>ERZ773203.1120-NODE-1120-length-13980-cov-5.180898_pt1 | contig 13980 bp, 14 predicted proteins | sample MGYA00580529_ERZ773203 | MGnify/ENA primary metagenome ERZ773203 (study PRJEB29015, sample SAMEA2738176) | human oral metagenome | biome: human oral; feature: human-associated habitat; material: saliva | place: China | collected 2177 ... | reverse complement strand
ATCAGGCAAATCCACAGTTTCTTTTACGTATTTAGGCAAAAGTTACAGATTCTTTTAAGAAATCAGGCGCGCACCGGGCGGTTCACGGAACACATGTCAGGCGCGCGCCGAGCGGCCCACTAGATGCGTTAAACACATAGCGAGAAACCCAATCTCACCGCAACATCTACGCACAAAAATACCCGCCAGCAAGCCGATGACCTGCTGGCGGGTACATTTTTAACGCACTAGAAGTTTGAGCTGCAGCTTCGCGTCGTTGCGCATCGTCACAGCTCAGAGCACCTACAACTTAGTAGTTGAGGGACTGCTCCTCGAAGTATGCCTGTGGGTGACCGCAGACTGGGCAGACCTTTGGTGCAGATGCGCCGACGTGCAGGTGACCACACTTGAGGCACTTCCAAACCTTGACGCCCTCGCGCTCAAAGACCTCGCCGGACTCAACGCGCTCAAGAAGCTTCTGATAGCGCTCCTCGTGAGTCTTCTCGATGTTACCGACAAGACGGAACTTAGCAGCGATCTCTGCGAAGCCCTCCTCCTCAGCTACCTTAGCGAAATCAGCGTACATGGTAGTCCACTCGTAGTTCTCACCAGCAGCTGCGTCCTTGAGGTTCTCTGCAGTCTCTGGAATCTTGCCGCCATGGAGATACTTGAACCAAAGCTTAGCGTGAACTTTCTCGTTGCCAGAAGTCTCGGTAAAAATGTTGGAAATCTGCTGGTAACCATCTTTTGCAGCCTGGGAAGCATAGTAGCTGTACTTGTTGGTAGCCTGAGACTCACCAGCAAAAGCTGCCTCGAGGTTCTTCTTTGTCTGAGAATTCTCAAAATCTACTGCCATTTTTTCTCCTCTCCCGCGCTAACGAGTGGCACGTCAACGCATGTTAAGCGCCTGGGTAGCGCTGTGTTACCTTTAGCAAACAAATGCAAATGATAATCATTAGCACTTATGCTCATACACTGACCCATTCGTCAGCACTATGAATTATAACCATTTAGGGCAACCAGTATTCATCATTTTTCTGACAAAAGCCTTCCTTCGCAAGTTCTTCAAGTAAGCCAAGGGTAACCTGCTCATCAAGGGTTTCTCGCCCCGCATTGACCTCAATCTGGCAGAGCTCCTGGTGAAGCGTTTCAAACTCCGCTCCTCCCTCGTCTTTATGGGCGAGAAGAACACGCAAGAGCTCAGCTCGCTTCTGCCGATGTGATCCCTCAAAGCGCGACTGCTTGACGTGGCTTTTGGACCTTCGTGAAGGGTTGGGAATGATTTTCTTCAGGTACGCACCATAGTCGAGAAGGGCGTAGTACCAGCTACGCGGCGTGAGCGCCGCTGTGGCGTCGCTCTCAGCGTTATCAGCGTCTGCGATGTCCGCCGCATCCTCAACACTCGCAGGGCACGTTAGCTCTACCAGCGGGACAAGCTCGGAGTCTGGCACGCCCTCTGCCTGCGGATACAGCTCGTGCAGGAAGACCGTGCGCACGTTAGTCTCCAGGTAAACACCGTGCAGGTTGAACGCGAACGCACAAATACCCGCAGCAGTTGCGGGGCCAATACCTGGAAGCTTTACCAGCTCCTTTGGATCTTGTGGAAAGACTCCGCCGGCCTCAGAAATTGCCTGAGCTGCTCGATGCACGGACAAAGCACGACGGTTGTAGCCCAGGCCCTGCCATTCTTCAAGCACGTCCGAAGGCGCTGCGGCGGCCAGCGCATCAACCGTTGGGAAGCGCTCCAGCCATCTCTGCCAGCGGCCATCTACACGGCTGACCTGCGTCTGCTGAAGCATAACCTCAGAAATCCAGATAGCATACGGGTCATACGTGCGACGCCAAGGTAAATCGCGATACAATTCGCGACCTTTCTTGGCTACGAACTCGACAAATGCGCGCAACTCCGGAGTGAGTTCTGATGCGGGTTCCACTTCGCCACTCATTTTTGTATGTGAGATTTTCTTATCGACCAATATTGAACTCGTAAGGCTTTTTCTCGGCAGAAATAACCTCACCATCAAGCAGGTTATCAAATGTGCCGGCAGTAATCTCAGCCTCAATAGCGGCAGCGGCATTCTGGATAATCTGCTCATTACGCTGGGCGTTCTCATTCTTTACCAGATGGAACTCGCCCACCATCTCTGGCATAAGACCCTCTACAACAACTTGATGCAGAGTCACGGACGCAAAGAAATTACGCAAGGTTTTCTCGGCACTGCACCAAAGGGGTCCAAAATAGCACGAATTATGGCGAGGACAAGGCTCATTATTAGGACCTGCCCACTCACAGCTAGAAATAAAAACAGGTCCCTGAACTGCCTCGACAATATCAAGAACGCTTACTTCAGTAGGATCAATGGCCAACATCATGCCACCGTGAGCGCCGCGCGTGCTAACAATCACGCCCGCGATGACCAGGTCATGCTGGATTGAGCGAGCAAAGGAGTATGGAATATCGTTTTCTTCTGCGGCGTCGCGAACAGAAAGAAGCTTCTTTGGGCTTCTTACCAGCGAAGAAAGCATGCGGATTGCATAGTCAGTTTTGCGCGAAATTTCCATTGGTTCTCCAAGTACCCCTCGTGCGTCCGCTTGAGGGACTGCTTTTCTCACTTATCTGGCTTGTGACCAGGTCAGTCATTGTTACAGACTGATTCTTACTATCGGTTCAGTCGTTGCTCTTAGTTCAGTCGTTGCTCTTAGTTCAGTCGTTGCTCTTAGTTCAATCTTTGCTACCAGTTCAAAATTTTCCAGCCGCGCTTGTTTGCAAGTCTGGCAAGCGTTGGACCAGGGCAAACGGCGCATGGCGTTTGAGCTGCCGACAAAAGCGTTGCGTCCGAGTAATGATCGCCGTACGCGTACGCAATCTCCCAGTTGCCCTCGCCAAAGCGCTGGTTGCACCACTCAGTTGCCGAAACCAGCTTCTGAGCGCCCTCGATCACGGGACCGTCAACTTTGCTGGTATAGTGCCCGTCGGCTCCCACCTGCATCTTTGTGGCGAGAAACCCGTCTACTCCCAGCTTCTGGGCGGCCAATTCCGCGATAGGTTCAAACGTTGCTGACACCAACAGCACACAGCAACCCTCTGCCTGCCGACGACGCACCTCTTCCAGCGCCTGAGGGCGATACATCCCCTCAATTACCTCGCGATGAAAATCGTGCATGACGGCATTTGCAAACTCAACGCTATACTGCGTAAGTGCACCAACAACCAGCTCACGAGCCTCTTCCTGCCTTTGAGGAAGGTGTAGCTTGTAGCGAGCTCCCCACCACACAAGCTTGAGCGTGCGTGCAATTGAGGACAGATGACGGCGAAGCAAATACGCAGAGAACAAGAGTCCTGACTGTCCAGAAATGACGGTTCCGTCAAAATCAAAAACAGCAATTTTCTTGATCAAATCTGAAGTGTGTTCCGTATTGGAAGATTCTGCGGATATGGAACTTACACTATCGCGTTGCGACAGCGCATCCAAAGTATTCTGATCCCGCACAATCCACCTCACTTTACCTCTGCTTTTAAATGTTTCTGTAGCAGAAGCACTTAGACACATTCTGATGTAAAGATATCACACAATGCTCTATTTTCTGACTTGGTTTCAATAAATTAAAGATGTAATTTAAATCTTTTATGCTGGACTTTTTTGGTAATGAAAAAGCCCTCCGAAGAGGGCTTGAACATGCAATGGCGGGATATGCGGGGCTCGAACCCGCGACCTCCGACGTGACAGGCCGGCGCTCTAACCAGCTGAGCTAATACCCCGGACGCCTTGTTGCGAATTGAAATAATACAGGGAACTTTTATTCTTGTCTAGCGTTATTTCCAACGAATTTAAAAATTTTCTTGAAAATAACCACTTGGCGAGAATATCCGCAGCTCAGAAACATGAACGCCCACTGGAAATCCACAACTTCCTTACGAGAAGTTCTACTGAAGAGCAACGCTGGTGGTGTTTCCTGTGGAATCGGTTACCTTAAGTGTAGTTCCGTCAAGCGTAGCTGCTGTGATAGTACCGTTTCCGCCAACAGCCTTGCCGTCCTTATCGGCAATAAGGGTTGGAAGTGAGCCGTCTACCAGGGCGCATGCCACAACATCCCAACCAGAATCGCGATTCTCTGGAACCAAAATGGTGTCGTTAAAAAGAATCAGGCTGGTAGGAGTTCCCTCAACCTCAAACAGGACGCTCTTAGTTCCCGAGTCACTAGTGCGAACAACAGCGGTTTTACCGTCGCTCTGCTTCTCCAGGGAATACTTCAAGCCGTGGAAGGTAACCGAGCCGTCAACCGACTGCTCGTCCTGCTGCTTCTCGTCAGCGTAAGCGGACTGGGTCTGCTTTGGCTGCTGACTTGCAGATTCACTCTTAGTGCTTGTAGCACAGCGAACAATAAAGAACAGAGCAGTAAGCGCAACAATAGCTGCGAGCACCAAAATGATGACCGATTTTCTGTTTGGAGGTTCAGGCGTGTTGTCGGCCTGTCGTGGGCTCTGAGGAATTTGTGCACCCTGACCTGCACGAAGTGTAGAAATGTTCTTCAGGTCAACCGATGAAGCCTCAGGGGTCTTCTCGCCAGATGAACTTGTTCTCATATGGTTTGCCATGCTTAAACCTCCCGACGTGCTTCAATTGCACGTCCCAATGTTACCTCATCTGCGTACTCAAGGTCTCCGCCTACGGGAAGTCCGCTTGCCAGTCGGGTAACCGTCATTCCAAGCGGATTGATAGTTCTGGAGAGGTACGTTGCGGTTGTTTCTCCCTCAACGTCCGGATTAGTTGCCAGAACAACCTCGGTTACGGTGCCGTCGGCCAAGCGGGACAGCAGCTCGCGTACGTGGAGCTGCTCAGGGCCAATCTTATCCATGGGCGAGATTACGCCGCCCAGAACGTGGTAGAGGCCGTGGAACGCACCTGTGCGCTCGATTGCCGAGACATCCTTTGGTTCAGAGACCACGCAGATTTTACTGCGATCTCTGGAAGAGTCCAGGCAGATGTCGCATTCGTCACGCGTCGCATAGTTAAAGCAGATAGGGCAAAAATGCACCTGCTGCTTAAGTTCCAAGATGGCCTGTGCCAAACGGCGAGCCTCCTCGGAATCAACCTCTAGAAGATGGTAGGCAATGCGCTGAGCTGATTTTGGACCAATACCTGGTAGGCGGCCTAACTCGTCAAGCAAACGCTGCAGCGCGCGACCATCATTTGTGGTATCAAACGCCATGGATTAGAACAGTCCTGGGATATTCAGTCCGCCGGTTACTGCGCTCATCTGGGCAGATGCCTGAGACTCAGCGGACTCAAGAGCATCGTTTACGGCTGCCAGAATCATGTCCTGGAGCATCTCGATATCCTCAGGATCAATTGCCTCAGGATCAATGGTGATGTTAGTCAAGCGCAGGTCGCCGGATGCGGTTACCTTAACAGCGCCGCCACCAGCACTTGCGGTTGCCTGCATAAGGGAAGCCTTCTGCTGGGCCTCCAGCAGTTGCTCCTGCATTTTGCGAGCCTGAGCCATCATCTGATTGCGATTCATGCCGCCCATGTTAAATCCACCACGTGCCATATGTTCTCCTATCGTCGTAACTATTTTAGACAAGTTGCGCTTTTTGCGCTGGCACATGAAAGGCCATGCACCAAAGCGTCATATCGCGAGAATATCGCGAGAAGTTCTAGTTGTTTGCAGGGTCTACGGGAGTTTCGGCATCCAGCTTCTTCTCTACCGACAAAGAAACCGCTGGTCCAAATACCTTTTCAAGCATGTCTGCCACGCTGTTGAGCTCTGGTGGAAGCGCAGAACGAGCAGCAATATCCTCTGGTGAAGCTGGTGCTGGAGCAGGCTTTGGAGCCGGAACTGATTCGGGTTCAGGCGCTGCAGGTGCAGGCGCCGGCGCGGGTGCTGCGGGTTCAGGCGCTGCGGGTGCAGGCGCCGGCGCGGGTGCTGCGGGTTCAGGCGCTGCGGATGCAACTGGAGCCGCGGATGTTGGCGTAGGCGCAGGTGCAACTGAAGCTGGAGCGGCATCTTCAACGGAGTTGTCCAAAACTGCAGCTACATCGTCATCGCTGTAAGGTACCTGATCGTAGTCGAGAGTCTCAGTAGACGCACTGCCAGACGCAGGCTCATCCCAAGGCATCGGATATGACGCCTCTGACGCTGGTGCAACGGGAGCTGCAGGTGCTGGTGCAGGCGCTGGTACCTGAGCGGGAACAGGGGCAGGAGCGGGCTGCGCAACTGGCTCAGGAGCTGGAGCAACGGGCGCAGCAGGAGCCACTGGAATTGCAGGCTCGGGTGCAGGAGCCGGAGTCGGCACCTGATCTGCACGTTTTTCTCGAGAGATTGCCGTTGCAGCAAGGCTCGACTCAACATATTTGATGCGACGCGGGCCCATGACCTGGGCAACACACTCTTTTACAAACTCGGAAACTGCTGGCGCACTGAGCATCCTCATGGCAAACGAGGAGCCCTTGGGTAGCGTAACTACCAGCTCAGAGCCGTCGTCGGACTCAAGCGTTGAGCTGACCAGCAGTGCTGCATGAGCGGCGTTCTTAGACGCACAAACCTTGCCAACTTCTTTCCACTGTCTGACGAGAAGTGCGTCTGCCTGGTCAACTTCCTTTGGAGCAGGCACAGGCGCAGGCTGGGGCGCAGGCGCTGGTTGCGGAGCTGGCGCGGCTGCGGGTGCTGGTGCAGGCTGCGGTGTTGGAGCTGGCGCAGATGCAGGCACAGCGACTGATGCAGAAGCCGGAGCTGGCGCTGGGGTTGCAACTGGAGCAGGAGCCGGCTGTGGAATCGGAGCGGGTGCGGGAGCTGAAACTGGTGTAGGAGCCGCTACAGGTACGGGAGCCGGCGCGGCAACAGGAGCTGGCTGTGGAACCGGAGCAGATGCGGAAGCTGCGGGTTTCTCGACAGCTGGAGCTGCAACAACACCGTTTGCAAGCTGCTGCTCAAGAACTGCCACCCTATCTGCCAGCGCTTCCAATGAAAGCTCCGTATTAGGTCGTGCCAGCTTGGTAAACGCAACCTCCAGGACAAGTCGCTGATTCACGGCGGTGCGCATCTGATTTGCGGCGTCACCCAGAACAGTCAGAACTCTGGAAAGCCGGTCAACCGACCCAAAGGCCTGAGCCTCTTTGGTAAGCTGCTCGGTTGATGCGGTGGAATTTGCCAGCGCTGGAGAATCAACGCCTACAGCTGCGGCAATGTAGAGATCTCTTACGTGAACGGCAAGCTCGCGCGTGAACTGCAGCAGATCTTTACCGCCTTCAAACAGCGTGTTTACCGTGGTAAAGAGCGAAGAAATGTCTCGCTGAGCCAGAGCCATCGCGGCATTGTTAATAAGAGAGCCGGACGACTGACCCAAAACGTCGCGAACCGTCTGCTCAGAAATGACGCCGCCGCCATAAACGGAGAGTTGCTCAAGAGAAGAAAGAGCGTCACGCATGCCACCGCGCGCATGACGGACAATAAGATCAATAGCTGCGTCTTCGTAGGTAAATCCCTCGTTTTTGCAGACGTTGACCAGGTGCTCTGCCATCTCGTCAGCGGCAATGGAGCGGAAGTCAAAGCGCTGCACGCGGGACAGAATGGTTGCAAGAATTTTCTGAGGATCGGTGGTACACATGATAAATGTCACGTGTGAAGGAGGCTCCTCCAACGTCTTGAGCAGGGCATTAAATGCCGCCGAGGTAAGCATGTGCACCTCATCGATGATGTAGACTTTGCCCTTGCCGCGCACAGGAGCGTAACTAGCGCGAGAAATAATCTCTTCTCGCACGTTATCAACGCCAGTGTTAGAGGCGGCGTCAATCTCAAAGACATCTGGATGCTGACCAGCAGCAATCAGCTGACAGTCCTCACAAGTGCCGTCGGGCAGGTGACCAGGAGCCTCGTGACAGAGGATGGCCTTTGCCAGCAAACGAGCCATAGTGGTCTTACCTGTGCCGCGAGGTCCGCAGAACAGGTATGCGTGGCTGAGCTTTTGCTCCAAGACCGCTCGCTCAAGGGTACCAACCACGTGCTTCTGGCCAACTACCTGCTCAAACGTTTGCGGGCGATACTTTGTATACAGTGATTCCATTCGTCCTCCGACGGCAGATTTTTCACTTTCAAGTATACCCTCTGAGTTGAGAGGGTTTCTCGCCAAACAAAAACGGGGCAGCCGAAGCTACCCCGATTCTGTACTCTGCGGTCTTTGCGCGAGCAAATACCTGCTACTCTGCAGCCTCTTCGGTTGCAGGTGCCTCGGCCTCAGCCTCAGCCTCTGGCTCTGCAGCTGGTGCGTTCTTTGCGAACTCAGCAGCACGCTTTGCCTTCTCAGCAGCCTTAGCCTCAGCAGCAGCCTTACGAGCAGCCTCCTGCTCAGCAGCCTTAGCAGCCTTTGCCTCCTTGGCAGCCTTAGCAGCCTCGAGAGCAGCGTTTGCTGCGCCACCGAACTTGTCGGCGAAGCGCTGGACACGTCCACCAGTATCGACAAGCTTCTGCTGACCCGTATAGAATGGGTGGCACTTGTCGCAGAGGTCAAGACGCATCTCTGGAACAGTTGCGTGTGTGGTCCAGGTGTTTCCGCAGGTGCAACGAACGGTGCACTCTACGTACTCTGGATGAATACCTTGCTTCATGCAGGACTCCTTACATCGGCCCTGGTTTCCGACCAGAGCAGGGGTGTCTTTATGAGCACGTGCTCAATCAAGACAATAAGCTGAAAAAGTATAGCAGAACAACCCTTCTGTTACTAGAAGTACTTGGCGAGAAATTCACATTTTGTGTAGATAATTCTTGTGTGCGACAACTGTGCAACAACTGCAAAACAACTTTTTCTTCCTCACGACAACTTTAGAGATACGCCCAATGGGCTAAAATCCAATACGTCATAAAAAGCTGGTCTACAGCCCTCGGAGGCATAATGTTTTTATCGATTGATGTAGGTAACACGCAAACTGCCATTGGTTTATTTGACAGCGAAGGCACTATGGTGCGCGGCTGGAGAATGCCTACCGATCAAAGCGACACCTCCGATATTTTGCACGGTCGTCTCTTCACGTTCTTCCAGAAAGATGGACTGAGTCTAGACGACGTTGAGGCAGGCGGACTCTCGTGCGTGGTTCCTGTTATCACACGTGCTTGGCAGCGCTGCTTTGAGCTGCTGCTTAACAAGCCTCTGACCCGCATTAACGCGCTTTCCACAGATAAGATTCGCTTCAATATCCCCCACCCCGAGCTTGTGGGTGCTGATCGCGTAGCAAATTCCGTTGCCGCAACTGAGCGCTATGGCTATCCAGTTATTGTGGTTGATTTTGGCACTGCGACCAATTTGGACGTTGTTGATAAGGACGGCGTATTCCGCGGAGGCGCTATTTCACCAGGTATTATGATCTCTGCAAACGCTCTCTTTGCGCGTGCAGCTAAGCTTTCTAGCATTCCTATCAAGGCTCCCGAGACTGTCTTGGGCAACACCACCGAAAGCGCTGTTCAGGCAGGTATTGTAGTAGGCGCAGCTGCTCAGGCAGAGGGTCTGGTTGCCAGAACGCTCAAAGAGCCTGGTATTGAGGGCGCGACTGTTATTGCAACGGGTGGCCTGGCAAACACCGTTAGCGAAGCAACAGATGTCTTTGACGTGGTTGATCCGCAGCTTACTATGCGTGGCATTTATCTGATTTGGAAGCAGTCCACTCAAGCCGCAGAGTAACTGACTCAGAGCTGCATTGCAGCAGTTAGATTGACAGCTAGAGCAGCGGTTAAACCGCTGGCACCACGGAAGCTTCTTCCTCGCTCACAAGGATTTCTTTACCGTCCTGGTCAACAAGGATGGCATGACCCCACACGTCAATCCCGCCAAATCGAGCGGTCAGCGCAACGTTACCACTGGGGTATACCTTATTGACCTGCTGTCCAAGCAGAGGAACCATATCAAAGTAGTCGCTCAAGATCAGTGCAATGGGTCCCGCAAAACTCCTCGCGCGTTTAACCTGCTGCTCCCACACGCTTACACTCTGAACCACCAGTTCAGAGACCTTTTTGGCGAGAAGTTCTGTATTGCCCGCAACGCTAAACGCTGAGCTCAGCGCCTTGACGTCTGCGACAATACTCACCACAGCAAACATTCCCTCTTGATAGCCTGCGGTTGCCTTGATTGAGGCAACGACCTGGTCTTTATAGCAGATATCGTAAGGCCAGCGGATGCCAAAGCCCTCATCTTTTGCACGCAAGAACTGACAAAGTCCCAGCGCTACAACGTATGGAACTGCAGGTACATACGGCATCGAGACGCCAAGACGCACAACGGTTGCAACCTCAAAGGGTTTCTCGCCAGATGATGGGTGCGCTGATGCAGGTGCGCAAGCTGATTCGGAGCAATCGTCTTGGCCAAATGCAGCACATTCCTGCACGTCAGAGACACAGAATACAAACTCACCCGTTTGCGCGCCACCACGTGCCAACTCCAGAGCTTTCTGTGTTACTCCCACGTAATAGCTCCCAAATCCTCGGTTACGTGACCAACGCGCTGGTCAGGAGGGGCAATCTCCACACCTCCGTGCGAGAAGAAGCGCACCGGATCATGCATCAGGTCTTCCATAGGCACAAGCACGTAATCGCGCTCGCCCATGCGTGGATGAGGCAGAGTGAGGTGTTTACCTGCGTGTTGTTCTCCCTCAACCCACAGAAGGTCACAGTCAATGGTGCGAGGTCCATGACCCTCCTCGCCCTTCTTGCGCGTGCGGTTGAGAGCGTTCTCAACCTCAAGCAGCTTATCCATCAGCACCAGAGGATGGAGCTCAGTTCTAATCTCGGCAACAGCATTTACCACGGGTGTAGCAATACCGTATGCAGGCTCAGTTTCGTAGGCGTGGCTGAGAGAAACAACGCAGGTCAGCGGAATCTCATCGATGAGCTGCGTTGCGCGGGCCAGATAGCCCACGCGGTCGCCTACGTTGGAGCCAAGCGCTACAAATCCCTGACGAGGGTCGCGCTCGGTCATAGCCCAGTAAGCGTTGATAGCCTGAGCGGTTCCCGCAACATCGTGAACGCGCAGGATACGGGCACCATTAGTGATTGCGGCAATGCAAATTGCATGCGTAGCTGCGTCGCGCTGTGTAGCCTCAGTTACGCCAGAAACAGCGCCGACAAAGCGCTTTCTGGACACGGCGCAGAGCAGCGGATATCCCATAGAAACCATCGAGCGAGTAGCACGCTGAATAACAACGTCCTCGTCAGCAAACTTGTCAAAACCTGGACCTGGGTCAATGCAGATACGGTCCTTGGAAACGCCAGCGCGCATCAAACCGCGAGCTTGGTCACCCAAAAAGCCCATAATCTGGCGCATGATAGGTGCCTCTTCAGGCAGGGTAAAACGGCGCTGAGAGCTCAACGTGCGTGTCTCGGCTCCTGTAGCTGCAGCTCGAGCAGCTGCGCTACCAGTAGGGCGAGAAGGGCGCATGTCATCCAGCTGTACCTGTTTGCGCTCAACACGAGCACCAAGGCCATCCTTATTCCAGTGCATTACAATGCAGCCGCAGTCAGACTCCGCAGCTACAGCAACCATTTCTGGATCGGTGAAGCCGGAAACGTCATTGATGATTGATGCTCCAAGGCGGACGCACATCTTTGCTACCTCGGCATGGCGCGTGTCGATGGAGACAATTGCTCCAGCAGCTACCAACGCGCGCACCACAGGCACTACACGCTCAGCCTCTTCTGTAGGCAGAACAGGCGTGTGACCTGGACGGGTAGACTCTCCCCCAACGTCAATGATGTCGGCGCCTTCATCCAGCATCTGCAATCCACGAGCAATTGCAGCCTCTGGATCAAAGTTCTTTCCGCCATCAGAGAACGAGTCTGGAGTGACGTTGAGAACGCCCATAATCCTAGGGCGCGCCAACGAGATAGTGTGAGTTCCACATTGCCAGGTGTTGTAGCTTTGACGAAGCATGAATCCTCCTTGCCAGCTATGAATGTTTCTATTGTAGCGGTATTGACGGCTGCTGGTCGTATACCATGGATTTATTGAAAGTTTATTGCCGCAAACGCACCGCTTGGCGCCGTAACTGGAGCGTGGAACGCGCGTCACTCGCGGCTGCTGTGATATGAATCCACTGCGACCTAAACCACCGGGTCACAGTATGAAAGAGGAATTATGAGCCAAACTCAAGAGTACAAGCTGATTTCCTGGAACGTCAACGGTCTGCGTGCCGTGCTCAAAAAAGAGCCTTCGTTCACGGAAATTTTTGAAACCATAAACGCTGATGTATTTGCGCTTCAAGAAACTAAGCTGCAGGAAGGTCAGGTTGAGCTGGATCTTCCCGGCTACGTTCAAACCTGGAACTATGCAGACAGAAAAGGCTATTCGGGCACAGCGGTTTTCTCGCGAGAAACCCCTCTGCAGGTAATTCGTCAGATTGGATGCCCCGTTGCTGACGACGAGGGTCGCGTTTGTGCGCTGGAGTTTGAGAAGTTCTGGTTTGTGTGCGTGTACACGCCAAACTCAAAAGACCAGCTTGCGCGCTTGGACGAGCGTCTTGAGTGGGATCAGCACTATCGCGAGTTCTTGGCTGAGCTGTCTGAGCAAAAACCAGTGATTACCTGCGGTGATTTTAACGTTGCCCACAACGAGATTGACCTTAAGAACCCATCGTCTAACAGGCAAAATGCAGGTTTTTCGGACGAGGAACGCGAGAGCTTTACCAAGCTGTTGGACGCAGGCTTTACCGATACATTTAGGTATCGCCATCCCGACATGACCGGCGCTTACAGCTGGTGGAGCTACCGCTTCAACGCTCGCAAGAACAACGCTGGCTGGCGCATCGACTACTTCCTGGTTTCCAATCGCATTACTGAGCAGGTCAAAAGCGCATCCATCTTGAGCGAGGTCTACGGCAGCGACCACTGCCCCGTTGAGCTGAGCATTGAGCTGTAGTACGTGCAGATGACGAGAAGATCGGTCTTCTCGCCAGGGTTGCCTCATGATGGCGGCCGTGATTAACTAGAGTTGTCGATTGAGATTCAAAGGAGCACGTCATGCGCATTACTTGCGACGTTCATACTCACAGTCTGTACTCGAGGCACGCCTATTCAACCGTTGAGGAGAACGTTCGTGCAGCTTCTGAGCGTGGCTATGAGCTGCTTGGAATCACCGACCACTTCTCGTCCATGCTGTATGACCAGCAAACTATCAAGAACTTTCAGTTCTATATGAACACCGCTATTTGGCCAGAAACCTGGTACGGCGTCAGACTGCTTCACGGCGCTGAGGTGGACATTGTTGACCTTGAGGGCAACCTGTTTGCCTACGATATTATGTTTGACCAGGGTATTAATGGCGATAAACTCCGTCAGCCTCATATTCTTGGCGAACATATCCTGGGTACCTGCGATTATGCAGTTGCAAGCATTCATAGCAAGCAGTGGGCAGCTGGTGCCTCGCAGAAGCAAATTACCCAAATGTATGTAAATGCACTGGATAATCCACATGTTTTGATTCTTGGCCACCTTGGTCGCAGTGGTTTAGATTTTGATGTTCCTGCACTTGTCAGAGAGTGTCGCGATCGCGGCAAGCTCATCGAGATGAACGAGGCCACGCACGATGAGGGCCAGCGTGAGGTTGCTATTGAGCGTTGTCGTGTAATTGCAGAAACATGCGCTGAGCTGGGATGTAAGATTTCTTTTGGCTCAGATGCTCACATTGCAACCCGCATCGCCGATGCGCATTCTGTTATTAAGCTGCTTGAAGAGGTTGATTTTCCTGAGGAGCTTATGGCTTGTCGCGATGCCCAGACGTTTTTGGATACCATTGCTGACGCCAAGATCCCAGCCTCTAAGCAGGGATATTAAGTCAGACAGCTATAGCTTCAACGACATTGCATAAAGAAAAAGCCGCGTTTTCACGCGGCTTTGAACTGCCTCCCATTTCTTGGACACGAGAAATAGAAAGCAGTTCAAAACACACCTAAGTCGGATAATCTGTCAAAAAGACGTATACATTACGCTGAAAATACCTCAATCATGCAGATTATCGTCATT
>ERZ773203.1115-NODE-1115-length-14017-cov-34.164733_pt1 | contig 14017 bp, 8 predicted proteins | sample MGYA00580529_ERZ773203 | MGnify/ENA primary metagenome ERZ773203 (study PRJEB29015, sample SAMEA2738176) | human oral metagenome | biome: human oral; feature: human-associated habitat; material: saliva | place: China | collected 2177 ... | reverse complement strand
GAAGGTGCCGTCGACGTTCTTCGCGGGAGCGGAGATGACGACCTTCTTGGCGCCAGCGTCCAGGTGAGCCTTGGCCTTCTCACCGTCGGTGAAGAAGCCGGTGGACTCGACGACGACCTCAACGCCGAGTTCGCCCCAGGGCAGATCGGCGGGGTTACGCTGAGCGAGCACCTTGATGTGCTTGCCGTTCACGACGATACCCTCATCGTCGTAGGAAACCTCACCGTTGAAGCGGCCCGTGATCGAGTCGTACTTCAGCAGGTGAGCGAGGGTCTTGTTGTCGGTCAGGTCGTTAACGGCGACGACCTCAATGTCCGCGCCCTGCTCAAGAGCTGCGCGGAAGAAGTTACGACCGATGCGGCCGAAGCCGTTGATGCCAACGCGGGTGGTCACTATGGTTCCTCCTGCTCGTGCCCTCACAGGGCACGGTTTTCGATGCAACCGGGCGTGCGGGTTGCCAGCCCGGCCCGCAGGTTTCTGCGGTTCCAGCACTTCCTAATTTACACCCGAAAGCGGACTCTGTCACACCCCAATTTAGAAATTCGCACGTGGGGTAATTCTCGTTTGAACTGGGACGAACGTAACAGAGGCGAAATCTTTAGTCTTCTTCGAGCATGTCGAGGGTGAGCGCGGATTCTGTATCGGGAATACCTCGTTCGTGTGCGACCTTGTCGGCGAGGGCCAGGAGGCGGCGGATTCGCCCGGCGACAGCATCCTTGGTAAGCGGCGGATTCGTGTGCTTGCCAAGCTCCTCGAGGGAGGCCTGCTTGTACTGGAGGCGCAGGGTTCCCGCCTCGAGCAGGTGAGCGGGCACGTCATCCCCAAGAATCTCGAAGGCGCGCTCGACGCGAGCACCGGCGGCGACGGCAGCTCGGGCGGAGCGGCGCAGGTTCGCGTCGTCGAAGTTGGCCAATCGATTGGCACTGCCTCGAGCCTCGCGACGTTCGCGGCGCTCCTGCCAGGCCTCAAAGGTCTGTGGTGCCCCCATTGCGGAAATCAGGGTGCCAATTGCGTCCGAATCGCGGACGGACACGCGATCAGTACCGCGTACTTCCTTCGAGCGAGCAGCTGCCCCGAGCTTGCGCGCGCAGCCGACCATCGCAAGGGCAACCTCTGGACCCGGGCACGTGATTTCGAGGGAAGAGGAGCGTCCGGGTTCCATGAGGGAGCCGCGAGCAAGGAATGCACCACGCCAGATGGCTGAGGCTTCGGCTGTGCCCGACGCGACGAGGACGGGGGGAAGCCCGCGCACGGGTCGGCGCATGGAGTCGACCAGGCCGGTCATGCGTGCAAGCTCGTCTGCCTTGTGGACGACGCGCACGACGTAGCGCTTGCCCCGGCGCAGGGAGGAACCGGAAACAACGACGACGGAGGACTCAGCGTTATAGAGGGCCTGCAGGTAGCCCCGAAGGCGACGGGCGGCCACGGGTGAGTCGAGCTCAGCCTCGACGAGGATACGCCCACCCACGAGGTGGAGTCCCCCGGCGAAACGCAGCGTCGCGCTCACTTCGGCGGCTACCTCGGAAGGGGTTGTGATGATGGCGCGCGCGAGCTCGTCCTTCATGTCTGATGTCAGGGACACTGATTCTCCCAGCGATGTGATGTCGTTTGTCAGCGGGCAACAGCTTCTAAGGTAACCACGTTTCGGCTTGGCCGACCTCACCGAGGAAGCCGTCGAACGCATCACGCAGCGCTGCGGCGAGGCGCAGGGGGTCGTGGTGCGGGGCACCGTCACCGGTGCGTACCTGGCGCAGAAGCACGCGGGCACCCAACTCCTCGGCGGCAACGATCAGGTCGTCAATGTCATCACAGGCGGTGGGGTCGGCAACGATGACGTCGAGTTTGAGGGCGGGCGCGTATTCGCGCAGAACACGCACGTGGTCTGCTGTGGACATGGTGTCGGTTTCGCCGCGCTGGCGGGCGAGATTGAGCACGAGCGCGCGGTGCGCGTCGGTCGTGGCCAGAGCTCGGTTAATCTCGGGGACAAGCAGATGCGGGATGACGGAGGTGTACCAGGAGCCGGGACCCAAGACGACCCAGTCGGCCTCGGAGATGGCGTCGATGACGGCGGCGGGAACCTCGGGAGCCTCGGGGGTGATACGCACATGCTCAACGGTACCCGGCGCGATGGCAACCTTGCACTGGCCGGAAACGACGTAGCAGCGTCCGTCGTCATTCATGTCGGCTTCAATGTCGATGGGGGTGGTCGCCATGGGCAGGACACGACCTTGCGCGCCGAGCAGACGCCCCACCCAGTCGAGTCCTTCAACCGGGTCGTCGAGGAGCTGCCAGAGTCCAGAGATGATCAGATTACCGAGCGCGTGTCCATTGAGGGGACCGGTCGTGTCCAGGCGCAGCTGCATGACGTCGCGCCAGGTGAGTCCCCATTCGGATTCTTCACAGAGGGAGGCCAGGGCCATGCGCAGGTCGCCCGGGGGCAGGATCGTCATTTCCTGGCGGAGGCGACCGGAACTGCCGCCGTCGTCGGCGACGGTAACGACAGCCGTCAGGGCGCGGGTGATATGTCGGAGGGCCCTCAGGGTGGCGGACAGGCCGTGTCCGCCACCGAGGGCGACGATGGACTGGCCGGATTCTCCTCGTTGAACCCAGCCAGCTGCATCAAGATAGGGCATTACTCTCTCCCAATGTCGCGGTGCATGACGCGCACCGAATGTCCGTGCTCGCGCAGGCGCTTGGCGATGGCCTCGGAGCAGGCAACGGAGCGGTGCTTTCCGCCCGTGCATCCGATGGCAATCGTGACGAATGGCTTCAATTCTGCCAGATAGCCAGCGAGCATGGGGGCCAAAAGATCCGCATAGCCCAGAGCGAAATCGCGTGCGCCGGGCTGGGAGAGGACGTAGTCGGCTACGGCCTGGTCTTTTCCGGTGAGATGACGCAGTTCATCAACCCAGTAGGGGTTCTTCAGGAAGCGCACGTCGACGACGTGATCGGCGTCGAGGGGCAGGCCGTGCTTGAATCCGAAGGATTCGACGGTGACTTGGAGGGGGCGTTGCTCCCCCGCCACGATGTCGCGGATGCGTCGCGTGAGATCGTGGACGCTCATGTCGGAGGTGTCAATGACCTCGTCGGCTGCGCGGCGCAGGGGCGCGAGGAGGCGCATTTCGGCCTTGATGCCATCCATGAGGGTGCCGGCACCCTGGAGGGGATGGGGGCGTCGATTGGATTCGTAGCGGCGCACGAGGGTTTCGGGACTGGCCTCGAGGAAGATGACGCGGTAGGCAATGCCCGCGCCCTTGAGCTGTTCGAGAGTGGCGTCCAGGGTGCGGAAGAAGGTACGCGAGCGCACGTCGACACCGACGGCCAGGCGGTGCACGCCGGCTGCGGGGTCGTTCGACATCATGCCGACCAGCGCGGGAAGCATCGTCGGGGGCAGGTTGTCGACGACGTACCAGTCGAGGTCTTCCAGGGCACGGGCGGCACCGGTTCGTCCGGCACCCGAGTAGCCGGTGATGATGAGGACTTCGTTGGATGCGCGGGGTTCGAAGCGCGTACGGGCGGCGTCGCGCACGGGGATGCCCTCGGGGAAGGTGCGCGGGTTCTCCTCCCTCGTGGACGAGGCCGTGGCGTCGGTCAGTCGGGGCGCGCCGCCTGGTGCGTGGTCGGTCATGATGTCCTCCTTGGGAGTGCGGTGAGTGCGTGGGGATGTCTGATTAGCTGGGGTTCTGTGCGTCGTCAATGGTGATGGCCGCCGCTGCACGGCGGGCGATGACACGCGATTCCTTGGGCGTCGTGGCGGTGGCCGCGACGACGCCAACGCGGCGGCCAGAACGGCTGATCGGCTTGCCGAAGATACGAACGATGTCGGCGGTAGCCAAGGCTGTGGCGACACCGCGGTAGGCAGGGGTGTCAATCGCGCGGGTGGACTTGATGACAGCGGAAGCACCCGGAGAGGCCAGTGCGGTGGAGGTGGGCAGGCCGAGGATCGCGCGCGCGTGCAATTCAAATTCGGACTGTGCCTGCGTCGCCATGGTGACCATGCCCGTGTCGTGGGGACGCGGAGAGAGTTCGGAGAACCACACGTCGTCGCCACGCACGAAGAATTCGACGCCGAAGAGTCCCAGGCAGGGGCCGTTACCGGCCTGTGCGAGCGCATCGGTGACGGCCTTGGCCATTGTGCGGGCGCGTTCCAGGGCGGACCCGCTCATGGCCATGGGCTGCCAGGATTCGACGTAGTCGCCACCTTCCTGGCGGTGCCCGATAGGCGCACAGAAGCTCGTCGTGACCGTGCCCGTTGCGGCATCCCAGGAGCGCACGGTCAGCAGGGTGATCTCGTAGTCGAAGTCGATGCCTTCCTCGACGATGACGACACCCGTAGTCGCACGCGCGTCTTGCTCGGCGTGAGTCCATGCGGACGTGGCCTGCTCGGGGCCGGTGACGCGGGACTGGCCATGCCCGGAGGAGGACATCGTTGGCTTGACGAAAGCTGGGTAGCCGATCTCGTCGAGTGCGGCGGCCAGCTCAGCTGCGCTGTGCGCGAAGCGGAAAGCCGAGGTGCGCACGCCGGGCAGGGACGCGGCGAGGGTGCGGATGCGCTGGCGGTCCATCGTGGCCTGGACGGCAAAGGCGTTGGGGACGACGCGCACACCGCGTTCCTCCGAAGCGCTCAAGCAGTCAGTGGCAATGGCCTCTACCTCGGGAACAATGAGGTCGACGTCACTCTCGTCTAGAACGGCGCTCAGGGCAGCCGGATCACTCATGTCGAAGACGCGTGACTGGTCCGCGACCTGCATCGCGGGGGCATTGCCGTAGGAGTCGCACGCAATGACGGTGCACCCGTAGCGTTGCAGGGCGATCGTCACCTCCTTGCCGAGTTCGCCAGAACCCAGCAGCAGCACGCGCGCCGGCAACGGCAGGGGAAGCGTCAGTGTCATGGTGTGTCCTCCCTCGACGATGTGACTAGCCTATCGCGGATCGTAGCCGCGAGGGTGGGTCCCACGCCCTTGACCTCGGCAATCTGTTCGACGGAAGCCTCCCGGATCCGCTTGACAGAGCCGAAATGCTTGAGCAGCGCGGCTTGGCGCGCGGGTCCAAGCCCTGGGATGGAATCGAGGACCGAGCGACGCTGCGCCTTCGAGCGGCGCTTGCGATGCTTCGTGATCGCGAAGCGGTGTGACTCGTCGCGCAGGTACTGCAGGAGGTAGAGAGCCTCCGAGGTGCGCGGCAGAATGAGCGGGAACTCATCGCCTGGGATCCATACCTCTTCCAGGCGCTTGGCCAGGCCGACGACGGGCACGTCCGCGCCCACCGCGTCCAGGGCGGCTCGCGCGGCGTTAACCTGAGGCAGGCCGCCGTCCACGACGACCAAGTCAGGCCGGTAGGAGAAGCGTTTGGGGCGTCCCGTCGTCGCATCGATCGGGCCAGAGGCGTAGGCGACGCCATCCTCATCTTCCCCATCAACACCGGCTTCCTCAGCGAGGAGGCGAGAGAAGCGGCGGGTGAGGACCTCGTTCATCGCGCTCGTATCGTCGGGGGTTCCGTTGCCGTCCTCGCCGCGGATGTTGTAGGTGCGATAGGCGTCCTTACGTGGCATACCATCCTCGAAGACGACCATCGAGGCGACCTGGTTTTCTCCGCCCGTGTGCGAGACGTCGTAGCATTCGATGCGCAGGGGCGCGCTGGGCAGGTCAAGGTTCTCCGCGAGCTGCTCCAGCGCCTTCGAGCGCGCCGTAATGTCACCCGCACGCTTCGTGCGATGCAGAGCGAGGGCTTGCCGGGCGTTCTCCGTGACCGTCTCCATAAGTTGAGCCTTCGGACCGCGCTTGGGCACGTGCACAGACACGGACGCACCGCGCGCCTGCCCCAGCCAGCTCGCAATCGTCTCCTGATCCTCAGGCGCGACAGAGACCAGCACTTCGCGTGGAATCGCCGAGGTGGGAGTGTGCGCAACGTCGTCCACGCTCACGGCCGCCACCTTCACGCCTTTCCCAGCCCCGGCCTCGTCCGGTGACGCAGACGAATACACCTGCTCGAGGAGGCGCGACATGAGGGCAGCATCGTCTGCGCCGTCGACGCGCTCGATGACCCAGCCGCGCGTTCCTCGAATGCGCCCGCCGCGCACATGAAAAACATGAACGGCAGCGTCAAGGTCGTCGCTGACGAGCGCGAATGCATCCGCGTCCGCCCCGTCATCGAGCACCACAGCGTTACGCTCCAGCACCGTGCGCAACGCCAGGACGTCGTCACGCAGCTTCGCCGCACGCTCGAAATTCAGCTCCGCCGAGGCCTGGCGCATCTGCGCCTCCAGGTCGCGAATCACGGGCCCGGTGCGCCCCTCCATGAACTGACACAGTCCCTCGGCAAGCGCGCGATGTTCCTCCATCGACACGCGTCCCACGCACGGGGCCGCGCACTTGTCGATATAGCCGAGCAGGCAGGGCCGTCCCTGCGCCTTCGCGCGCTGAAACACACCCGCCGAACACGAGCGCATCGGGAAGACACGAAGAAGCTGATCGATCGTCTCGCGAATCGCCCACACTTGCGTGTACGGACCGAAATACCGCGAGCCCGCCCGCTTACGCTCGCGGGTCACCTGCACGCGGGGGAAACGCTCCCCCATCGACACCGCCAGGTACGGGTAGGACTTGTCGTCCTTAAACATGACGTTGAAGCGCGGATTGAATTCCTTAATCCACGTGAACTCCAGCGTCAGGGCCTCCACCTCGGAACGCACGACGGTCCACTGAACGGCGCTCGCGGTCGTCACCATTTGCTGGGTGCGCGGGTGCAGATTCGCCAGGTCCTGGAAGTAGTTGGTGAGGCGATTGCGCAGGTTTTTGGCCTTGCCGACGTAGATGACGCGGCCCTGCGGATCTGAGAATCGGTAGACGCCCGGCGAGGTCGGAATGTCCCCCGTGCGGGGCCTGTACGTCGAAGGATCTGCCACGATCCCAGGGTACGAGGCCGGGGCTGGGAGTGCCCGGCACCCACGTTGGGCGTGCTCTATGTCATGAAACCTTTGAATGATGAAACTAAGGCACGCGCGCGCCACCCGTAGGCATATACTGAGCTTGGTTACGAATTGACCGATTCTTGACCGTTGAGTACATCTCTCCCACAAAGAAGGACGTTCATGTTCACCTCCACCCAAGAGGTCGCAGACTTTATCTCCGAGCAGAACATTGAACTCGTCGACGTGCGCTTCTGCGACGTCCCCGGTGTTCAGCAGCACTTTACGATCCCCGTGAGCGAATTCCTGGACACCGCCCTGTCGGACGGCCTCATGTTCGACGGCTCCTCGGTGCGCGGATTCACCGCCATCCACGAGTCCGACATGAAGCTCATCCCGGACATCTCCTCCGCCTTCGTGGATCCCTTCCGTGATCGCAAGACCCTCGTCGTCAACTTCTCCATCGTCGACCCCTTCACCGACGAACCCTTCTCGCGCGACCCGCGCCAGGTGGCCGCCAAGGCCGAGGCCTACCTGCGTTCAACCGGCATCGCGGACCAGTGCTTCATCGGCGCCGAGGCAGAGTTCTACCTCTTCGACGACGTGCGCTACCAGGTGAGCCCCCACAACACCTTTTTCTCCGTGGACTCCCCCGAGGCCTACTGGAACACCGGCCGCGCTGAAGAAGGCGGCAACATGGGCTACAAGGTGCCCATCAAGGGCGGCTACTTCCCCGTCTCCCCCGCCGACAAGTACGCGGACGTGCGCGACGAGATGAGCCGCCTCCTCGAGCAGGTCGGCCTGACGATCGAGCGCGCCCACCATGAGGTCGGCTCGGGCGGTCAGCAGGAGATCAACTACCGTTTCGCGACTCTGCAGACCGCGGCCGACGACATGATGAAGTTCAAGTACGTCATCAAGAACGCGGCCCTCGAGTTCGGCCATTCCGCGACCTTCATGCCTAAGCCCCTGTTCGGCGACAACGGCTCGGGCATGCACACGCACATGTCCCTGTGGAAGAACGGCGAGCCCCTCTTCTACGACGAGCGTGGCTACGGCTCCCTGTCCGACACGGCCCGCTGGTTCATCGGCGGCCTACTGGAGCACGCCCCCGCGCTGCTTGCCTTCACGAACCCGTCGGTGAACTCCTTCCGCCGCCTGGTGCCCGGCTTCGAGGCCCCGATCAACCTCGTGTACTCGGCGCGTAACCGCTCCGCATGCATCCGTATCCCCGTGACGGGCACGTCCCCAAAGGCCAAGCGCGTGGAGTACCGCGTGCCGGACCCGAGCGCGAACCCCTACCTGGCCTTCTCCGCCTGCCTCATGGCGGGTATCGACGGCATCAAGCGCCGCATCGAGCCGGCAGCTCCCATCGACAAGGACCTCTACGAGCTACCCCCGGCCGAGTACCAGGACATTGCTAAGCTACCCAGCTCGCTCGAGGCCGCCCTGGACGCGCTGCGCGAGGACCACGAGTTCCTCACCGAGGGCGACGTCTTCACGCAGGACCTCATCGACACGTGGCTGGAGTACAAGGAGACCAACGAGGTCGCCCCGATGCGCGCCTACGTACACCCCTACGAATACCAGATGTACTACGACCTGTGATCTAATCGTCACTTGAGCGGCCCCTGCCCCATTTTTGGCGCAGGGGCCGCTCGTTACCCGATAGACTCACCTCTAGACCTATTGTTCAGTCTTTGAACCGACATCCGGAGGACACGATGAAGCGCATGCGCGACGGCTCCTACACGATTAAACCGGCCTACAAGGTCGGAGAACACGACATCATCCCCGACATGCTGGCCAATCGGGCCATCAAGTTCCCGAATCAGGTCGTCGTTGAGCAGCGCTCCTCCGTCGGTGCCACGCGTTCCCTCACTGCAGGCGAGCTCCAGCGCCAGGTCGAATACACCGCCTGCGGCCTCATTGGCCTCGGCGTCAAGTCAGGTCACGCGGTCGCAATCCTGGCCCCGACCTCGTACGAATGGCTCCTCCTCGATCTCGCCCTCCTGTCGATCGGCGCGATCACCGTGCCGATCTATGAGTCCGACTCCGCGTCCCAGATCGAGCACATCCTCACCGACGCCCACGTGACCCGCGTCTTCACGGCCACCACCCAGCAAGCCGAGCTCGTGCGCTCGGTCCGCCCCTCGTTCACCCTCGCCGTCGACTCCTTCGACCAGGGAGCCATTCGTAAGATCGCGCGCGCCGCAACCGACGTGACCATCAAGGACGTCGAGAAGCGCCGTGCCGCCGTGTCCTCCTCCGACATCGCGACCATTATCTACACGTCCGGCACGACCGGGAACCCCAAGGGCGTGGCTCTCACCCACGCGAACTTCATTGCGACCAGTGAAGGTGCGCGCCAGGTGCTCGGCGATGTCATCGACTCTCCCGAGACCCGGCTCCTGCTCTTCCTGCCCGTCGCGCACGTGCTCGCGCGCCTTGTCATGCACGTCATCCTCTCCGGTCAAGGCGTGCTCGGTTTCTCCCCCAACATCAAGAACCTGCTGCCAGATATCAAGGCTTTCAAGCCCTCCGTGCTCCTCGTCGTGCCGCGCGTCCTGGAGAAGGTCTACAACGCGGCCTCCTCCAAGGCGGGTGGCGGCATCAAGGGGCGCATGTTCGCGTGGAGCGCCAAGCAGGCCCGCGCCTATTCTCTCGCTTCGGAGAAGACGTTTGGCCCAGGTCCCTTCAAGAAAATCCGCCACGGCATCGCCGACGCGCTCGTCTTGAAGAAGATCCGCTCGATCCTCGGCCCTAACCTGCGCTACATCGTCTCCGGCGGTGCCCCTCTGGCCACCGATCTCGCCCACTTCTACGCGGGCATGGGCATCACGCTGATCCAGGGCTACGGCCTGAGCGAGACGACCGGCCCGATCGCCGTCCAGCACATCGGCAAGAACCCCGTCGGCGGCGTTGGCCTGCCCCTGCCCGGTAACTTCATCAAGATCGCCAAGGACGGCGAAATCCTGGTGCGTGGCCAGTCCGTCATGCCCGGCTACTACCACCTGCCCGAGCAGACCGCCGAGGTTATGCCCGACGGCAAGTGGTTCCACACGGGTGACCTGGGTTCGATCGACCGCAAGGGCCAGCTGACCATCACGGGCCGCAAGAAGGAACTCATCGTGACGGCGGGCGGCAAGAACGTCTCCCCCGAGGTCCTCGAGGATTCTCTGGCCACTCATCCCCTCATCGCCAACGTCATCGTGGTGGGCGACCAGCGCCCCTACGTCGGCGCCCTCTTCACCCTCGACGCCGACATGCTGCCCGACTGGCTGGCCAAGCACGGCCTGCCGCAGTGCTCGCCCACCGAGGCCGCCGAGCTGCCGGCGGTCCGCGAGTCCCTAGAGAAGGCCGTTGAGCGCGCCAACAAGGCCGTCTCCCGCGCCGAATCGATCCGCAAGTTCCGCATCATCGACGCTACCTTCACCGTTGAAAACGGCTACGTCACACCGTCGATGAAGCTGCGCCGCCGCAAGGTGCTGGCCGACTACGCCTACGAGGTCGACGCCCTCTACGGCGGCCCAGTCTCCGCGCAGCCTGCGAAGAAGCGTGGCTTCTTCGCTCGCTTCACAAAGAACTGATCCCCCACACAAGCGGCATACATTCACCCCACGAAAGGACCGCAATGACGGTACGTAGGCTCGCCGATGGCTCATGGGAGTCGATTGCGACGCGAGAAGCCACCGAGGATATGAACCTCCCGAAGATGCTGCACCAGCGCGTGGAGCGCCACCCCGGCCAGTTCGCGATCGAGCGTCGCTCGAACGTGGGTGCCTGGCGCAAGGTGACGATGGAGAGCTTCCTGGCGGAAGTGGATTCCATCGCGCGCGGCCTCATCGGCATCGGCCTCGAGCCGGGTGACCACCTCGCGATTTTGGCTCCCACCTCCTACGAGTGGGCCCTCATTGACGTGGCTACCTTGTCCTGCGGTGCGATCACCGTGCCGATCTACGAGACGGACTCGGCCCAGCAGATCGCGCACATCCTGGCCGACGCAGACGTGCGCATCGTCATCACGGCGACCACGCAGCAGGCCGAGCTGGTGGAGTCCGTGCGCACGGAGGGGGTCCGCTATGTCTTCTCCCTTGATCGGGGTGCCGAGCGTGTCCTGACGAGTGCCGCGCGGGGCGTGAGCGTCGAACAGGTGCGCGCGCGTACCAACGCCGTGACGCTCAGTGACGAGGCGACGATCATCTACACGTCGGGCACGACCGGCATGCCCAAGGGTGTGGTCCTCACGCACGGGAACTTTATTTCACCGATGCTGCAGGCTTACGACTTCCTGCCCGTCCTCATCAACGACCCGAAGTCGCGCTCCCTGCTCTTCCTGCCGGTCGCCCACGTGCTCGCGCGATTCGTCATGTACTGCCTGCTCGCAGGCCAGGGCATCACCGCGTTCTCTCCGGACACCCGCAACCTGGTCGACGACATCGCGACGTTCAAGCCGACGATGCTCCTTGTTGTTCCGCGCGTCATGGAGAAGGTCTACAACGCGGCCGCTGCTAAGGCGGGCGGCGGCATGAAGGGCCGTATGTTCGCGTGGGCCGCCAAGCAGGCGCGTGCCCTGTCCAAGGCCACCGCCTACGTGGATTCTCCTCTGCCCGAGTCGGCGGTCGCCGGACCCGGTCCGGACACGACGCCCATCCCGGATGCCTCGGCAATGCCCTCCCCCGGTCCTTCTGCTGCCCTCAAGCTGCGCGGTCGCATCGCGGATGCCCTTGTTCTGTCGAAGGTACGGGCGATCCTCGGCCCGAACCTGCACACAATCATCTCGGGCGGCGCTCCCCTGGCTCTCGACCTGGCGAACTTCTATCGTGGCCTGGGCATCACCCTCCTGCAGGGCTACGGCCTGTCCGAGACGACCGGTCCGATCTCCGTGGAGACGCCACAGGATTTCCCTCCGGACTCGGTAGGCTTCCCCTGGCCGGGCAACCAGATGATGATCGCCCCTGACGGCGAGCTCCTCGTGCGCGGCATCTCCGTGTCGAAGGGATACCATAACCTGCCCGAGGCCACGGCTGAGGCCTTCGTCGACGGCTGGTTCAAGACGGGTGACCTCGCCTCCATCGACGACCGTGGCCACCTGCGCATCACGGGACGCAAGAAAGAACTCATCGTCACCGCGGGCGGTAAGAACGTGTCCCCCGAGATCCTCGAAGAGTCCCTCTCGACGCACCCACTCATCGCGAACATCATCGTCGTCGGTGACAACCGCCCCTACATCGGCGCGCTCATCGCGCTGGACACGGAGATGCTGCCTGAGTGGCTGGCCACTCACGGTCTGCCCGTCGTGGACGCGGCACAGGCGGCGAACCTGCCCGAGGTGCGTGAGTCCTTGGAGAAGGCAATCGCCCGCGCCAACAAGGCGGTGTCGCGAGCCGAGTCGATCCGCCGTTACCGCATCGTCAACGCGGCCTTCACCGTGGAAAACGGCTACATGACGCCCTCCCTCAAGCTCAAGCGCCGACGCGTCCTGGCCGACTATGCCGACGAGGTCGATGCCCTCTACGCGTCGGGCGAGGCCGCGAAGCCCCAGAAGAACCAGGAGTAGCCCGGCGACCTGCCAGGGGATCTCGATCCGACGAACCGGCCCCGGCCTCGTTCAATGACGAGGTCGGGGCGTTCTTCGTCTTGTTAACTTGCACATCAACCTGTCGTGCAGTGATCTAAACTAACGTTTCGTTGCGTGTCGGATTGCCCCGCAAACACCAATAACAAGAGCTACGACACATGCAATGACAATTTTCGTTGAAAGCGCCTGTTGACCGAACCAGATATATGGGATAAACAGGAGTTCAAGCGCAGCTATACCAGCCATATAGTAACAAGCGTACCGTTTGTTTTTAGAAAACGAGACTGCGCAGCATACCGTCGCGCCTGCGGCGAGCACGAGCGGAAACCAATATCCAACTTGCATCGATCTGGCAACACACGCAGCCAAGAACCAAACACACAACGGATGGAATACGATTAGTACATTTTGCAGGGTTATGTAGGGTCTCACCCACTCTCGCAACGAGACATTCGTGTCACGACATTCATCCCAATCAAACTCAGGATCAGTCTTGTCTTCAACCTCGGACTGCGCAGGGACAATCGAAGTACACCGCATCGTTGGCACGTAAATGCAGAACATACCAAGCGATAGCAGAAGCAATACCCACATCGCAATGGTGATGCATGGATCATAGTCGGGAGTCATGATGTTCCTTTCTGAGGAGAACGAGTCGAACGGATGCTCGTCCGACTCGTCCAGAGTACGATCCAAATTTAAAGTCAAGTCATGAAACTATCGGCGTGTCGCATGTTTACATTCGCCTTCAACGTCAACTATACCTCCTTCTTCTCTCCACAGATTACAGACTTAACAGTCCCGAATCGGACCATATTCTACAAACGCCAGTCCGAATCAGACTCGACATTTTCCCCATTTCTAAGCAAACGACTACGCCAATAATAGTGGCACTAACAGAATTTTGGAGTTTTGACACTCCATTGCCATGGCATTAAAGACAACACCGAGTTTCTATTAGACAGCTCTACCCTTCTGCTACTAGTTAGTCAGCGCAAACGAAGAAAATACAAGCACCTTTAAGGAAAGATCGGCCCCGGCCTCGTCACCATGAACGAGGTCGGGGCCGAGTCGCGCGCGAGGACTCCCCTAGTCGGCGGTGTTGCGTCCCACGACGAAGGCACCGAACAACGCGAGGAGGACCGCCACTCCCATGACGGGCAGCGGAATCCAGAACAGCGTGCGCCGGGTAATCTCCAGAGCGGCCGAGACGAGAATACCGACAAGCAGGAGGGTGTGGAAGGCGCGAGACCACAGGAAGCCATCGCTGTCGCCGCTCCACAACGTGAACAGCGACATGATCACGCATACAGCGACGACCGCATAGATCGCGATGACCGTGCCCAGCTGCCACACGTGACGGGCCTCCGCCTGGCCGAGCACACACAGGCTCAGGTTGCCCAGGCCAGCGACAAACCCGCAGGACAGGCCGTAGACGCGGCTGCGCCCAGCCGAGCGGGCCGCGAGCGCCTTAAGCGTGAGAGAGCCGGCCACGACCATGAGGGCAATCACCAGCAGGTGAACCCAGG
>ERZ773203.1113-NODE-1113-length-14032-cov-15.490663_pt1 | contig 14032 bp, 6 predicted proteins | sample MGYA00580529_ERZ773203 | MGnify/ENA primary metagenome ERZ773203 (study PRJEB29015, sample SAMEA2738176) | human oral metagenome | biome: human oral; feature: human-associated habitat; material: saliva | place: China | collected 2177 ... | reverse complement strand
TTTCAAGTAGGCTCGTAGCTTTGGCGGTATCTTCATTTTCCAAGGCAAGAGAAACGTCCTTGAGATTTTTTTTGAATAGGTCGAAGGATTTTTGCTTTTGCGTGATAATTTGGATAAAGGATTTGCTGTAGTTAGTCATAGTTCCCAACAATTTATGACGTTCTTTGTTCAGCCTATCAATAGATTGTTGGTGGATAGCCTGGTTCCAATTGTAAAAATCCCATAGTAGTAGAGCAATATATAGAACAAAGATAACAGAACTATTGGGACTGACCTTGAAAACTATTTCAAATAAATTTTTAGGGTCATTGGCTGTTGGAAGAATGCTGTTAAGACCATGGATAACAGTAAAGAAGACATAATAGACAGCAAGGAAGGCAGTGCTTCGCAACCAGTTACGTCTAGCCCAAGCCTCGTCAAGACTACTCATCTGACTTAGGTCTACAGCGAAGATTTTAAGCATTAGGTAAATGATTAATGGAGCTAAGATGTAGGTCAAGATATGTAAGTTAGTGTCGAGGGTAATATCACCTTTGATATGTAAGACGTGAGGGAGAATGACAATTGAAAGTAGTCGTGTAGCCATATCAAAAAGGATAGTTGGATAAAAAGCGTAAAGCAATCGATGATAGAAAGAACGCTCTTTGACAAGGGCCAAATCAGCAACAAGGAAGAAAAGAGGATCTATAACGATTTTTACGAGACTAAAATAGGATGCTGCAGCTACATAGGACAAAAATAGCAGTAAGAGGTGTCCTCGTAGTGGCTTAACCTTAGACATAGTCTGGTAGAGGTACCAAATAGAAATGAAACTAACAGCCTGTAAGAGAGGATTGATAATATTAGTAATCATTGTAACCTCCTTTTGTCATGTCAATCTCGATTTGTAAGCGGTAAATACCAGCACGTGTATTAGAAACGATGTTAACGTTTGGATAAGTGGATAGGATCTTATTGACGCGTTTCAGTTCGGGATCAGAGAAATCAGAGGTAATAGCTGAATCTTCTTTAGTGCTTGAACTTTCAACGACAAAGTGTTGACTATCCTCGTCTTTAAAATAAGCATAGCTAAGGTATTTCTGTTCACTATCTTGTGCTTGGTCAATGACGTGATCCAAGATTGTTGATAGGACATATACCCAATCTAAAGGATAAATAGGATAAACGGTAATGGGTTCTGGGACCTCCATACTAACCCAAACATCCAATTCTTTTGCCTTTAGGAATTTAGCTTCAAAGATGACTCGCAAATCAGGAAGTTTAATATTTTCAAGTTTATCTCGATAAAAATGATCAATCTTTTTATCGAGCGGATTCGGAGTCAGCAAGTAGTCAATTAACTCCTGAGCCTCCTCGTTTTGTTGGAAACGGATGATATCGTAGAGATTTTCAGCTTCGTCCTTGATAAAGAGCTCTTGGCTAGTCTTTTTCTGGTACCAAGTATTGATGTTCTGGCTTGATTTTTGAAGAAGCTGAGAATGTTCCTCTTGAGCTTCTTGTGTTTGCACACTGAGGTCCTTTCTATAGAGATTAACCTGTCCAGATAGAATCAGAGCTGTAATAATAAGAAAGGCAATAGTAAAGTGAATGTTTGTTGAAAGAAGTTCAGAAGCAAAGTAGATAAAGGCTAGGCCACAAAGGGCGACAGAGGTTGATTTGTACCAAGGTCTCGCTTTATCAATTTGCATCATTCGAGAGTAGTCCACTTGAAGAAGGGCACTTTGAGCAAACCATAGCAAAAACGCAAGCAAAAGTATAAATGGACCAGCAAAATAATAATCTAGGACAGAAGGGAAAAAGATTGGAATAATCAGGAAAATGACCAGTCTCACCATTAAGGCAAAGGTGAAAGGTATAAAGAAAGTCTCCAAAATGGTATGTCTCAGATTTTTGTAGGATTTGTTAGCTAGAAAGAGCACAAGTGCAATAAAACCAGATTTTGGAAAGTAAATACCAAAATAACTAGAGGCAAAAATGGCTAAACCTGCTAAAATAAGAATCCAGTATCTTAAAGGCCTTTTCGTAGTTACCTTGAAGATAACAATTTGTAAAATAAAAGCTATACATGCCGTAAGCCCGTGAACGATGACGTCACTCAATATCAAATATTCTCCTATTCGGGTAAAATCTATTCAATTATATCATAATGCGCTAAAAAAAAGCATACGGATTGCCTATAAGTGATAAGGTTGTAAGGCTTTTCATCTTTCAAGCATATTTCTTGCTCATTAAGTTTTTTTAACCTATCCTAGATGTATAGAAAAATTTCGATAGAGGAGATCGATATGGTAAAACTTTCTAAAGAGACACATCTTGAGATGTTCACTAAAATGGAACGTATTCGTGAATTTGATTCACGTATTAATAAATTGGTTCGTCGTGGTTTTGTTCAAGGGATGACTCACTTTTCAGTTGGTGAGGAAGCAGCCAACGTTGGTGCTGTTCAACACTTGAGCTATGACGATATCTTCTTTTCAAATCACCGTGGTCACGGACAATCTATCGCCCAAGACATGGATTTGAATAAAATGATGGCAGAGCTTGCTGGTAAGGCAACCGGTGTTTCTAAGGGCCGTGGTGGTTCTATGCACTTGGCAGACTTTAAAAAAGGTAACTATGGTACTAATGGTATCGTTGGTGGTGGTTACGCTCTTGCCGTAGGTGCAGCCCTCACTCAGCAATACAAAGAAACAGGAAATATTGTTGTGGCTTTCTCTGGAGATGGCGCAACTAACGAAGGTTCATTCCATGAGTCAGTCAATATGGCAGCTACTTGGAAATTACCTGTTATCTTCTTTATCATCAATAACCGTTATGGTATCTCAATGGATATCCATAAAGCAACAAATACACCTCACCTTTATACACGTGCGGAAGCTTATGGTATTCCTGGTTTCTACTGTGAAGATGGTAGCGATGTTTTGGCAGTCTATGAAACAATGGGCAAGGCTGTTGAGCATGTCCGTGGTGGCAACGGTCCTGCTATTGTTGAGGTAGAATCTTACCGTTGGTTCGGTCACTCAACTGCCGATGCGGGTGTTTACCGTACTAAGGAAGAAGTTGACGAGTGGAAGAACAATAACGACCCAATTATTAAATACCGTGACTATCTCGTTGCTGAAAATATCGCAAGCGCTGAAGAGTTAGATGCTATCCAAAGCCAAGTTAAGGCAGAGGTTGATGCAGCTTATGAGTTCGCCCAAAATAGCCCAGATCCAGAACTTTCAGTTGCCTTTGAAGATGTATGGGTAGACTAAAGAGAAAGGTTGAGGAATACAAGTATGAGTGAAACAAAATTGATGGCCTTGCGTGAGGCAGTAAACCTTGCTATGAGCGAGGAAATGCGTAAAGACGAAAATATCTTCCTTATGGGTGAAGATGTTGGTATCTATGGTGGTGACTTCGGTACATCAGTTGGTATGTTGGCAGAGTTCGGTGAAAAACGTGTTAAAGATACACCAATTTCAGAGGCAGCTATCGCTGGTGCAGCTGTTGGGTCTGCCATTACAGGTCTTCGTCCAATCGTTGACTTGACGTTCATGGACTTCATCACGATTGCCCTTGATGCTATCGTTAATAATGGTGCAAAAAACAACTACATGTTTGGTGGTGGTTTGAAGACTCCTGTAACCTTCCGTGTAGCCTCTGGTTCAGGGATTGGTTCTGCGGCACAACACTCACAATCCCTTGAGTCATGGTTGACTCACATTCCAGGAATTAAAGTGGTTGCTCCAGGTAATGCTAACGACGCAAAAGGTCTTTTGAAATCTGCTATTCAAGATAATAACATTGTTATCTTCATGGAACCAAAAGCACTTTATGGTAAAAAAGAGGAAGTAACACAAGATCCTGATTTCTACATTCCACTTGGAAAAGGTGAAATCAAGCGTGAAGGAACTGACCTTACTATTGTCACATATGGTCGTATGTTGGAACGTGTTCTTAAGGCTGCTGAAGAGGTGGCTGAACAAGGTATCAATGTTGAGGTTGTTGACCCACGTACGCTTATCCCACTTGATAAGGAATTGATTTTCGAGTCAGTTAAGAAGACTGGTAAACTTATGTTGGTCAATGATGCATATAAGACTGGTGGATTCATCGGTGAGATTGCTGCTATGGTTACAGAAAGTGAAGCATTTGATTACCTTGACCACCCAATTGTACGTTTGGCAAGTGAAGATGTGCCTGTACCTTATGCGCGTGTCTTGGAACAAGCGGTTCTTCCAGATGTTGAAAAGATTAAGGCTGCTATTATCAAGATGGCCAACAAAGGAAACTAACTTTCTAGCGACGGTTAAGTGATATTTCTCGCTAGTAAAATGTGTTTCTTGTTTTCACTGTGGGAGTATCGGAAATTATAATTTAAAGTAGAAAGGAGAGGGCGTTAAAGCGTTTGAGTCGATTTGAACTCGAACGAAATGCTTCGGAATTTAGATAGTTTTACTTGTGTGCAAGCACACTAACGTAAAACTCCTAAAATTCTGTCGCATTTTAGCGTTCTTAGTATCATAAAATATGGCTTTTGAGATTATTATGCCTAAGCTTGGTGTTGATATGCAGGAAGGCGAAATCATCGAGTGGAAGAAACAAGAGGGTGATGTGGTTAATGAGGGAGATATCCTTCTTGAAATCATGTCAGATAAGACGAACATGGAACTTGAAGCAGAAGATTCTGGTGTTCTTTTGAAGATTACGCGTCAGGCTGGTGAAACTGTACCAGTTACTGAGGTTATTGGTTATATTGGAGCAGAAGGTGAAGTGGTGGCTGATAACGTAGCTAGCGCACCAGCTGCTGAACCTGCGCCAAAAGTTGAAAAAGTTGCCGCTGTAGCCGAGCCTGTAGTAGCAGCGCAAACGCAAGCACCTGTCGTTCACGAAGGTGGCAAAGTACGTGCAACACCTAAGGCTCGTAAGGTGGCGCGTGAGTTGGGTATTGACCTCGCTCAAGTTCCAGGAACTGGAGCAAAAGGTCGTGTTCATGCTGATGACGTTGAAAACTTTAAGGGTGCTCAACCTAAGGCGACTCCATTGGCACGTAAGATTGCAGCGGACCTTGGTATTGACTTAGCTAGCGTATCTGGAACAGGCTTTGGTGGTAAGATTACTAAGGAAGATATCCTTGCAATCAGTGCTCCAGCGCAAGTTAAGGAAGCGGCTGCTGCCCCTGTGGTTGAAGCTAAACCTGAAAAAGTCTTGCCAGAAGGCGTGGAAGTTATCCCAATGTCTGCTATGCGTAAGGCTATTTCTAAGGGAATGACACATTCATACTTGACTGCGCCAACCTTTACCCTCAACTATGACGTGGACATGACTAACCTTATGGCTCTTCGTAAGCAAGTCCTAGACCCAATCATGAGTAAGACTGGTATGAAGGTAACCTTCACGGATTTTATTGGTTTGGCAGTTGTGCGTACCCTTATGAAAGAGGAACACCGTTACCTCAATGCATCCTTGATTGACGATGCCCAAAATATCGAATTACACAAATTTGTTAATCTCGGTATTGCCGTTGGTCTCGATGATGGCTTGATTGTACCTGTCGTTCACGGTGCAGATAAGATGAGTTTGTCTGAGTTTGTTGTGGCCTCTAAGGATGTCATCAAGAAAGCTCAGGCTGGTAAATTGAAGGCTGCAGAAATGTCAGGTTCAACCTTCTCTATTACTAACTTGGGAATGTTTGGAACTAAGTCATTTAACCCAATCATCAACCAACCAAACTCAGCTATCCTTGGTGTTTCAGCAACTATTCAGACTCCAGTTGTGGTTGATGGAGAGGTTGTCGTACGTCCAATCATGGGTCTATGCTTGACAATTGACCACCGTATTGTAGATGGTATGAATGGTGCCAAATTCATGGTTGATTTGAAACATTTGATTGAAAATCCTATGGAATTGTTGATTTAAGAAAAAAATATCTGAAAACTGAAGTTTTAATAGAAAGGAGAGGGCGTTAAAGCGTTTGAGTCGATTTGAACTCGAACGAAATGCTTCGGAATTTAGATAGTTTTACTTGTGTGCAAGCACACTAACGTAAAACTCCTAAAATTCTGTCGCATTTTAGCGTTCTTAGTATCATAAAATATGGCTTTTGAGATTATTATGCCTAAGCTTGGTGTTGATATGCAGGAAGGCGAAATCATCGAGTGGAAGAAACAAGAGGGTGATGTGGTTAATGAGGGAGATATCCTTCTTGAAATCATGTCAGATAAGACGAACATGGAACTTGAAGCAGAAGATTCTGGTGTTCTTTTGAAGATTACGCGTCAGGCTGGTGAAACTGTACCAGTTACTGAGGTTATTGGTTATATTGGAGCAGAAGGTGAAGTTGTGGCTGATAAGGCAGCTAGCGCACCTGTTGCAGAAGCAACTGTTCAGTTGGAATCAGCTGGTCTTGAAGTTCCTAAAGCTCCTGCCCAAGCTGCTCCAGCAGCCGCTGCAGAAAAAGCACCGCTTGCTGACAATGAGTACGATATTATCGTTGTCGGTGGTGGTCCTGCTGGTTACTATTCTGCCATTCGTGGTGCACAACTTGGTGGTAAGGTTGCTATCGTTGAAAAATCTGAATTTGGTGGAACATGTTTGAATAAAGGATGTATCCCAACTAAGACCTACCTTAAAAATGCAGAAATCCTTGATGGACTTAAGATTGCTGCAGGTCGTGGTATCAACTTAGCGTCAACAAACTACACTATCGATATGGATAAGACAGTTGACTTCAAGAACTCTGTTGTTAAGACCCTTACTGGTGGTGTTCAAGGTCTTTTGAAGGCTAACAAGGTAACTATTTTCAATGGTCTTGGTCAAGTTAACCCAGATAAGACAGTTACTATTGGTTCAGAAACAATCAAGGGACGTAACATCATTCTTGCGACTGGATCAAAAGTATCTCGTATCAATATCCCTGGAATCGAGTCACAACTTGTGATGACTTCAGATGATATCCTTGACTTGCGTGAATTGCCGAAATCACTTGCTGTTATGGGTGGTGGTGTCGTTGGTATCGAGCTTGGTCTTGTTTATGCCTCATACGGTGTAGAAGTGACTGTTGTTGAGATGGCTGACCGCATTATTCCTGCTATGGATAAAGAAGTGTCACTTGAACTTCAAAAAATCCTTGCTAAGAAGGGTATGAAGATCATGACATCTGTTGGGGTTTCTGAGATTGTAGAAGCTAACAACCAATTGACCCTTAAACTTAATAATGGTGAAGAGATTGTAGCGGATCGTGCCCTTCTTTCAATCGGTCGTGTCCCTCAATTGGATGGTCTTGAAAATCTTAACCTTGAACTTGACCGTGGTCGTATTAAAGTTAATGCTTATCAAGAAACATCAATCCCAGGAATTTACGCACCGGGTGATGTTAACGGAACTAAGATGCTTGCTCACGCTGCTTACCGTATGGGTGAAGTTGCAGCTGAAAATGCTATGCGTGGCAATGTCCGTAAGGCTCACCTTGACTACACACCAGCAGCTGTCTACACTCACCCAGAAGTCGCAATGTGTGGTCTTACTGAAGAAGATGCACGTGCGAAATACGGTGATGTTCTCGTTGGTAAATCAAGCTTTGCTGGTAACGGACGTGCCATTGCTTCAAACGAAGCTCAAGGTTTTGTTAAAGTTGTTGCAGATGCGAAGTACCATGAAATCCTTGGTGTTCATATTATCGGTCCAGCCGCAGCTGAATTGATTAACGAAGCATCAACAATTATGGAAAATGAATTGACTGTAGATGAACTCTTGCAATCTATCCACGGTCACCCAACCTTCTCTGAAAACATGTACGAAGCCTTTGCTGACGTACTTGGAGAAGCTATCCATAACCCACCAAAACGTAAATAAAGTTGATAAAATTCTCGGACGGAAGTTCGGGAATTTTTCTTTTGTCACACATTTTCATCTTTAGTGATATAGCATAATTCTTTCCCTGCTTTTCAAAGAGTAATTCAAATATATAGTTAAAAGGTTTTCATGTTGTACGAATAGTAAGTTCATAAGTACTTAAGGTTTTATAATATTTTTATTTTATTTAGAAATTTTTAACAATAAGCTTTCCATTAGAGTTTTTCTATGGTAAAATGGTTGACATATTAAAAATGCAAAAGGAAAGTTAAATGCGAACGAAAGATTTTATCTACTATGCCAGTGCGGCTGTTCTTTTGGCTGTCACAACTCAGGTTGCTCAAGCTGATGAAGTGGCGACGACCAAAACTTCTTCTGTTACTGAGGAAAATCAGTATCACTCTGCGACAGCGGCTGAAATTTTTGGTGGAGAAGCAGCTTTACCTGTAACTCCTAAATCAACTGTTTCAGCACCCGCAGCTACGAGTGAAGTGGCAAAAGCTAGTGTTCCAGCGGTATCTACGTCTCCTGCTTCACAGAGTTCCGAGGCTGCAACGGCATCAACTTCAGTAACATCTTCAGTTGTAAGTTCAGAAAGTGCAACAGCTTCTACAAGTGCGACAAATTCTGAAACGTCAAACAGTGCTGTAGCAACACCTGCTAAATTGACGAATTCCACGGATGTTCCTTCGCAAACGCTTAAGGTACAACCAAAGACTTTTATCGATGTCAGCAGCCATAATGGTGATATCAGTGTAGATGACTATCGTGCTCTTGCACGCCAAGGTGTGGGTGGTGTCGTTGTCAAGTTGACTGAGGACACTTGGTACAACAACCCTAAAGCACCATCACAAGTTCGCAATGCTCAAATTGCTGGTCTTCAAGTATCAACCTATCATTTTTCACGATACACAACTGAGGAAGAAGCACGTGCAGAAGCTCGTTTCTACATCCAAGCTGCACAAAAACTGAACCTTCCAAAGAGCACCGTTATGGTTAATGATTTCGAAGACTCTAATATGCTTCCAAATATCAACCGTAACACTCAAGCTTGGGTTAACGAAATGCGTAAGCATGGTTACAACAACTTGATGTTCTACACAAGTGCCAGCTGGTTGGATGAGAACAATTTAGGCTACCGTGGACCTGTCTCAACCTCTCAATTTGGTATTGAGAATTTCTGGGTTGCACAGTACCCATCGTCAAGTCTTACAGCAACGAGCGCTAAAAACATGCGCTATAATGCCAAAACTGGTGCATGGCAATTTTCAGCTACAGCTAATCTCTTACCAGGTAAACATGTCTTTGACCAAAGCGTGGACTATACAGGACGATTTACTGCTAATGCCAGTGTCGAAGCAGATCCAACTCAAGGCGATTTGAGTGGAACTATTTCTATTGTTAATAACAATCCAACTCTTGGTAGCTTTGATGTTGTCATCTCTAATGTCAAAGCACCAAACGGTGTTGAAACTGTCTCTGTTCCAATTTGGTCAGAAATTAATGGCCAAGATGACATTATCTGGTATACGGCTAACCGTCAAAATAATGGAACTTACACAGTAAACGTTAAAGCTTCAGCTCATAAAAACTCAACAGGCCTTTATAATGTTCACCTTTATTATGTTCAAAAAGATGGCCAATTAACTGGTGTTGGTGGAACAACTACGCAAGTCTTCATTGGTAAGACACCAGAGCAGTTGAAACCAAAAGCAAGTTTTGCTATTGAAAATAATAATGCTAAGGCAGGAACTTTTGACGCCGTTATCACTAATATCTCAGCACCACTAGGTGTTAAAGAAGTGTTAGTCCCATCATGGAGCCTTGAAAATGGTCAAGACGACCTTATTTGGCATAAGGCAACCAAGCAAAATGATGGTAGCTATCGTGTAACCATTAAGGCAAGTGAGCATAAGGGCAATAAAGGGAATTACCGTGCTGATGCCTATATCGTGGACAACTCTAATAATCGCCATTATATTGCCGAAAAAGTAGTGTCTGTAGATTATGCTCGACCAAGCGGTGTTCTTACAATTGAAAACAACAATACTGCAGCAGGTACTTTTGATGCCGTTGTTCGTAATATTGTTGCTCCTACAGGTTTGAAAGAGGTTCTTGTTCCTTCATGGAGTTTAGCTGGTGGACAAGATGACCTTATCTGGCATAAGGCAAGTCGTCAAGCTGATGGTTCTTACCGAGTGACTATCAAGGCAACGGATCATAAGAATTCAACTGGTAAATACCGTGCTGATGCCTACATTGTAGATGACTCTAACAAACGTTTCTATCTCACTGAAAAAGTGGTAGAAGTTACTCAAACTCGCCCTAGTGCAAGTCTCGTTATTGAAAATAATAATGCTGATTTAGGTACTTTTGATGCTGTTATTCGCAATATCTTTGCACCAAATGGGGTTAAGGAAGTCTTAGTTCCATCATGGAGTCTAGTTAATGGACAAGATGATCTTGTTTGGCATAAAGCTAGTCGCCAATCTGACGGTAGCTATCGTGTAACTATCAAGGCGTCAGATCATAAGAATTCTCTAGGTAACTACCGTGCTGATGTTTACATCGTAGATAATGCCAACCAACGTCATTATGTCACTGAAACAATTGTAGATGTAAAACATAATAAACCAGTAGGTACCATTTCAGTAGTTAATAACAATAAAGATACTGGTACTTTTGATGTCATTATCAGTGATGTTTATAGTCCTAAAGGTGTTCGTACTGTTCAAGTACCTATTTGGTCTGAAAAAGACGGACAAGATGATATTCGTTGGTATGAAGCGACACGCCAAGCTAATGGCACTTATACGGTAAATGTTCAAGCTACTAACCATAAAAACTCAACAGGCTTGTACAATATTCATTTGTACTACATTTTAAATGATGGGTCACAAGTTGGTGTCGGTGGCACAACGACGACAGTTGAATTCCGTAATGCTAAGACTAAAACGCAAACCTATATCACTAATGTTAATTCAGAAGCAGGTAGTTTCACAGTTGTTGTTGATCAAGCGCCACAAGGACGTCAGATTAAGAATATCCGCGTAGCCGTATGGTCAGAAAGCAACCAAGGTAACCTTTCTTGGTACAATACGGCGCCTACTGGAACACACACTAAAATCAATGTGTCGACGGTTAATCATAAGAATCTCATCGGTAACTATACGACTCATGTTTATGTAGATTATGTAGACAATACTGTAGACGGATTTAACCTTGGTGAGACAACTCTTGCTCCACGTAATCGTCGTGTTGAGCCTCAGACGACTTATTATTCTCAACGTGATCCTCGTTGGGCTTCTAAGTGGTATGGTGTCAGCAATATGGACCAGTCAGGCTGTGTTCCAACATCACTTGCCATGACCTTTACAGATATCTTGGGAACTGTAATTGCACCAACGACAGTTGCGGATTATTTGTACTACAATACAAATTCATTCAATAAAACATCAGTTGCTGGTACAGACGCGGATGGTATTGTATTAGCAAGTAAAAATTGGGGTCTCAAGAGCAACATGCTTTCAAGCATTGCTAACATTGCTTCAGCGTTGATGTCAGGCCAACACGTTCTGGCGGCAGTAGGAGCAAGCCAATTTATCAATTATCCTTACACGCACGAAATCGTGCTTCATGGCTATGATAATGGTAAAACTTATGTTCGTGATCCATTTAACGCCAATAACAATGGTTGGTATTCATTGGATTACATTCATGGTGTTCAAAGTCGAGATGCAATGGATACGAAGCTTGGTGCACCATTCTTCTCAATCTTTGCTTAATCTATTAATGAAAGGTCTTTAGAAGGAAACTTCTAAGGGCTTTTTTTGGTGTTCATTTTTGATAGTCATATTTTTTATTTATCTATTTTCAGAATATTATACATACATTTTAAATCTCTTATTTATAGGTTTTTAGGTTCTTTATTTGGATGACATTGATACTTTTAGTATGAAAATTACTTATTTTTTTATCATTTTTATAGTTTTTTTAGAGAATTATCACTTTTGCTCTATTCGTAAGATATTTTCTATGGTAAAATGGGTGACGTATTAAAAAGTGTCAAAGGAAAGTTAAATGCGAACAAAAGATTTTATCTACTATGCCAGTGCAGCTGTTCTCATGGTGGTGACTACTCAGGTAGCCAGTGCTGATGAGGTAGCTACGCAAATGCCTACGGTTACTGAAGGGAACCAGTATCAACCTGCGACTGCAGCAGATATTTTTGGTGGTGGAGCAGTCCTTGCACAAGAGTCACCATCAGCAAGACCAAGTTCAACTGTTGCGGAAACACCTACAGCCACAAGTGAAGTAGCAAACTCAAGTGCTCCACAAGTTAGTCAAGCAAGCTCAACAACGATTGCAGCATCTGAATCAAGAGTCGTTGCCTCTGAATCTGTAGTTCAGGCTAACACAGTAGCGAGTTCAGAAAATGCGACGGTACCGACTGCTTCTGAGGTTTCAAGCAATATCGTGGCTGAACCTGCTAAGTTGACTCATGCCTCAGGTTCATCTCATGATACTGATGTTCTAAAACCTAAGGCTAGCTTCTCAATTGAGAACAACAACAAGGTCACTGGTACCTTTGATGCTGTGGTTCGAGATATTGTGGCACCCTTGGGTGTTAAAGAGGTTCTTGTTCCATCTTGGAGTCTAGCCAATGGTCAAGATGACTTGATTTGGCATAAGGCAGCCAAGCAAATGGATGGCTCTTATCGTGTAACCATTAAGGCGGTAGATCACAAGGGGGAGGCTGGCAATTACCGTGCAGATGCCTATGTTGTTGATCGAACAAATAAGAGACATTATATTTCTGAGAAAGTAGTATCGGTAACTTACTCTCGTCCAAGTGCAAGCCTAACGATTGAAAATAATAATGCAGCTACAGGCACTTTTGACGCTGTGGTAAAAAATATCATTGCTCCTACAGGTGTGAAAGAAATCTTAGTCCCATCATGGAGTCTCGTTGGTGGTCAAGATGATTTGATTTGGCATAAGGCGACGAAGCAAGCAGATGGTTCTTACCGAGCTACCATTAAGGCAAGTGACCACAAAAATTCAACTGGTAAATACCGTGCAGATGCCTATATCATAGATAATTTCAACAAGCGTTTCTATTTGACTGAAAAAGTGGTGGAAGTTAGCCAATCTCGTCCAAGCGCAAGCCTAACGATTGAAAATAATGATGCAACTACAGGTACTTTTGATGCTGTGGTTCGTAATATTGTTGCACCGTATGGCTTGAAGGAAATCTTGGTCCCATCATGGAGTCTTGTTAATGGACAGGATGACTTGGTTTGGCATAAGGCAAGTAAGCAAGCAGACGGAAGCTATCGTGTGACGATTAAGGCTTCAGATCATAAACATTCAACTGGTAAATACAGAGCAGATGTTTATCTCGTCGATAAGGATGACAACCGTCAGTATTTAACTGAGACCGTGGTTGATGTCAATGAAACTAAGCCAAGTGGTAGTATTTCTATCTTAAATAACAATGGCGCTGGAACTTTTGATGTGGTCATCAGCGATGTCTATAGCCCTAAGGGTGTACGAACGGTTCAAGTCCCAGTCTGGTCTGAGGCTGATGGTCAAGATGATATTCGTTGGTATGAAGCGACACGTCAAACAGATGGCACTTACAAGGTTACTGTTCAAGTAGCTAACCACAAAAACGTAACTGGTCTTTACAATGTTCATCTTTACTATGTTCAAAACGACGGTTCACAAATCGGTGTGGGCGGGACACAAACAAGAGTTACTTTGTCAGATCCTAAAGCCGACCTCGCTATCACTGGTCTCAACAATGCTACTGGTAGCTATGATCTTGTTATCTCAAACTTGGTTGCGCCACGAGGCTTCAAAGAAGTCTTAGTTCCAACCTGGTCTGAAAAGAACGGTCAAGATGATATCATCTGGTACAAGGCAACTAAGCAAGCTAATGGAGACTATAAGGTGACCGTTCGTTCAAGCAACCATAAGGGTGATAGTGGTCTGTATAATTCTCATGTCTATCTGGTTGACAATGCTGGTAAATACATTGGCCTGGGTGGCAAACAAGTGACACTTGATATTACTAAGACTCAAGGAACTTTGACTATTGCCAATAATGATAAAAATCGTGGAACTTTTGATGTTCTTATCACTAATCTGACGAATCCAAGTGGTATTTCAGGTGTCCTTATCCCAGTCT
>ERZ773203.1103-NODE-1103-length-14150-cov-4.249947_pt1 | contig 14150 bp, 9 predicted proteins | sample MGYA00580529_ERZ773203 | MGnify/ENA primary metagenome ERZ773203 (study PRJEB29015, sample SAMEA2738176) | human oral metagenome | biome: human oral; feature: human-associated habitat; material: saliva | place: China | collected 2177 ... | reverse complement strand
GATTAACAGTCCTGCTCAACGTGCTAAATTGGAACATTCTAAAGCACCGCGTTTTTTACGTTCTATTATTTTGACTGTACCACCCGCAATGCCTAAACCTGAACGAGAAATTTTCCGTCAATCTATTTATCAGGCTATCGGCTTAGTTTGGAAATCTCTTGGCTGGGATAAATCTGATGATGATTTTGACTTCAATTCACAAAGTGCAAGAGAAAAATATTGGCCGATTTTACCTGAGGTGATTATTCAATGGGATGAAGCAACCTGTGGGCAAGTTGTCTATCTATTTAATGAAACTCAAAATAACTATGGCGGTCGACCAGAAGAATTTATTGCTGCATTGCAACGTCCAGATAAAAAAGAAAAGGATCGTATTACTATCGCAACTATTGATATCGGTGGTGGTACAACAGACTTGGTAATCAACGATTACTCGCTTGATTATGGAGAAAACGGTGGTTCAGGTAGTAACGCCTATATTATCCCGACTCAACGTTTCCGCGATGGTTTCAAAGTGGCCGGTGATGATATTTTGCTAGATATGATTCGTAATGTAGTAGTGGAATCCTTAACAGCTGGTTTGAAAAATGCAGGTTTACGTGATCCAGAACCTATTCTTTCTGAATTGATTGGCGATCAGGCATTAAAAGTACAAGATGCATTATTACGCCAACAATTGACATTACAAGTATTCAGCCCAATTGGCTTGCGCGTATTGAAAGAATACGAAGGTTATGATCCAATGCAAAAGACCAATGCATTAAATGGGAAAACTTTTGGTGAATTATTAGAAGACGTAGAACAGCCTACAGAAAGTGTGTTGGATTATATTAATGAACCGATTCGCCGAGCCTTAGGTCGTTCAGATTTTAATATTTTAGATTTACCGGTTCAGGTGAACTTAGAACGTATTCACAGTTTATTTATTCGTGGTGATTATTTTGATATCTGCAAAACCTTCAACGCCTTGTGTGAGGTAGTTAACAGTTATCAATGTGATGTGTTGTTACTGACCGGCCGACCATCTCGTTTACCGGGTGTACAATCCTTCTTCCGTTCTCGTTTACCTTTACCAGTCGGACGGATTTTACCATTACATCATTACCGCACAGGAAACTGGTATCCATTCCACAAACAAGGTCGTATAGATGATCCAAAAACTACTGCCGCAGTGGGTGCGATGCTTTGTTTCTTATGTAAAGATATGCGTTTAACCAATTTCTATTTACGCTCAATGGCAATGACCGCTTATTCCACAGTGAAATACATTGGGTATTTAGATAACAATAACGTAATTAAAGACAGCAACGTTTATTATCACGATATTGATTTAGACAATGAGGATTATGATTTCCCAGATACTTCCTTTGAAGTACGCGGTGATACCCGTTTAGGTTTCCGTCAATTGAATGTAGAGCGTTGGGTTGCTTCTCCACTTTATATGCTCTCTATAGAAAGCCGCGAATGGAAAGCGATGTTGAATAATGAAGGTGTGGTATTACAAGTAACGTTAGGTATAAAAAATAGCCGTAATAGCCAAGAAAGAGCAGAAAATTTCTACATAAAAAATGTGACAGCATCAAATGGCCGTTCTTGTGTACGAGAAAGGGATATTACCCTTCATCTAAACACAATGACCGATGCGGGACTTGGTGATCAAAAATTATATTGGTTAGATACTGGCTGTGTGAAACGATAGGTGGAAGAGAAAATGACGGATAATCAATTAACAACATCTTGGGATAAGGTATTCCAAGCATCACAACAAGCGATTGATTGGGTAAATGATGTTCGCCCAAATGTTGCCCGTTTAAATAATGAGGCTGATGGTTTAATTCTTGAACTAAGACGTTTACGTAATACAGCAAAACGCCTAGGTGCCGTTTCTTCTAAACCAATTACAGCTGGTTTTTTTGGGTTATCACAGGCAGGTAAATCTTTCTTAATTTCAGCACTGGCAGCCGATCAAAAGGGCAATTTGGAAACTATTTTTGACGGTCAACAGTTGGATTTCATTAAACATATCAATCCTCCTGGTGGCGGAAAAGAAGCAACGGGTTTGGTTACTCGTTTTACTCGCTCAGCAAAAGCGGCTGTTACAGGCTATCCGTTAGAACTTCGCTTATTTCATGAAATTGAAGTTGCCAAAATTTTAGTTAATGCTTATTTCAACGATTTTGATAAAGAACGTGTGACTTATCAATTGGAACAATCTCGCATTAATGAAATACTTAAACCTTTAAATGCTAAATTAAATGCTCAACCTGTAAAAGGTGTTAATGAAGATGACGTAGTTGATTTGCAGGATTACTCCCAGGAAAGCTTCGGAAAATCTTTATCTGTATTACAGGCTAATTATTGGGCTAGAGCGGTAGCCATGGCACCAAGACTGAGCATTGAAGATAGAGCAACCTTATTCTCCATATTATGGGCAGAAATTCCAGAGTTGACTCAAATCTATATTCAATTTGCAAAAACACTGGCTCAATTAGGTAATCCTGAACGTGTTTATGCACCGCTTACCGCAGTAGTAAAAGATAATGGTAGTGGTGGCCTTTCTCAAGCTGACAGTATTATGAACGTGGATATGCTTGAGCGTTTAGGTACAAATCGAGATGAACAAATTGCTGTTCGTCCTTTTATTGAAGAAGGCCATGTCGGTGAGCCTGTTTCCATTTCTTTGGCAGAATTAACCGCACTTACCGCAGAATTAGTTTTCCCGTTGATTAACCCAACTAAAGTGCCAGCTGTTGAAACGGTTGATTTATTAGATTTTCCTGGGTACCGAGGTCGTTTAGCAATCACTTCTTTAAGTGAAGTAAAAGAAGGTAATCCTGTATCTCAACTCATTTTAAGGGGCAAAGTAGCTTATCTTTTTGAGCGTTATACCGATAGTCAAGAAATGAATATTTTGATTGTTTGTACTCCATCAACCAAACAATCCGATGTGAATAGTGTAGGTCCTGTATTGGAGCGTTGGATTAATAAAACACAAGGAGACAATCCGACTGATCGTGCAAAACGTAAACCAGGACTTCTTTGGGCGATAACTATGTTTGATATGCGTATCAGTAGTGATTTGGCCAAAGATGAAGATATGCTGAAAATGTCTTGGGGACAAGGTGGATTGCTGAAACAAACGATTTTAGAGCGCTTCGGAAACTATGCTTGGCTAAATGAATGGGCAAATGGCAAGCCATTTGATAATGTTTTTTTAGTACGTAAACCGGGTTTCAAAGTGGCTTTTTTAGAGATGGATAATACTGAAGAATTAGCCATTAATCCAAAAGAGGCTGGGCAGCTTAATCTTTTACGTAGTACTTTTGCTAATGACCCTGATATTCAAAAACATGTTGCTCAACCTCAAGAAGCCTGGGATGCAATGATGAAATTGAATGATGGTGGGATGCAACGAATTAGTGATTATTTGAAAACGATTGCTTTGCCAGAAGTGAAAGCTCAACGTTTAACTGAGCAACTTAATGAATCTATCCATCATATTGTAGAAAACCGTTTTTCTTCTTGGTATCAAAGTGAAGGCGCTGAAGAAGTCAATAAAAAACGTCAATTAGCACAAATGATTGTTGGTGAATTAAGTAAAAAAGGGCTTTTGGTCGGTGAGTTTTTACGTTGTCTTCAATTACCTGAAGAGACAATTCGTTCTTTATATTTTTCTGATTATGAAGAGGTCTTACTAAACAAAGGTGAAGAAGAAACTAAAGCACAAGAAAATTCAGCAAATACCTTTGATGCTGGTTTTGGTTTTAGTTCAGAAGGATTTGATTTATTTGCTGAACCGGCTCCTGTTGTTGTAGAAGAGAAACCGGCTGAAAAAATTGTGGAATCTCGTTTTGCTATGGCTGCATTTAAATCCTGGATTGAACATTTGCGTTCAATTTCTTCTGATCAGCATTTGATGCAATTCTTTGGTTTTACTAAAGAAGCCGTTGAAGGTTTAGTTGGCGAATTAATTACTGGCGCAAATCGTCTTCATTTACAGGATAAACTTTCTAAGGTCGTTTTCCGTAATGAAAACGCAGGAAGTAAACGTGATCAATTAGCTGAGCGTCAAGTATTTTCCATTAATACTGAAATTGCGGATTTTATTGCATGGTTAGATTTTGTTAATCAACCATTGACTCAACGTCCGGCTAGTCGTGTGATGAACGAGCGAGCAATATTTGAAAATAGGGAAGTTGAAAAGGTAAACGGTTTACCTAAATTAGATGACCAAACTAATAATTACACTAAAAATTATCTTTTTGACTGGTTTGTAGCCTTTGGTCACTTTGCTGAAGGAAATGCCGGACACAGCGCTGGACGGGAAATTGATCAGGTCAGCAATACAAAGTTAGGTTCGGTATTAGATTTATATCGTTCTGCACAATGCTAAGGAATAGAAAATGTTACGAATTCAATTAGAGGAAGATCGTCCAGGATACGCTAAATTCACTGCGACGAAATGGAGTGGTAGTACAGAAGTTGAAATTGCAGTACAGCGAAATCAGGATGGCTGCTATTTTAATGGTAATGATACTCCATGGAATCCTGAACCAGTATGGCATAAGGTGGAGGGATTAACCTTAGAAAATGATGTATTGCAAGGTGTTATTGGTAAATGGCTAATTGATAGCCTTGTTCAACAGATCGGTAATGTACGTTATATGATGTCTGTCCGTGATGTACAGAACGGTACGATTGTTGATAGTGGCCCAGTCAGAATGGTTGGTAATATCTTAGCTTCTCTTGCTGGTGGTGACTCCAGTCGAGAAGACAATGTACAAAGTCATGTGCAAGCTGAGCCAGAACCAGTTATTGAAGAGCCTTTGGTAGAACCCATTGTTGTAGCTGAAAATGAGCAATCAACAGAACCGGCTATAGTATTTGAAGATTTAGCGCAAAACGAAACACAGACTGAGCCTGCAGAGAATATTGAAGTACCAGTTTCAGTAGAGCAAAAGAAAAAAGGTAAAGGCGGCTTAATTGCCTTAATTTTAGCCCTGTTAATTGGTGGTGGCGTTGGAGCTTATTTCTTCTTAAATAAGAAAGATGAGCCAGTGGCAAAATCTGACTGTGCAGTGGATACAAATACCAATGATGAATTAGCATTTATTCAGAGCTGTCTGAAAACTAAACCAGAACCAAAACAAATTTTAGAAATTATTGCTTCGGCTAAACAAGCAAATAAATGTGCGATTGCTCAACGACTTTATGCCAACCAGGCTCAAGGTGGCAACGTGGAGATTGCACTGGCTTATGCGGAGGAATATGAAAAAGGTAGTTCTTGTTTCCAAGCTGATAAGGAAACAGCAATTTATTGGTATGAAACTGCATTAAGTAATGATCCGAATAATGCGACAGCGAAAGAAAAATTAGAGGCATTGAAAAAATAATGAAACAGTTAAGACTTTCTACTTTATCTCTTTGTTGCTTAACAGCAATCATGTCTCCATCAGTTTTTGCTGAGGAGATAAAACCATTACTGCAAGAGGGCAAAACCACACTTTATCAACGTGTGTTAAGTACACCAAGTTGTGAGTTATTAGCAAAAAGTGATGCTAAGAGCGGTCAAAAAATTCCTGCTTTTTCCCGCTATTATGTATATAAACGGGAAAATGTAGGAAATAAGACTTTATTACAGGTAGGCCCAGATAGCTTCGGTAAAACTGTCGGTTGGTTAGATGCTAATTGTGCTGTACCTTGGAATATGCAAATGACAATGGTCTTTACTAACCCATCCGATCGGGGTTCTTTATTGTTCTTTAAGGATAAAGCAACACTTGAAAGTATTATTAATGACAATTCTCCAGCAAAAGCAGTTGAGCCTATTCGTGCTGAACTTGCCCAAAAGAAAAGTAGTGAGAAAGTGTTAGCGGAAGAACCAAAGGAATTTGTAGATTTCCAAAAAAACTTCTATCTCTTACCTGTTTTACAGGGAGAAGAAGTGATGGATAGTCAAGGATTTTATGAGCGCTTGTTAGAAGTTGCATCTGTCAGCAAAAATGATAAGCCGGTCACTCAACCAACTACAAGCACAACAAGCAATAATCAAACTAACAAAACTGGTCAAAACCAGCCTCAAGAAATTGTTGGGTTTAGTGCTGCGGTAGTATTTGTTATTGATTCGACGATTTCTATGGACCCCTACATCAATAGAACGCGCGATGCCATTAAAAAAGTTTATGAAAAAATCGAAAAAGAGAACTTGGGTAAGCAGGTTAAATTTGGTTTAGTGGCATTCCGTTCAAGCACTAAAGCTGTACCTGGATTAGAGTACACTTCTAAAATGTTCGTTGATCCAAGTGCTGTAAAAGATGGTAAAGATTTCATGGATAAAGTGGCAAATTTAAAACAAGCTACTGTTTCTTCAAAAGAATTTAGTGAAGATGCTTATGCTGGTGTGTCACAAGCATTAAATGAAATTAATTGGAATAATTTTGGAGGCCGTTATTTAGTATTGATTACTGACGCCGGTGCGATTGAAGGGGATAATCCAATTTCGACTACGGGGTTAGATGCAAAACAATTACGTTTAGAGGCTCAGCATCGAGGTGTTGCGCTTTATACTCTACATCTTAAAACACCATCTGGAAAAAATAACCATCAAATAGCTCAAGCACAATATAATGAATTATCTTTTAATAATTATTTAAATAAACCACTTTACTATCCGGTCAATGCTGGAGATGTGAATGAGTTTGGGCAAAAAGTAGATACTCTTGCTAGTGCTTTAACTAAGCAGGTAAAACAAGCTTACTCAGGTGAAGAGGCTGCTGGTAGCGTATTAACTGCCACCACAAAAACAGGCGGTGATCCGAAAAAATCTGAAATTGAAGAAGATGCTGTTTTATTAGGTAAAGCAATGCAATTGGCATATTTAGGGGATGTAAAAGGTACAAAAGCACCACCAGTATTTAAAGCTTGGGTGAGTGACCGTGATTTTGCTAAACCTACAGTCCCGACCGCCGAGGCTCGAGTATTACTAACCAAATCACAATTAAGTGATTTGAGTGATGTAGTAAAGAAAATTGCGGATGCGGCAAATAGTGGGTTAATTTCCCCAACAGATATGTTTGCACAACTTCGTTCAGTAGCTGCTGCAATGGGACAAGATCCAAATAAAATCAAGGAAGATAAATCAACTAAATTGGCAGATTTAGGTTTACTTGGTGAATATTTGGATGGTATTCCTTATAAGAGTCAAGTGACAGGAATTGATGAAGATACTTGGAAAGGTATGAGTGTGCAGGAACAAGAGAAATTTATTCGCGATCTGCATAGTAAGTTGCGTCATTATCGTATTTTTAACGAGGACCAATCTCGTTGGATTTCTTTATCAGAGGGTGCAGATCCTCGTGATAATGTATATCCAGTACCATTGGATGCCTTACCATAGAAAAGGATATAGCGTGCTAACCATTAAAGATTTATCCATAACTCGCGGACAAGGGGAGCAAAGTTTTACGGTTTCCCTACCGCATTTATCTTTGGCTGAAGGTGAGGTCGTTTCACTTTGTGGTTCGAGCGGTTGTGGAAAAAGCACGCTATTGGAAATGATGGGGCTAATTTTAAAACCTGATAACTTGAGCCAATATGAATTAAGCTCAGACACTTTAAGCATGGATTTAGCCCCCCTTATTCTGAGTAATAACCAAAAGACTTTGGCTGAGATTCGCTCTAAAAATCTTGGCTTTATGTTACAAAATGGTGGGCTATTACCTTTTTTAAGCGTATGGCAAAATATACTGCTACCTTGTCAAACAAATGGGATTTTAGCTGATGAAAGTTGGTTACATCATCTATGCGAAAAACTAAACATCAATCATTTAATGACAAAATATCCAAAGCAGCTTTCTATAGGTGAACGTCAACGGGTCGCTTTTGTTCGCTCTATTGCCCATAAACCACTTTTATTATTAGCGGATGAACCGACATCTGCATTAGATCCCCATCACTCAGAGGTCTTATTTCATTTAATGCTATCCTTAGCAAAACAGCAAAAAATAGCCGTGCTGCTAGTAACTCACGATTGGGATTTAGTGCAACGTAATGAACTTCGTACTTTTAGTGCAAAATTGGATATGTCTTTACGTCAGTCTTGTTTTATTGAACAAGCCAATAATGACTAGCAAGAATAGGGGATCTTGATGAAAAATAGATTTACATTATTGGCAAAATTAGCACTAAACGATATTTTCTATGATCGTAAGGTTTCTTTTTGTATTATTGCTTCATTGGTAGCGGTAATCGCTCCTTTATTGCTTCTATTTAGTTTGAAATATGGCATTGTTTCTCAATTACGTCATCAATTGGTTAATGATCCAACCAATTTAGAAATTAAAATTGTTGGTAATTTAAATCTTTCTCAAGACTGGTTTGATTGGCTTAAACAACAGCCGGAAACCCAATTCTCGATTCCATTAACGCGTTCACTTAATACAATTATTGATTTGAAGAAAGAGGCAAATTTTGTTCGCAATGTGGAATTAATTCCAACAACTTCAGACGACCCAATTACTCAACAATCTTTGCTAAATGAGAACTCCATTATTTTAAGTGCATTAAGTGCAGAAAAACTACAAGCTAAACAAGGTGAAAGTATTACTTTAGTTGCAACTCGAAATGAAAATGGACAAGAAGAAAAGGCATTATTGCAATTAAAAGTGCAGGCTATTTTAAATGAGCAACAATTTCCTCGTGCTGCAATTTTTGTGCCCATGTCATTATTAATTGGTGTTGAAGACTTTCGCGATGGTATGAAAACGGAACTATTCCCTGCAGCAAGTGGAAAGCCAAATGATAAACTCCGTAAAAATTTTGCTAGAGCGAGAATTTATGCTAAAAGTTTGGATGATGTAGCACCTCTAGCACTAAAGCTACGTGAACAATTTCATATTGATACTCGAACGGAATCCAAAGCGATTGAAAATGTAAAAGCGATTGATAGTGTATTAAATGTTATTTTTATGGTCATTGCTTTTACCTCTGTGGTGGGTTGCGTGCTATCTCTTATTGGCGCATTTCTTGCAAATATTGATCGAAAACGTAAGGATATTGCTGTTTTACGTTTAATAGGTTTTCAACAAAGTGCGGTTGGTATTTATTTAGTTTTTCAAGCAATCGTACTCAGTAGTATTGCTTTCATTTTATCTTATGGGCTGTATTTGTTTGGAAGTCAATTATTTAATCAAATACTAGGAACAAGCTTAAGTGGCTCCCATTTTGTTAGCCGTTTGGCTCCAATACATTTATGCTTGGCTTTTATTTTCTCTTTTCTACTTGCTGGCGTGGTTGCTGCTATAGGGGCAGTTCGCGCAGTAAAAATTCAACCTGCGGAGAGTCTGCGAGATGTTTAAATATCGCTTTTCTTTATTAGCATTAATTATGGCCAGTACGGCTGTATCAGCCCAACCTTGGGAAGAAAAATTTTTTAATCCGAAAAAATTAGATGGTGATATTGTATTACCCATGCCTTGTGAAGGGAGTATGGTTTTTCGAGTAATTAAAACTAACACCAAAAAACCATTAGAAGATATTAAAGTCACTCTCGGTGGCAATAGCAATGATGAAGATGGTTATGCACAATATGCTACGCCAAATTATATTTCGGGTAGTTTTGCCAATGAAAAACAAGAACGCTATTTCTTAATGGGAAAATATGAGGTGACAGAAGCTCAGTTTAATGCCGTAATGAAAGGTGAGCAATGTCCTTCAGTAAATATGAAAACCAGTTTACCAGCAATTAATATGAGTTGGTTTGATGCGGTAGAATTTACCCATAAATATAATGAATGGCTACTTAAAAATGCAGCCGATAAACTTCCAACGGAAGATGGAAGTAAAGGTTTTGTCCGTTTGCCAACTAATGCTGAATGGGAATTTGCTTCTCGAGGTGGGGTTGCGGTTGATGAAGCTGCATTCCGTGAAAATACCTTTCCTATGCCAGATGGTATTGCTCGTTATGCATGGTCATCTAAAAATGCTAATGGTCGTTTGCAAGTTATCGGTTTACTTGAGCCGAATCCACTTGGTTTATTTGATACATTGGGGAATGTTTCTGAAATGGTATTTGACGGTTTTCGTGCTAATAAGCTAAGTCGCTATCATGGTCAAGAGGGTGGCATGATTGCCCGAGGTGGAAGCTATATTAAAGGAGAAAGTGAAGTCAACAATACTTCACGTATTGAGGTTCCTTATTACGATAATAATGGCGCGATGAAGAAAAAAGATATGGGATTCCGTGTAGCAATTACCGCACCTTTATTAACATCAAATAATCGTATTAATCAATTACGTCAAGAATGGTCTGCTTTAGGCTCAGATAGTAAAGAGAGTAATGATCCAAATATTGTAGGTAAACTGGAAAAATTAGCTTCGAACGTTGAAGATGAAAAACTTAAACAAGAAATCACTAAGACCAAAGATGAATTACGAGCGGCAAACCAGGCACGAGATGAACAGAGAGATGCTGCAATTCGTTCGGCCTTACAATTAGGAGGATTCCTTTGTGCTAATGTTTCTGATTTACAGGCAGAAGTAGAACAGCAAGAAACAGCAGTAAAAGCTTTTGCTGAGGAAATAAAAAATGAACAGGATGCCGATTTAAAACAAATTTATCAGCAAAAAGAATCTGATTTTAAACAACGATTACAAGAAGCTGAAAAGGCTAGAGATTTTGTTGTGCAATATTATGCAGGCACAATTACTAGTACATTTGACACTTATAGCCTTGCTAATGTAAAAGAACAAGTAGAAAGAACAAAATCCATGATGAATGAGAAAAAACTTGCTAATGGACAAGCGACGAATTTGAGCCAGTACCTTGATTTATATTGGAAACACTTAAGCCAATATTATCAGAATGGCAAAATTACCCGAGAACAATGGTTACAGCAATGTAATCAAATTAAACCTCAAACTCACTAATGATAAATAAGGAAAATCTTATGAAATTGAAAAAGACCTTTGGTGTACTAATGTTATCTAGTTCATTAGCCCTTGCAGGCTGTGCTGGTACAGGTAGTAGTTCAAGCAGCTTAGATAGCGGTGATGATGCTAAATTTTTTAGCTCATCAGGCTGGGGTTCTTGTGCTTGGGGAGCTGCAGGAGGTGCTGCATTAGGTGCTTTAACAGGATTATTGACGGGTGGTGATACTGAAAGTACAGTCGCTGGTGCCGCAATTGGTGGAGCAGCAGGCTGTGCAGCTGGTATGAGTGCTAACTACTATTTAGAAAAACAACGTAAAACTTATGTGAAAAAAGAAGATCGTTTGAATGCTTATATTGCTGATGTTCGTCAAAACTCACAGATGGTACAAAAATCCACAGCAAAATTAAATGCTGCTACGGCTAAAAACAATCAATTGATCGCTAAAGTGAATAGTCAATTAAAATCCGGAACAATTCAAAAAGCAGAAGCTAAACAACAATTAGCTCAAGTAGATGCTGATATTAAAGCTGCAAAAGAACGTTTAAGTGTAATGAAATCCAATTTAAATATGCTCAGTGATACAGCTAACGCTGAACGTTCTTCCGGTGCTTCAAGCAAAAGATTGGATCAAGAGATTTCTCAATTAAGAAAACAGGTTTCAACCTATGAACAAGCATTACAAGCACAGGTGAAACAACGCTCTGCAATTCAAGTTGGATAAGGAGTTAGCGTGAAAACGATTAAATTATTCACCGCACTTTCTGCTTGTGCTTTATTAGTTGCTTGTTCTGCGACGCCTGAAGAATGTGATCCCAATGTGGAGCAAAGTATTTGGGGGAAAATGGCCTGTGTGAATTCAGGTAGCTATGATACCCGAGTACAGCGTAAAGAAAGCGAGTTATCACAAGAGCAAGCCAAAAATGCTGATTTGCAAGCTAAAAATAAACGAGCTCAAGAAGCAAAAAATAAATCAACCAAGCAACTTAATCAGAAAAAAGCTGCATTGGCTAATTTAAATAAGGAATTGCAAAATGATGCAGCCTTGCTTAAACAAAAAGCTCAAGGTAATAGCGACCTATTAGCAAAAATTCAAGATGTAGAACAACAAATGAAGCAGGTAAATACTTCTAGTGCATCTGATGAAGCTAAAGCAAAAGAATTGCAAACGTTACATCGTAAGTTGACAGCTTACAAAAAAGCGCTTGCTGTTAAATAATTGTAAAGGCTGACCTTAAAAAAAGATCAGCCCTTATTATTGGAATAAGAATATTGACAGTTTTTATTCCAATAATACGACTCAAATGTAGAGGGATTTATGCAACGTTTAGCTCGTTTTAAACTAGAAGAAATTAATCAAAATGCAACCGTGCTTTTTGAACATTACGATGAAATACTTAAAATTGTGAGAGCTCATCTTCCACCGAGCACAGCTACTTTATTCGCTAAACCTGAAATCAAATCAGATCGAGTAACTGTAGAATGGTATAGTGAGTTGGAAGGTCAACCTTATCTGATACCTGAAAATGAATCAGGTAAAGCTGCATTACAAAAAATCTCTCCTGTTATCCAACAACGTCTAAATGCTATATCGGCACTTACTCAAGATTTAACCCAAAAAGGTAGCATTAGTGCTGAGCAAAGTACTTGGTTAAATCAATTAGTAGATGGGGCAACTCATGATACCCGTCAAATTTATTTAGTAAATAATGAACCAGTTATTACTGGTTGGGGTATTGGTAAAAAAGTGGAACCACCGGCTCCGCCACCAGTTGTTCCCGTTGCTGCACCTAAACACCGTTGGTGCTATTGGTTATTACCGCTTCTTTTATTGTTACTCGGTTTATTGGCTTGGTGGTGGTTTAATCGTGAACCTGTTGTTCCCCCTAAAGTAGAACCGCCTAAGGTAGAAGAACCGAAAAAAGAAGAACCAAAAATTGAGGAGCCTAAACCAGAACCTCCAAAAGAGGAGCCAAAGGTTGAAGAGCCTAAACCGGAGCCTCCAAAGGAGGAACCAAAGGTTGAGGAGCCTAAACCAGAGCCTGTTCAAGAGCCTATTAAGGAAGAGCCGAAAGTAGAACCTCCTGTTGTTGAGCCACCGAAGGAAGAGCCTAAACAACCACCACAAAAAGTGTGTAAGCCGAAATACAAACCAGGTGAAACACCACAAATGGTGATGGTCTTTGATAATTCTGGATCAATGTTTTTTACTATGCAGGAAAGCTCACAAACGATTGATGCCTTCATTCAACGTGCAGAGACATATGGTGCTAGCGATGAAGAAATTCAATATATGCAGCGCTTACCAAATCGCTTATCTACAGCGAAAAAAGCCTCTACCAACATTATTAATAGTATTGGTAAAAATGTGGATATCGGCTTAGTTTCATTAAGAACTTGTCCAGCTGCAACCAATCATGGTTTCTATTCACCAGGTAAACGTAATGCGCTTAAAGCTAAAATTCAAGCAATGACACCTGCAGAAGGTGACAGCAGCGGTACTCCACTATACAACGGATTACAGGTTGCTAGCTCTATGGTTGATGGAGTAAAACGCGATGCTTTCATTTTGATTTTAAGTGATGGAAAAGATAACTGTAATACACCAGATATTTGTGGCCTAGCAAATCAAATAGCCAGACAAAAACCGCGTTTAAAAGTGAATGTGGTTGATATTGGGGGGGCTAGAGCTGCCAACTGTGTAGCTAGCGCTACTGGCGGAAAAGTATTTACCGCAAATAATCAGAAACAAGTGGTGAGTATGGTGAATCAAGCTATTAAACCTATGACTAAAACTGATGAGTGTGAATAAGGAACGCTTATGCAACGTCTAGCTCGTTTTAAATTGCAAGAAATTAATCAAAATGTGACCGCACTTCTTGTCCATTATGATGAAATAATTAAAATCTTGCGTAGCCATTTGCCACCAAGTACCGCCACTTTATTTGCAAAACCAGAAATAAAAGCCGATCAGGTTACTGTGGAATGGTATAGCGAGCTAGAAGGTCAGCCAGTCTTGATTACTCAAGAAAAGCAAGAAGATAAGCGATTCAAACCAACAATTTCACTGATTCAACAACGCCTAAATGCGATTATGACATTGAATCGGGAGCTGACTACTAAAGGCGTGCTAACACCTGAACAAAGTACTTGGTTAGTTCAATTGGTGGAAGGGGCGACTCATGATACCCGTCAAATTTATTTAGTAAATAATGAACCAGTT
>ERZ773203.1098-NODE-1098-length-14168-cov-5.655282_pt1 | contig 14168 bp, 14 predicted proteins | sample MGYA00580529_ERZ773203 | MGnify/ENA primary metagenome ERZ773203 (study PRJEB29015, sample SAMEA2738176) | human oral metagenome | biome: human oral; feature: human-associated habitat; material: saliva | place: China | collected 2177 ... | reverse complement strand
TCAGGTATGGTTACAGAAATCGAAGCTTAATTCAATTAAGTTACCAGATTAACAATTTAAGTCAGACACTAAACCCGCTTATGCGGGTTTTTTTATATTTTTTTGAAACAGTAATAAATCCCCTTATATTATATCAGAAAAAACGTTATTTATTAATAAAAAAGAAAATTAATGCAAATATTCCTTGACTTTTTCGTAAAATTTGTTTATCATAATATGTAAACTACTTGAAAAAAAGACTTACACTTAAATAACTCAGAAAGGAAAGAAAATGACTAAAAGAACATACCAACCAAATAAAAGAAAAAGAAAAAAAGATCATGGATTCAGAAAAAGAATGCAAACTAAAAGCGGTAGAAATGTTTTAAAAAGAAGAAGAAATAAAGGAAGAGCAAAACTATCAGCATAACCCGGTGACTTTAAAACAACACCGGGTTTTTAACAAAATATCAGAAAGTTTATAGAAATGATTGATAAATTAAAAAGAAGCAGAGACTTCACGACAATTTACAACAAATCCAGGAAGGTGTACACTAGGTATGCCATTGTTTTTGTGTCTGAAAATAAAAATAATATGCAGCGTTTTGGATTTGTGGCAAGTAAAAAGACAGGAAACGCAGTTCAGAGAAACAGGATAAAAAGACTTTTTAGGGAATTTGTAAAAAATAACAAGAAAAAATTTAAACAAGGTACGGACTATATTTTTGTAGGAAAGGCAGTTCTGAAGGAAAAACTGCCAACATTAAAATATGAGGATATTGAAAAGGATATGTTAAAGGTGGTAAAAAAATGAAACATGTGCTTCTATTTTTGATAAAAATATATCAGAAGTTTTTTTCTGGTGCCTTTGGAAGAAGATGTAGATTTTATCCCACATGTTCAGAATATTCAAGACAGGCCATTACAAAATATGGTGCCATAAAGGGAGCGTACCTCAGTATAAAAAGGATTTTAAAATGTCATCCCTTCAATAAGGGAGGATATGACCCGTTAAAATAAAAAATAATATAATGGAGGAAAAAGATAGATGTTCAGAATAAAAATACTTGAAGAAGCCGTTGTTTTTCTTTTGGAAAAAATAGCGGAAGCAGTAGGTCATCTGGGAATACCGGGTAAATTTGGTATAGCAATAATCATAATAACAATTTTAATGAGAATAATAGTTTTTCCGTTGACATTGAAACAGGAAAAATCAATGAAGAAAATGAGGGAATTACAGCCTGAACTGGATAAAATAAAGGAAAAATACAAGGATAATCCGCAGGAATATCAAAAAAGAACAGCTGAAATATACAAAGCAAACAATGTAAATCCTTTAGGGGGATGTTTACCTCTTTTAATTCAGCTGCCGGTTTTCGTAGCACTATATTATGCATTCAGTGGAAAGACAATTCCAAATGATGCGACATTCCTATGGTTTAACTTGAAACAGCCTGACAGACTATTTATGTTTGGAAATTTTGCATTTAACCTGCTTCCTATTTTAAATACAGGAGTAACTTACCTGCAGCAGAAAATTATGTCAGGAGCGACTCAGGGACAGGATGGAAATAATCAGCTTCAGTCAATGATGTATACAATGCCTCTTATGATGCTGTTCCTTTTCTACAGAATGCCTTCAGGGGTAACATTATATTATTTAGTTTCAGGAGTTCTTTCGCTTGCACAACAGTATGTCATTATGAAAGGAAGAAGTGATAATGGAAAAAATAGTATTAAAAGCTAAAAATAGGGAAGAATTGGACAATATGGTAAAAAGAAGCCTTACACTGGGTGAGGATGAAGAATTCAGGATAACAGTTCTGAAGGAACCTAAAAAAATACTTTTCTTCAATGTAAATGGTGAATATGAAATAGAAATTGTAAAAAAAGGTGAAAAAAAGGAAAATTCAAGGGTAAAACCAGCTGAAAACAGAGCAGGTTCAGGGAAAAATGAAGTAAAATCTGAAAATAGAAGGCATGAAACAAGAAATTCAGGAAATAACCATAAAGAAAATAGAAAAAATGATGGAAAAACTCCAAAGGAAAATGTAAAACAGGGAAGAAAAAACTGGAATGGACAGAATACAGACAACAAGGAAAAACATCAGAAAAATGAACGTTTACACAATGAAAATGTAAGAGTTCAGAAGGAAGAAAACAAAAAAGTAGAAGTTGAAGCTGAAAATTCTGATGATCCTAATTTTGGAAGAATAAGAAGCTTCATGAAGGAATTTATCGTAAATTCAAAACTTAGCCTTAAAATAGTAAACATATCAAAAGAAGGAGAAAGATATGTTGTAAACGTTGACGGTAAGGACATAAGATATCTTATAGGAGAAAAAGGAAGTGCATTAAATGCCATTGAATACCTTCTTACTTCTGTAAAAACTTTAAAAAATATAAAAGTAGTTATAGATTCAAACAATTACAAAGATAAAAGGGAAGAAGCATTGAGGGATCTTGCAAGAAAGAAAGGGAAAAAAGTTCTTGATTCAGGAAGAAATGTAAAACTTAACCCTATGTCTGCAAGGGAAAGAAAAATAATACACGAAGAAATTTCATTTATAAAAGGGCTTAAGACAGAGAGTGTAGGAGAAGAGCCTAAGAGATATCTTGTTATAAAAAGAATAAAAGACTAGTAAAAAAATGAGGTATAAAAATGTTATTTGATACAATTGCCGCTATTTCAACTCCAAGAGGTGAAGGCGGAATAGGAATAATAAGAATATCGGGGGATAAATCATTTGAAATACTGGATAGAATATTTAATACTAAAAACCCAAACAGAGATTTGGGTTTTTATAAGTTTAATTACGGATTTATTCACGATAATGGAAAAATAGTAGATGAAGTAATGGTTGTAAGAATGAAGGCACCAAAAACATACACTTGTGAAGATGTTGTTGAAATAAACTGCCATGGTGGTCATCTGATAAGTGAAAAGGTACTGGAGCTTGTCCTGAAAAATGGTGCAAGACATGCTGAGCAGGGAGAATTTACAAAAAGGGCATTTATGAACGGAAGAATAGATCTTTCACAGGCAGAAGCAGTAATGGACATTATTCATGGAAAGACTGAAAAGAGTATTTCATTGTCACTGGAACAGCTTAGAGGAGATTTGAGGGACAAAATAGCCAGTTTCAAGAAGGCTCTGCTTGATGTGACGGCACATGTAAATGTTGTGCTTGACTATCCTGAAGAAGGGATAGACGATCCACTTCCTTCAAATCTGAGGGAAAATCTTGAAAATGTATATGCAGAGGCAGACAGACTTATATCCTCCTACGACAAGGGGAAAAAAATAAAGGAAGGTATAAAAACTGTAATTGCTGGAAAGCCTAATGTAGGAAAATCAACTCTTCTGAATTCACTTTTAAAGGAAGAAAGGGCAATAGTCACACATATTCCAGGTACAACAAGGGATGTAATAGAAGAAATAATTAATATAAAAGGAATTCCTTTGGTGCTGACAGATACGGCGGGAATAAGAAAGACAGAAGATATTGTTGAAAATATTGGAGTGGAAAAATCAAAGAAATTTATTGAAAATGCGGATCTTGTACTGCTTGTGCTGGATGCGTCGAGGGAGCTTGAAAGCGAAGACAGGGAAGTAATAGAGGAAATACAGAATCACAATAAAAAGACAATAGTACTTTTAAACAAGATAGATCTTGAAAGAAAAATAGAGCTTGATGAATTCGGACTTGAAAATATTCTGGAAATATCTGCAAAGGATAATATAGGTATTGAAGATATGGAAGAAAGAATATATTCCTATATAGTTGAGGAAAATGTTGAAGATTCATCTGAAAAGCTTATAATTACCAATATAAGACACAAGACTGCACTTGAAAAGACAAAGGATGCAATAAGAAACATTTTTGAAACGATAGATGCAGGAATGCCTATGGATTTAATTTCTGTGGATTTGAAGGAAGCGCTTGATTCACTTTCGGAAATAACAGGGGAAATATCATCGGAAGATATTCTGGATCATGTATTTGGAAACTTCTGTGTAGGAAAATAGCTACAATATATATTTATAAAAATAAAACACAAGTAACACAAACGTTAAACTAAAATATATGTTGTATAATAATAGGAATAGGGAAAAACGAAATAAGATATAAACGGAGGAAAAAATGTCTAATAATTATGGAGCTGAGGATATAAGGGTACTGGAAGGACTGGAAGCCGTAAGGGTAAGACCGGGAATGTACATAGGGTCAACTTCTTCAAAAGGACTTCATCACCTTGTATGGGAGGTAGTGGATAACAGTGTCGATGAGGCTCTGGCAGGAATATGTGATAACATATCTGTAAAAATATTACCTGATAATGTAATAGAAGTAGTAGATAACGGAAGAGGAATCCCGATAGGAATGCACGAAACAGGAAAGTCTACACTTGAAGTTGTAATGACTGTGCTTCATGCGGGAGGAAAATTTGATAATGACAACTATAAAGTATCAGGAGGACTTCACGGAGTTGGAATTTCAGTTGTAAATGCCCTTTCAGAATGGGTGGAGGCTACAGTTACAAGGGATGGAAAAACAGTAAGACAGACTTTTAAAAGAGGAATTCCTGTAAGCGACCCTGTCCAGATAGCAGAAGCTCCTGAAGATAAACATGGAACTACAATAAGATTTAAGGCAGATGCTGAAATATTTGAAACAACAGTTTATGATTATTCTGTACTTGAATCAAGACTGAAGGAACTTGCTTATCTTAACAAAGGACTTAAAATAGATCTTGCTGATGAAAGGGATAGTGAAAAGATAAAATCTGAAGAATTTCTGTTTGAGGGAGGTATAAAGGACTTCCTTATCGAAATAACAGATGAGGAAAAAATTTCTGATGACATTATATATATGAGTGATACATATAAAGTTCAGGAAGAGGAAGATATTGAAACAACTGATGCAGAAGGAAATGTTGTAAAAAAACATAAATCAGCTAAATTTGTTGAAGTGGAAATTGCAATGACATATACAGTATCCCAGAAGGAAAATGTATATTCATTTGTAAATAATATAAATACATATGAAGGTGGAACACACGTAAGTGGATTCAGAACGGCACTTACAAGAACAATAAATGATATAGCTAAACAGATGAATATTATAAAAGAGAAGGACGGATCATTCCAGGGGTCAGATGTAAGGGAAGGACTTTTTTGTGTAATAAGTGTGAAAATTCCTGAACCACAGTTTGAGGGGCAGACAAAAACTAAACTTGGAAACAGTGAAGTAACAGGAATAGTTTCAAATATTGTGGGAAATAACCTTAAATTCTACTTGGAGGATCATCCAAAGGAAGCAGAAAAAATAATTGAAAAAATGTCAATGTCTAAAAAAGCAAGGGAAGCGGCAAAAAAAGCAAGGGAACTTGTACTTAGAAAAAACAGCCTTGAAGTAGGATCATTACCTGGAAAACTTGCAGACTGCTCTTCAAAGGATCCTTCAGAATCTGAAATATTCATAGTCGAAGGAAACTCTGCAGGAGGTTCGGCAAAGCAGGGAAGGGACAGAAGATTTCAGGCAATATTGCCTTTAAGAGGGAAAATACTGAATGTTGAAAAATCTGGAATAAACAAGGCTCTGGAAAATGCAGAAATAAGAGCTATGATAACAGCATTTGGAGCAGGATTTGGAGAAGAAATGGATCTTTCAAAGCTGAGATATCATAAAATAGTAATCATGACAGATGCCGATGTGGATGGAGCACACATAAGAACCCTTATGCTGACATTCTTTTACAGACATTTGAGAGAACTTATAAATGAAGGATATATATACATAGCACAGCCGCCTTTATATAAAATTCAGGCTGGAAAAGCAATAAAATATGCATATTCTGATGATCAGCTGAGACAGGTTACAAAAACTCTGGAAAATGAAAATAGAAAATATACAATACAGAGATATAAAGGGTTGGGAGAAATGAATCCGGAACAGCTGTGGGAAACTACACTTGATCCTGAAGTGAGAACACTTCTCAAGGTTTCAATGGAAGATGCTTCGTATGCTGACAAGATGTTCAACATACTTATGGGGGACAAGGTGGAACCTAGAAGAAGATTTATTGAAGAAAATGCAAATTATGTAAGAAATCTGGATATATAATTGTGAATAAGCCTGTAAAAATTATTTGAGTTTAATTTTAAAAAATTATAAAGGAAATAAGAAGAATACATAGTATTTGATATTTATTTTTAAAATGGGAGGAATTGTGGAAAGAAAAGTGATTTCTTTATTTTCAGGTGCAGGAGGAATGGATCTTGGAATAATAAAATCAGGTTTTAAAATAGTTTGGGCAAATGATTTTGATAAAGATGCTGTAGAAACTTATAAAAAAAATATAGGAAATCATATAGTATTAGGAGATATTACTAAAATTTCAAGTAAGGAAATTCCATTAGAAAAAGGGGAAGCTGATTTAATAATAGGCGGATTTCCTTGCCAAGGGTTTTCAATTGCAAATAAAAATCGTTCTATAAAAGATGAGAGAAATTTTTTATATAAGGAAATGTTACGAATAATAAAGGATAAAAATCCTAAATTTTTTATTGCTGAAAATGTGAAGGGAATTCTTAGTTTACATAATGGCGAAGTAATCAAAATGATAATAAAAGATTTTCAAAATTTAGGATACAAAGTAGATGTCAGGTTACTAAATGCGGCTGATTATGGAGTACCACAGCAAAGAGAAAGAGTTATAATAATGGGAAATAGGTTAAATTTACCTAATCCCTATCCAAAAAAAACTCATGCTGACCTGTATCCTGGAGAAGAAAATTATACATTGTTTAATGAAAAAATAAAAGAAAAAGGTTTGAAACCATATGTAACAGTGGAACAGGCGATTGGCTTTTTAGCTGATATCAGTGTTCAAAATGATAAAATTAATGAATTTGTTAAAGTAGGAAAAAGAAAGATATATAACCATATAGCGAATACAAGTGTTAAAGATACATTTTGGGGAAGAAAAAATGAAGTTAATCAAGCTGAAATCTGTGATTATCTAAAATATTACCGTAATAACTCTGAATGGACAACAAAAAAAATAGATGAATATTTTGGATATAGGCATACAGCAGGACATTGGTTTAGAAAAGACAATAGTTCAGGAAGTATACCGAAGCCAAGTGATTGGTGGAAATTAAAAGAAATTTTAAAATTCGATGATAAATATGACAAAGCTGTTACAGAATTTATAGAGAAACCAATAAAGTTTGAACAATCTTTAAGAATAACTAATTGGAACAGACCAAGTGATACAATAACGGCAACCTCTCCAGAAATCCATATTAATAAAGAGAGACGGTTATCTGCAAGAGAATGTGCAATAATTCAAACTTTTCCTGATGATTTTGTATTTACAGGGAAATTAAGTTCACAATACAGGCAAATAGGAAATGCTGTACCTGTATTACTGGCTGAAAAAATAGGTTTAGAAATAATAAGAACACTAGATGAATATGAGAAAAAAAAAAGGAAATAAAAATTATGAATAATGATATATTAAAAATTGAAAAAATGAAAAAAATTGAAGAACTTGAATTAAAGTATTTAAATAAGTACTATTATTTTCTAAAATTTGCAGAAGATGAAATGTTTCTAGGTTTCAAAACAAAGGAAAAAATAAAGGATGACTGGTGGGGATTATACGGGAATGAAGAAGGAAAAGGAATAAGTGATTTTGCAGTCGGGGCAGAAAGAATAGTTTATGCTTTATTAAATGGAAAAGGAATAGGTCAGCCAAATTCTTCTCCTGTCGGTTCAGATTTATTTTTTGAAGTTGAAGATGCCTATATTCATATAGATATGAAGACAGTCCAAAAAGAAAATATAGGGGATTTCAATACAAGTATTTTTGTTGGAAGAAATCAGAATAGTTATAAAGGAAGTATGACAGTAAGGGAAAAAGGGGAAAGAGAGTATATTCCAGCTTTACCAACTTTTTATAATAAAGGAAAAGAAAATGAAAAAATTTGTCTTTCATATTTTATAACTATTTTATATGATAGAGATAATTTAGATATTCTAGTTATAACATTAGATTGTATGCCAAACGGTGAATTAGAAAAACATTATAAAAATAGAGTACTGAAAGCAGGAAAAAATCCGGATAAGACAAGATTTAACAGAAAAGAAGTTAATAAATTTGAATTATTGGATAATAAACCTTCCAGAATAAAAGTTATTTATTTTGATAAAAAAATGGATGAAGAAACTAAAAAGAAATTAGAATTATTTGAAAAAATATATTAATTACAAAAAGAGAGGTGTAGAATGTCGGATAATTTTTATGATGATGACGAAAGAGAAGATGAAATAGAGGATGTCATTGATGAAACAGATGAAAATGATGACAGGGAAATAGTTGTCGAAGGAATGACAAAGGCTACTGATCTTTCCAATGAAAGCAACGTATATATAGAAGATGAAATAAAATCAGCATATCTGGATTATTCAATGAGCGTTATTGTGAGTAGGGCACTGCCTGATGTACGTGACGGGCTTAAGCCGGTACACAGAAGAATTCTTTATGCAATGAATGATATGGGAATGACTCACAAGGCTCCATTTAAGAAGTCTGCCAGAATCGTCGGAGACGTTCTTGGTAAGTATCACCCTCATGGAGACAGTGCTGTATATGGTGCGATGGTTAGAATGGCACAGGATTTTAATATGAGATACGAACTTGTTGACGGGCATGGAAACTTTGGGTCTGTCGACGGTGATGAAGCTGCCGCAATGAGATATACTGAAGCAAGAATGGCAAAAATAACAGATGAATTACTTGCAGATATAAACAAGGATACTATTGACTACAGAAAGAACTTTGATGAAAGTTTGGATGAGCCTATGGTACTTCCTGCAAAACTGCCTAACCTTCTTTTAAATGGGGCAACAGGAATTGCAGTAGGAATGGCTACAAATATACCTCCACATAACCTGAATGAAGTATGTGACGGAATAATCGCCATGGTTGATAATCCTGAAATAACTATAGATGAACTGATGACTCATATAAAAGGTCCTGATTTTCCTACTGGAGCAATAATAAATGGAAGACAGGGAATAATAGATGCCTATAAAACAGGAAGAGGAAAAATAAAAGTTGCTGCAAAAATTGATGTGGAAACTTCAAAAACAGGAAAAGAGTCAATCATCGTTTCAGAACTTCCTTATCAGGTAAATAAGGCAAGACTTATAGAAAAAATTGCCGACCTTGTAAGACAGAAAAAACTTACAGGAATTTCTGACCTTAGGGATGAATCAGACAGGGAAGGAATAAGGGTTGTTATTGAGCTTAAGAGAGGCGAAGAAAGTGAACTTGTATTAAACAGCCTTTACAAGTACACTGATTTACAGAATACATTCGGTGTAATAATGCTTGCACTTGTGGATAATACCCCAAGAATATTAAATTTAAAACAAATACTTGAAAATTATTTAAAACATAGATATACTGTAATTACAAGAAGAGTTCAGTTTGAACTAAAAAAAGCTGAAGCAAGGGCACATATATTGGAAGGGTTCAGAATAGCTCTTGATAATATAGATGAAGTAATTAGAATAATAAGAGCTTCAAGAGATGCAAATATTGCAAGGGAAGAGCTAATGAAAAGCTTTGGATTTACAGAAATTCAGGCAAGGGCAATACTGGATATGAGACTGCAAAGGTTGACAGGACTTGAAAGAGATAAGATAGATCAGGAATATAATGAACTTATGCTTTTAATTACAGACCTGAAGGCAATACTGGCTGATGATGCGAGAAAATATCAGATAATAAGAGAAGAGACAATGAAACTGAAGGAAGATTTTGGAGATAAGAGAAGAACTGAAATAAGAAAACAGAGAGTGGAAATTGGAATTGAAGATCTGATAAAGGATGAAGATGTTGTAGTTACATTGACTGAAAAGGGATATGTAAAGAGAGTGGCAACTGATACTTATCATTCACAGAGAAGAGGTGGAGTAGGAGTAAATGCTACAAACACTGTGGAAGATGATGTTATAAAAGACATGTACATTGCTAAAAATCTGGATACATTGCTTATATTTACAACAAAAGGAAAAGTATTCAGCATGAAGGTATATGAAATACCTGAATCAGGAAAGCAGGCAAGAGGTAAGCTGATAAGTAACCTTATCAAGCTTTCTAATGATGAAAAGGTAAGTACTGTAATAAAAGTGCGTGAATTTGAAGAAAATAGAAAACTATTCTTCATTACAAGAGATGGAAAAGTTAAGAAAACTGACCTGACACTGTTTGCAAACATAAACAAGGCAGGAATAAGAGCACTTACATTAAACGGAGAAGACGAGCTTACTTATATAGGTCTTACAAGCGGAAATCATAAAAATGAAATCTTTATAGCTACAAGAAACGGAGTTGCAATAAGATTCTCTGAAGAAGATGTTAGAAGCATGGGAAGAACTGCCGCAGGAGTAAAGGGAATAGATCTTAGAAAAGATGATATTGTAGTTGCGGCTGCAATTATTGATCCGGCAATAGGTGAAGAAGAATTCAATAAACTGAGTGTTCTTACAGTAACAGAAGAAGGATATGGAAAAAGAACTAAACTTGATGAATATAGAGTTCAGTCAAGAGGCGGAAAAGGAATAATCAATCTGAAAATAAATGAAAAAACAGGAAAAATAGTTGATGTAAAAATAGTCAACAATGAAACAGAAGTAATGCTTATTACATCAGAAGGAACTCTTATAAGAACAAAGGTAGATTCAATATCAGTAATTGGAAGATCGACTTCAGGAGTGAGAATTATGAAGGTAAGAAATAATGAAAAAGTTGCTTCAACCGTAAAAATTACTTCTGAAAGTGAACTGGAAGAAAAATAGTATAGCAAACTAAGAAAAATAGAATAGTAGAATTAATGTAAATCAGTATTTTTAAATAAGTCTTTTAAAAGTGGCAGGATTCAGAAAAATAATATTATAAAAATAGATATTATGAAAAAGAACAGAAGGAGTGATTCAGATGTTATTGAAAAGGGCGTTATTTTTAGTATCAGCAGAAAATGAAGTTGAACCTTTGGTGGAATTTGCCAAGGTGTTTAAGAAAAGATACAATGTAAAAGTGGATGCTATTTATGTGAAAGATATTCTTAAATATGATGTTTTCCCTGTAACTGTGGAAGGAATAGGGATAAATCTTGGAACAAATTTTGCATATAAGGAATTCAGAGACATTGAAAACAAGACTTTTGAAAATATAAAGAAACCTCTGGAAAAGGAATTTTCAAGAGTTTATACTAAAGAAGGGGAATCAGCTGAAATTGCTTTAGAGGAACTTAAAAAATACGATTTAATAGTAACTGTAAAAAATGAAAAAATAAGTCCGTATATGAAGGAACTTCTGAGAAGTATCTACAAACCTATTATAGTGCTTCCAAACAGAAAAGATTTTAAACTTGACAATCTTCTTTTGCTTGATGATGGAGCCTACAATGCAAATAAGACATTATTTACATTCTTCTACATGTTTGATGAACAGAAGGTTGATGTATTAAGGGTAAATGTTGAGGAAGATGAGTCAAATCAGAAATTAAGTGAAAGATTTGGAGATAACTATAACCTGATTTTAAAAGAAGGGGATACCTTCAAAACAATAATGGCAGAGTCAAAAAACTATGACCTTGTTTTAATGGGAGATTTGAGATATACAGTAATGGTGGAAAGAATTACAGGAAAACTTGGAATAAGATTGCTGGAAAATCTTGATGTACCAATATTCCTAGTATAAAATTATGCTATGTTTAAAATATGGAAATAAGTTTTTTTACAATGCAAGGAGGAAAAATAAATGAAAGTTCTGATTTGTTCAGACAGTCATACAAGACTTGATTATTTTCAGAAGGTAATGAATCTGGAAGAACCTGAAATGGTAATCTTTGCCGGAGACCATAGTACAGATGCCATGGATATGGCGTTAATCTACAGTGAAATTCCTTTTAGGATAGTAAAGGGAAATACTGACTACTACGATTACGATACAAAAGATACTGAAATATTTGAATTAAATGGTAAAAAAGTATTTCTTACACATGGGCATCTTTACGGCGTAAAGAGTACTATGAGGGAGATAGAAGCAAAAGCTGAAGAAGTGGAAGCAGATATATGTATTTTTGGACATACTCACAGGGAATATATGAATGAAAAAAATAATATCATATATTTAAATCCGGGAGCATTGCAGGACAAGAAATATGTAATTTATAACGGAAAAAAGTTTGAGCAGAAAAAATTAAAATAATTTACAGTAGAATTTTATTTTAATAAAGAAATGTATTGAAAAAGAATAAACAAAAAAGAACTATATCAGATATGGAAAATAAAGTTAAAAGCAATTTAGTTTTCCTGTCTGAATAGTTCTTTTTTCATTGTAAAATTCTATTTTTTTGAAACTGAATTATCGACTCCAGTAGTTGAAATAGATGGTTTTCCTGATTTTGTAGGGCTTGTTTTGTAGTAAACTTTATTATCTACCCCTGATACTGTAACTTGAGAAACTGAATCAACATATACTTTATTATCACTACCTGAAACACTTACCAATGAAGCATTTCCTCTGATAGTTATATTATTATCAGTTCCTGATACATAAACGTTTCCTCCGTTTGCAGTTATAGTTTTTGTCTGTGAAGTACCACTTACTGAAATACTTTTTCCACTTTTAGATGTAGCTCCGTTTCCATTTTTAGTTCCTGAACTTACTTTTCCTGTATTTACCTTTACACTTCCATTTTTAGAAACATTTACAGAAGTTGATCCAGGTGCAGTTACCTTTATATTATTTCCAACCTTTACTGTAGTTGCATTTAAAACTCCTGCGATTGTAAGTGATAATATTGATAATGTAATAATTTTTTTCATAAAAGACCTCCTGAATTTATTTTCTTTATATTATATCACTGTAATCTTAAAGAAATATGAGAATAACCATATTATTCAAAAATGTGGAATAATAAAAAAATTTTATTCACTAAAAAGAGGTTCATTAAAAATAATTTTACGTTCTGAATGTCTATATTCAGCATTTACACCATAAGGAAGAACACAACGTGGATAAGCGTGTCCAAAGTTTACATTGTAAACAATTGGAATGTCGGGATTATTTACAACTTTACATAAAATTGTTTTATATTCTTCGTAGTAAGCTTCATTCTGAGGTTTTCCGACAATAATACCACTTAATGAATCAAAAACAACTTTTTCTTTAAGTGCATTAAGCATTTTTTCATATTCTTTAGGAGAAGATTTTCCTTCGGAAGTTTCAATAAACAGTATTTTATCTTTCCATTCTTCAGATGATGGAAAAATATTATACTTTTCACATATTTCCTTCTGTTCACTAAATCTGTCCCCTGATATTATGCTATAAAGTGATTCTATACATCCTCCTAGCAGTTTTCCACTAAAATTTTCATTTCCCTGAAGCAGTTCAAATCCTTTAGTTTCTTTATGGGATATTCTAGGTACACTTACAGATTTTTCTGAAAATTCAGTTCTTTCTTCATACCAGATATCGCTTGAAGTTATTTCATTTAAAGTGCTCCCTGTATAAATATTCCAGTATTTTTTCGTATAGGGAAGCATTTCATTATCAAGTTCTGCAATGTCAGTCAGAAATGAAGGACCGTAAAAAGTCTGAAGACCTAGACGATGAAACATCATATGATGTACTGAAGTATCAGAAAAACCGGTAAAGATTTTTGGATTTTCTAGTGCTATTTTCTTAAATTCTTCATCTTCCATGAGATAAGGAAAAATCTTGTATCCATCAATTCCTCCAATGGCACATAAGATTCCTTTAATTTCAGGATTTATAAAGGCTTCCTTTAAATCTTCCGCCCTTTTTTCAGGATGTTCTTCAATATATTTTAACCCCTTTAGTGAATTAGGCATAAAAATAACATTCAGTCCCATATTTTTCAGTCTTTCTGTACCAATCTTCAACTGATGCTTACAAAAATCTTCTCCTAGTACCCCTCTTGAAAGACTGACTACAGCTATAGTGTCCCCTTTTTTTAGTTTTTTTGGTTTAATCATAGTTTTCTCCTTCTTGCAGTAAAATTATAAACTTTCAAATATATTGTAATTTTTATTTTTTGTACATTATAGCATATGAATATAGACAATAAAGAATATAAA
>ERZ773203.1096-NODE-1096-length-14174-cov-36.609675_pt1 | contig 14174 bp, 10 predicted proteins | sample MGYA00580529_ERZ773203 | MGnify/ENA primary metagenome ERZ773203 (study PRJEB29015, sample SAMEA2738176) | human oral metagenome | biome: human oral; feature: human-associated habitat; material: saliva | place: China | collected 2177 ... | reverse complement strand
AATCCCCTCTCAAACATCTCCACCGCCTGCTCCCGAAGCAAACGATCATGCCTCAACCGCAGATCCACAGGCACGAAAAGCCTCCCATTCCCAGGACTTCAATTTCGATGTCCAAGAAACGGGAGGCAGTTCACATCGGATGGGTCAATGCCGCGGGGCACGCACCGATCAGAGGAGGTTCGCAGCCAGGTCGAGCGGCGTTCCGAAGCGGTGGTTCGTGATCGAGACTGCCTGCTCACGCAGGAAGGGCAGCAGCTCCGAGTGCGGGCATGCCGTGACAGCACCCGTGTACAGGGCAACGTCGGGGCTGCCCCAGCTCGCGCGGGTCGCGTGAGCCCACCGCTGCGCCGAGGACTCTTCACGCGGTCCGAGGACGCGCACGCGCATCCCCAGACCACCCGAAGTCGCAACCATCGCCAGGCGAGCATCCCACGAGCGCGCATCCTCAATCGTCACTTCGATGCCCGCAGCCTCCGCCAGTTCCAGCACCGCGCCCGGCAGCTGGTCGGCGACGGACAGGCCGACGGGACCGCCCGCGAGGATGCCCGCCGCGAGGACGCGAACGGTATCCGCCAGGGCAGTTCCGCTCCCGGCTCGCACGAGGACCGGTGTGGGGCGGTAGCGCAGGATATTGCGCTCGCACGCCATGCCGGTAACGTCCCGGTTGGCACCGTAGTCGCTGGCCCAGGCAGCGGCGTCGGCGGCGACCGCGCGATTTAGCTCGGCCGCGTCGGCACCGTCGATGTGAGGAGCAGCTGCGTTGCACAGCGCGAGGACACGCGGGTCAACCGGCACCGTAGACACGGCATGGCCCGACGCGCTGGTGTCACGCACGGGTTCGACCTCTCCCAGCCCCAGCAGGTAGGAGGGGCCACCGGCCTTCGTGGTCGAGCCGATAGCCGAGCGCTTCCACCCACCGAAGGGCTGACGACGCACAATGGCACCCGTGATGCCGCGGTTGACGTAGAGATTGCCAGCCTCAATGCCCTCCAACCACGTTGCGAGTTCCTCGGTATCGAGGGTGTGCAGGCCCGACGTCAGACCGTAGTCGACGTCGTTAACCGCCTCGATGGCCTCCTCGAGCGTATCGACGCGCATGACGCCAAGGACGGGCGCGAAGTACTCGGTCAGGTGGAATTCGCTGCCGGGCACGACGCCCGCGCGAATACCCGGAGTCCACAGCCCATCGCCCAGGTAACGGGGCTTAAGCACCCAGTGCTCCCCCTCGCCCAGTGTCGTCAGGCCGCGCACAGCCTTCTCATCGTCGGGAACCACGACGGGACCGACCTGGGAATCCAGCGATGCCGGCAGCCCCACACGCAGCGACGCGGTTGCGTCCACCAGCTGGCGCGCGATACGCGCGGACTTACCGGCCGAGCCGACGAGGATCACCAGGGAGGATGCCGAGCACTTCTGTCCAGCGTGCGCGAACGCCGAGTGGACGATGTCGCGCACGGCCAGATCCGGATCGGCCGAGGGCGTGACGATGATGGCATTCTTACCGCTCGTCTCGCCCAGCAGGTGCATGTCGGGCTTCCACGAGCGGAACAGGCGAGCCGTGTCGTAGGAACCCGTCAGCACAACGCGACCGACACCCTCATGGGTCACGAGGTACCGGGAGACATCCCCGTCCTCAAGCGGGGCCAGCGCCACCAGATCCTTGGGTACCCCGGCCTCATGGAAGGCGGCGACCAGCTCGGCCGCGCAGCGCTTGGCAGGCGGGGCAGGCTTAAGGATGACCGCGCTACCCGCCGCAAGGGCTGCGGCGACGCCACCGACCGGGATGGCGACGGGGAAGTTCCACGGGGAGGCGACGACGGTGACATCCACGGGGACGAATCGCGCGCCCGCCATGTGTGCCTCGTCGGCCAGCTCCAGGGAGGCTGCAGCGTAATGGTGGCAGAAGTCGATGGCCTCGCTGACCTCAGGATCAGCCTGATCGATGGTCTTACCGGCCTCGGATCCAGCGACCTCGATCAGCTCGCCACGCCGCGCAGCCAGGACATCACCCACGCGGTGCAGCACAGCTGCACGCTCCTCGGGGGCAAGAGCCTGCCAGGCGTGGGCTGCCTTGGCACTCGCCTCGATCAGCGCATCCACTGCCTCGTTCGTAGCCAGGGCCTGCGCACCGGCACGAACCGCCTCGACGCCGCGCGTCGACGCCGGGATAGCCGCAGCGATTTCACGGGCCCACTGGCGGTTGGCCGCCAGCGCAGGGTCGGAGTCGGCCTCGGAGGCGAAGGGACGACGCGCGCGCTCGGCGACACTCCCCTGCTCGGCGGGCACCCCGGCCGCACGCTCAGCCAGGCGGTCCTGACCGCGGTTGGGTACGGGCACCGCAGCGTCGGGATCGACGTCGGACAGGGCGGCGAGGAAGCGGTCACGTTCACGGGCGAACACGTCCTCGTTTGTGGCGATATCGAAGACGCCTGACATGAAGTTCTCGGGTGCAGCATTCTCTTCGAGGCGACGCACCAGGTAGGAGATGGCGACGTCGAACTCGCGGGGGTTGACGACCGGGACGTACAGGAGCAGCGAACCAACATCGCGACGCACGACTTCCTGGATGCCCGTCGCCATGCCGGAAAGCATCTCGAACTCGACGCTGTCCTCGATGCCGCGTGCTGCGCGCAGCTCGTAAGCGAAAGCGATGTCGAAGATGTTCTGACCGGCCACGCCCAGCCGGATCGCTCGGGTACGCTCGGGCGTCATGGCCCAGTTCAGCATGCGCTTGTAGTTGGTGTCGGTAGCCTGCTTGGAAGGCCACGTGGTGAGCTCCCACCCGTGAATTTCGGCATCCACCCGCTCCATGGACAGGTTCGCGCCCTTGACGATGCGGACCTTGATGCGTGAACCGCCAGCGTCCACGCGCGTGCGCGCCCACTTCTGGAGGCGCTGAAGGGCACCGAGGGAGTCGGGCAGGTAGGCCTGAAGAACGATGCCGGCCTCGTAGCCGCGCATGTCCGGCTGGTCGAGGATGGCGGTGAACACCGCAATCGTCAGGTCAAGGTCCTTGTAGTCTTCCATGTCGAGATTCAGGAAGGTCCCGTGATCGCGGGCCAGGCGGTACAGAGGCAGGAGTGCACTCACGCCATGGTCAACGACCTCCTGGAAGCCCCAAGGATTGTGCGGGCCAGTCACTGCAGAGACCTTGATGGAGACGTAGTCGACGTCCTCGCGCGTCACGAGGCGCGAAACCTCGGCCAGACGGTGGGATGCCTCCTTCTCACCGAGAACCGCTTCGCCAAGGAGGTTGACGTTCAGGCGGTTCCCACCCTTACGCAGGCGAGCGAGCGCCGGGCCGAGTCCCTTGTCCGTTGCATCGACGACGAGGTCACCGACGATCTCACGGAACACTCGACGCGCCGTGGCCGTCACGGTGCGCGGTGCCAGGCGCGACGCCGTTGATCCCAGCCCCATTGCCGCCGCCAGCGCCGGAGGCAGGAAGTTCTTGCGGCCAGCCGACAGACGCTTCATGGCCGCGCTGGCCACGTCCAGGTCCGTGGGGCGCACGACGTCGTCGACGAATCGGGTCGTGAACGTCAGACCATCCGGATCCGCGAGAATGCGGGACAGGAGCTTGGCCGACCGTGGCGTGGGCTCGTGAGCAGACTCATCAGCCCACCGGCGGGCTCGGGTCACTGCGCGCTCCCCCAGGATCCACAGATCATCGGGGCACCGTCGAGCGGTGGAATCAGGGCGGGGCGGGGTGGGAACAGCGGTGTTCGTCATGCGTAGACCTCCAGGCGTGAGAATGCGTCGGATACTCCGCGTCGCGTACAGCGTCACCGCTAGGCACGCTCGGCAAAACTCCCGACATTGTAAAGCATGCTGGTTTGTCTATCCTAACGCGCATGAGGCACGCCCGTACCGCCAGATGATGACTACAAGCCACCACGCTCAAGGGACCTAAGCCCCAATCCTTGCAAAATGGTCAATGAGGCTCATCACCCGTGACGCATTTCACTAGACGAGTGTCTTTTTCACAGGAGGGCAACCCCGGTCTCGTTCATGACCGAACGAGCCAGCGATCCTTCACGTCGGCAACCACACCAGCCGTCACCCCGCGCATGTCGACGTCTCCTCCCCCATCCACACGCGCACACAGCCACTGAATCTGAAGACCATCAGAGAGGGCAACCAGCTTGCGGGCAATCTGCTCACTCGGCGCGTCCGCACGCACCTCGCCTGTCGCCTTTCCGCGCTCGAGGGCATCGACCAGGTAGGCGATCGCACTCATCAGGTGCTGACGGAACCACGGATGAGCCTGATGATCAGCATCGATGACCGCCGCCGACATCGCCGTATACAGGGCCACCCCGTCAGGATGACGCTGATTGTGGGCAACCATCTCCACCCACGCGTCGAGCGCGACTTCCGCCCCCGCGTCGCCGCCAGGCAGCCGACTCATCGTGCGGCGATCACGCTCATCCAGGACGGCGGCCAGCAGCTGGTCCTTCGACGAATAGTGGTGCAGCAGCCCCGCCTTCGAAATATCCGAGGCCCGCGCGATGTCCGCCAGGGAGGTTCCCACATACCCACGGGTCGAGAACAATGTCAAGGCCTCGGCAAGGATGCGCGCCTTCTTGTCCTCACTGCCAGCCTTTGGCCGACCGGGCCGCCGTGTACTCGTTGCCTGCGCGTCATTGCTCATGGGACTGCTCCACTCTCACTGTGACAGAGTTACCAACAACCCATCATAGCGTGCCTCCAGCGGCTTGCCACCACATTGGAGAACAACCATGAAGAGACGGGGCGGCGCGAGGCTTGCGCCCCGCGCCGCTTTCCAATCAGTAACCGAAGGTCACCTTAAACACCGGCTGCCCCGATGAGTCGAGTTTGATCAACCCGTTCTCGTCGAGCGTCACGGTTGCAGTGACTGTCGAGTTCACGTCATGAGGTTCTTTGTCCCAACTGCTCGTGCTCTGGATCGAGAACACGGCTTCCCCGGTGTAGCTGCCCTTCTCGCCCGATTTCGTCATGGTAGTAGGCGTCTTCTTGACTTGCAGGACTGCCAGGTTTGTGGCGCGAACAGCATTCGGGCAGGCCTGGTCAATGTTTCCGGGGACGGTGGCGCACGAGTTCGTCAGGGCGACGGCCGCGCTCAGGGCCGCGTCCGACAGCTTGGAGTTGTAGGCTCCCTTGAGCTGGACGCGCTGGGCAGTATCCCCCGATCGACCGGAGCCGGTCTCCGGCTTAACCCGCACGGTCACCGGATCGGCGTCGATATACTCGCCCACGTCGACGGGAGTGACCGTGTAGATGCCCGGGTAGAACACAAACTCCGTGCCAGTACTCATGTCGTCGGCGTTCACCGACGTCGTTACCTCGCCGATGGAAAACTTCGAGACTTTGTCTCCCATAATGCGTACGGGCATGACCATCGAGTTTTCGAGCTTCCAGTTTTTCAGCACACCGAACGTCGGCTTTGCGGAGGAGACGGTGAAGTTGTAGGTGAAACGCTCCCCGTCGAGCTGCATGGTGGCGGTGACCGTACGCGTCTTTGCATCTTCGTTCGTGTCGGCGACGATGTCCTCGATGACGATGCGCGCGTCGGCCGAGGCCATGACATCGTCCGCGAGGAATGCGCGCTTGTCGTTAGCCAGGCCGGGGTCTGCCATTGCTGTCGCCGCGCTGGCCTTGCCGGCGGCCAAGTAATCCAGGTACTGTCGCACTGTTGCCTCCGGCGTGCGCGTCCAGTTCGCGAACATGACGGCGAGCGCACCCACTCCCGCGACAACTGCGAGGACGACGACGGCGATTACGCTCCGCTTGACGCGGCGGCGGCTCTTCGTGGACATGGGAGTGAAGGCGATGGTCCCCGCGGCAGGCGGCACCTCGCCGGGCACCGGAGCCATGACGGGAACCTGCTGCGTCACGTACGTCTGCGGCGCAGCGGGCACGGGAGGCGCGGCGGGTACCGGAGGCACGGGGACAGTCTGTTCGGGGATGGGAGGCGGCTCGCTCGTCCCCTGGGTCGTGTTCTGCGCGTTCGGTTCCACTGTTTCTCCTCACTGTGCGACGCTCTGCCCCGGTCCCGCGCCTGGGATGTGGTGCAGGGTTCGACGGACACAACCTGACAATTGTCACATAAGCATTGTGGGACCTCAAGGCTACACGCGGCTCACATTCCTGGAACGAGGCCGGGGTCGGGTTCCGGCGCACACACGCATGTCGCCCGTCCGCTACGCGGACGGGCGACATCACGGGTCGGAGGGAGGCAATGACCTTAAAGGGGTGCCCCAACGAAGAAATCAGGCTTGCCGTCCGACGTGAGCTTGAGCAGCCCGTCGTTGCTGAATTGGACGTTGACCACTACCTTCGCATCAACGTCGCGTGTTCCCGGCATGTAGTACTTGTCGGAGTAGGTCACCGCGAAAGTGACTGGCCCTTGGAAGACCCCCGGATCAATCTCCAGCGGCTCCAGCGATGTGGGCATCGTCTTGACGGAGATCGCGGTCACCGCGTCGCTTTGGAGGGCGAACGGACAGTCAGAATTCTGGTTCCCCGGGATGGAGGCGCAGGAGTTCAGGAATTCCTTCGCGGACTCGAGCGCCGCCTCCTTCAGCTCGTCACTGTAGGTCGCAATCAGGGAGACGTCGGCGTCATCAGCATAGGAGGTGGTCCCACCGTGGACGCCATCGAGGACGGCAACTGTCTTAGGGTTAACATCCACGTATTCGCTCGGGGCGACGGGCGTGAACGTGTACACGCCCGGGTAGAAGAGATAGGTGGCCGGCTTGCCAGAGACAAGCTTGCGCGGTGCATCGGCGCTCACGCCGCCGACCGTGAACTGGGTGTACCCGCTGGCGTCGACGCTCACCGGCGCGGCGAGCGACCCCTTCACTGTCCAGTTATTCAGGACACCCATCGTCGGCTTTTCCTTGGTCACGGTGAAGGCGTGGGTAAAGCGCTCCCCGTTGACCTGCAGGGTGGCCGACACCTGACGGGTCTCAGCGTCCTCATTCTTGTCGGCGGCTACTTCTTCGATGACCAGCAGCGAGGTCGCCGAGGCCATGGCGTCGTCTGTCAGGAAGGTGCGCTGATCATTATTCACGCCAGGATCGACCATCGCCGTCGCCGCGCTCGCCTTACCGGCAGCCAGCAGATCCAGGTACTTACGCACCTCGGCCTCAGGCGTACGAGAACTATTCGCAACCTTGATCGCCACCACGCCAGCAATCACCAGCACCACGAGAACGCCGACCAGCATCCCAATCAGCATCATCTTCTTCTTGCCCCGACCAGAAGAGGGGGACGGCACGCCTGCACCGGCGAGCGTCGGCGGACCCGGAATCGCAGGGGTCACAGGCGGCGCCGGTATCGGTGCCGCACTTGCTTTGTTCTTCTCCGTGCTCATCACGCACTCCTCACAACGTTTGACAAACCACAGCCAGGATTGCGGTGTGCACTGCGCACCCCGCAATCCGGTCGCTCAGACGTGCCCAGTATCACGCCACGCATGCGACGAGTCAAAGAAGGATCACAGTGCGGATAGACGGTGCCCGTCCGCTTCACGCGGACGGGCACCGGGTGTATGGGCGACAGTGGCGGACGTTAGAAGGCGAAGGACACCCTAAAGTCCGGCTTGCCATCGGCGGTCACTTTCAGCACTCCGTCATCGTCGAAACGCGCGTCAACTTTCACCGTCAGGCCGACGTCCCTCGTTCCTGGGAACAGCGCCCCCTCCCCTGTCGTAACCGTGTATGTCACGCTCCCGGAAAATGACGTTGGATCAAAGCTGTACGAATCGAGAGATGTCGGCTTTTCTTTGATGGAAATAGCGGTGACACTATCTCCCCGAATCAGGGACGAGCAGTCATCCCCCTGATTGCCGGGGTAGGTCCCGCACGATTCAACGAGCGTCTGAGCTGCTTCGAGAGCAGCGGCTTCCAGCTTGTCGTTATAGGTCGCCTTGAAGGTGACGTCGCTCTTGCCATCGTTATTTCGAGTGCGCACGTCATCGAGCACGGAGACGGAGACAGGAGTCGTGTCAACATACTCGTTCGGTGCGACAGGCGTGAAATTGTATGCGCCCGGGTAGAAGAGGAAGGAACGCCCTTCCACGTAGAAACTGGCTTTGTCAATGGAGGCCTTCGTCTCACCGACGGAGAACTGACCGATTCCATCACCGTCCACGGTCACAGGCACTGCCAGCGAGTCCCGAATCTTCCAGTTGTCCAGAACGCCCATCGTCGCATCGTCCGCAGTGACACGGAAGGCATGGGTGAAGCGTTCCCCGTTGACCTGCATGGTCGCGGTCACGGTGCGAGTGTCGGAATCGTCGTTCGTATCCGCGACGACGTCTTCGACGACCAGCCGCGAGGTTGCCGAAGCCATCACGTCGTCGGTCAGGAAGGTACGCTGATCGTTATCCACGCCAGGATCGACCATCGCCGTCGCCTCGCTCGCCTTACCGGCGGCCAGCAGGTCCAGGTATTTGCGCACCTCGGCCTCGGGCGTGCGAGAACTATTCATCACCTTGATCGCCACCACACCAGCAATCACCAACACCACGAGGACGCCGACCAGAGTCCCAATCAGCTTCACGCGCTTCTTCCCCACAGCGGACACCGGCGCAAAAGCCACGCCTGCCCCGGCTGGCGTCGGCGACCCAGTAACCGCAGGGGTCGCAGGCGGAGCCGGTATCGGAGCCGCGCTCGCATCATTCTTGTCAGTGCCCATCATGCACTCCTCACAACGTTTGACATTCAGCAGCCGAGAGGCGGCACACTCTGTGATTCCGACCATCCGACCACTTGGGCGTGCCTAGTATCACACCACGGTCCTCACCAGTCAAAGACTGATCACAGTACGGATAAGCGGTGCCCATCGGTACCGTACGGAGAGCTACTCAGGTACCGACCATCTGTGAAGGCACCTAATAGCGGAAGGTGAGTGTGACGTCCGGTTTGCCGTCGGCAGTGAGCGTCAGCATCCCCTGATCATCCATTTCTGCCTCAACGATTACCGTTGTTTCTACTTCTCTCGTTCCGGTGGCGGAGGTAAGCTCGAAGACCATATCTCCTTCAAGCGTTCTGTCTGTCAGTCTGCGTGTGCTGAACTCGGCAGGCAGCTGCTTGATGACAACAGATGTCGCCGACGACGCACCGATCGCGTCGGGGCATCGGCTTGAGCTACTCCACTGACCAGGGACACAGGAGTTGATGCGTTCGCGAATCATCTCGTTCACCTCGTCCTTGAACTTGTCGGTGAAGGTTCCCACAAAGGTCACGTCGTCGTTCCCGCTGCCGATCGACGTACTGCGAACGGCGTCCCGAACGGAGACGGTTGCGGGATAGGCCTCGACGTACTCATTGGGCGCGACGGGGGTAAATGTGTAGACCCCGGGGTAGAAGAAGAAGGAACTCGAGCGCGACGCGACGCCACTTCGCCCCACCGACGCGCTGACGGATCCGACTGAGAACTGGTCAATTCTTTCACCGTTGACACTCACGGGCACCGCGAGGGAATCTGTGATTGTCCAGTTGTTGAGGAGGCCCATCATCGCCTCATCCGCTGTCACAGTGAAGGTGTGGGTGAAGCGTTGGCCGTCGACCGTCATGGTCGCGGTGACCTGGGCGATGTTGGAGTCCTCGCCGCTTGTGTCGGCGACCACGTCCTCGACGACCAGCAGAGATGTGGCCGAGGCCATGGCCTCGTCGGTGAGAAACACCCGCTGGTCGTTACGCACGCCGGGGTCCACCATCTCCGTCGCTTCGGTACCTTTACCGGCGGCCAGCAGGTCCAGGTACTTGCGCACTTGCGCCTCGGGCGTACGAGAAGTATTCACTACCGTGATCGCAACGACGCCAGCGATGGCCAGCACAACGAGGACGCCGACCAGGACCCCAATCAGCTTCACCCGCTTCTTCCCCGAAGCGGACACCGGCGTCAACGCCACGCCTCCCCCAGACGCCGTCGACGGACCCGGAACCGCCGGGGTTTCGGGCGGTGCCGGTATCGGAGCCGCGTTCATGTCGTGGTTCTGGACGTCCATCATGTTCTCCTCCCGAGATGTGGCATTCCATGGCCGGTCTCAGGCCACAATCAACACATCCCTTTATTCGACCACAAAGACCTTCCCCGTGTGACATCACGCGCGCACCCAGCCACACAACGATGAGAGAGCGGATACAACTGTGCTCCCCGGTCACCGAGCGACTGGGGAGCACATATTGCTGGCGATTACTCCGGTGCGAACTCCACCCAGAAATGCGGCTTACCCGACGCGTCAAGCGAGAGCTTCCCGTCTACGTCGAACTCGGGGGTCGCAATCGCCGTCGTCTTTATGTCCTGGGTCATTGTATCCGCAACCCTCTGAATTCTGAAGGTCACGTCGCCCTGAAAGCGATTGGGTTCCCACTGACCAGGTTTCAGTTCCGTCGGCAGCTTCTTGACCTCAAGGAGCGAGAGGGTACGCGACTGCAGGGCGAAAGGGCAGACGGCGTCAAGGTTTCCGGGCGGGGTGACGCACGAGTTAGCCTGCGCCACGACCGCGTCGAGCGCGGCAGACAATAATGCGTCAGAGTACGTCGACTCGACCGTCACGTTCACGAGTGGATCCGCACCGTATTGGTACTCGGTTCGCGTCGCCCTGAGGGTGGCCGGCTCGGCCTCAATGTAATCCCCAAGGTCGGCGGCGTTGACCGTGTAGACACCCGGATAGAACATGTAGGTCGGGGACGTGAACGGGAACGAATCGTAGTCGCTGACGGGTGCGCTCACACCACCGACGCTGAACGTGGAGACACCCTTGATTCTGACGGCGACGGGGGTCATGAGCGCATTCCGAATCTTCCAGTTCTTGATGACACCCAGGGTCGGTTTCACCTCCGACACCTCGAAAGGGAAGGTGAAGCGGATGCCGTCGACCAGCACGGTGGCGTCAACGATATGCGTCTGCGCGTCCGTGTCCGGGTTCCTGTCGACCACTTCTTCGACTTGCATCAGTGAGCTTGCCGAGGCCATGACCTCGTCCGTCAGGAAGACGCGTTCACTGTTGGGCACTCCGGGATCGACCATCTTAGTCGCCGCGCTCGCCTTGCCCTGCGCGAGATAGTCCAGGTAGCGCTGCACCTCCGCCTCGGGCGTACGCATGGAATTCGCGAGCAGGAAGCTACCGAGAGCCACACCGACGAAGACCACCGCAACGATGACCGCAAGAACGACGGGACTGACACGCTGACGCGACGCCGACTGGACCGAAGCACCACCAGGGTATGGAGCCGCGGCTCCTGGGGCTGACATTGCAACCGGTGCGGCCACCTGATAGTGCCCATATCCGGGCACCGGTGTAGCTGCCTGCGACGGAGGGGACGGAACCGCTGAGAGCGTCGGCGGGTCGGGGACGGGGTCGAAATCCATGCCAGAGGCGGGCCGAAACGAGGCCCCCGTCGGGCCACTATGTCTTGCATCCATTGCGCGCTCCTTACGACGTCCAGGCGTCACGTCACGGGAAGCGGCCAGGCACTTCCTCGGCAAACGGTTACCGTGACAGGGTAAGAATTAGCACCGTCCCAAACCTCCGTCAACACCCGTCAGCAATGACTATTACAAGTAATATGTGGACGCAACCAATCCGCCGATGCGACTGCTCAGATCTCATGCGTGAACACTCGCCATTGCTGGTGCGAGCCTTCCGGAGTCACCCATGTTCAACGCGGTGACCGCGCACCGACCCCGCCCTCGGGGCGTGTCGGTGCGTCAGCGCGCGCTGCACGCGATGCCGCATTAGCTCGCGTCGTCCTCTTCCTGGGTGATGACAGGAAGCGCCTTGGTCGGGGGCACGGGCGACTCGCCGCGCAGGAACGGCAGCGACAGGCCAGCGGTGGCGGGGATCTCCTCGGAGGATTCGGCGAGCTTGCGAGCCACGCGCGACATCGGACGGGACGAGGCCTGGGGTCCCTCGGGCGAAGCAGTCATCCTGATGTTCTCCAATCGTTGATGGTGCGACCGCTGCGAGCACACCGCCCCTGTGACGGGGCACCAGCGGCCTACATCACACTAGTGTACGGACTCAGGATCGAAATGGTCCCACGCCCCGCGCAGAACCTCCTCACCGAGCATCGCTGCGGGCGTCTCCCCGTCCCGGCATGCGCGCGTGCGCCCGACGACGCGGAACCCCTCGGGCAGGACCGCATTGGGCGGGAACGCCGCGAGCATCCCATGTTCCTCACCGCCCTGGAGCACCCACCACACGGGGTCGGCCTGGCAGACCTGAGCAGGAACCTGGAGCAGCCGCGCCTCCGCCTCGAGGGCGGGCCGGTCGAACTCGATGACGAGGCCCGAGGCCTGGGCCATGCGCCGTGCATCAGCTGCGGGTCCGTCGGACAGGTCCATCATGGCCGTGGCACCGGCGGCCGCTGCTGCAACGCCCGACCCCAGGGGCGGGTGGGGCGCACGGTACGTGTCGATAAAGGGCGCGAGGTCGCCCAACTCCTCGGAGCCTCGCGCGCTGGGATCCACGTAACCACCCTCGAGCAAGTCCAGACCTGCGTAGGAGAATCCGAGTGTGCCGCTCACCGCGATGACGTCGCCGGGCTGGGCACCGTCGCGACGCACGATCGGACCCGGGCAATACCCGAAGGCAGTGATCGAGATGACCAGCTTCTCCCCCGCGCTCAGATCCCCGCCCACGACGCCGGCGCCGACCTCCCGGGCGCGCTCACCCAGGCCTCGTACGACATCAAGGAACACCTCGGCGTCCATGTCGCGCGGGGCAACCACCGAGGCGACGAGGCCCGACGGGCGCCCACCCATCGCATCGATATCGGCGAGGTTCTGCGCGGCCACGCGCGCGCCCACCTCGTACCCGGTCGACCACGACAGGTGAAAGTGCTGATCCTCGACCATGACGTCCGTCGTCACGATGAAAGACCCTTCGGGGGCGCCGATCTGCGCGCAGTCATCCCCGATGCCGATGATAGTGCGCTCACCGCGCGGGAAAGACTCACGGAACTGAGACACCAACTGGGCCTCGGACAGGTCAGAAAGCTTCATGCGCCCCAGCCTAGTCGCGCGCGCCACGATGCGCCGCGATAGACGGGCTCAGCTATTCATTCCCCGCACGGTCTGCGAGGCGAAAAGACACGTGGCCGCCGCACTGGCGACATTCAGGGATTCCGCGTCGCCGGTCATCGGAATCGACACGAGGGAGTCGCAGGCACGCATGTCGGCGCCGGACAGGCCCTTCGCCTCGTTACCAAACACCCACGCGTGCGACTGAGACAGACGCGAACGACCCGTCACCCCCTGGACGAGCATCGCGGCCATGTCCACCGACCCCGCTCCCCCGCTGGTTCCGAGCAGGGCCGCGCTGCGGCCGTGAACGAGTGCGCGGGCATCCTCGAAGGAGGATGCGACGCACACCGGAATGTGGAAAACAGACCCGGCGCTCGCGCGCACAACCTTCGGGCTCGTGACCTCCACGGTGCCCGCGACCGCAATAACGCCTGAAGCTCCAAAGGCATCAGCCGTCCGAATGATCGTGCCAACGTTGCCCGGATCGCGCCCCTGAGCGAGAACGACGAGAGTCTCCCCCTCCGACGGGGGCGGCAACTCGCGAGACACGGCTCCCAGCGACGCCACCGCGCAGATGCCCTGCGAATCGCGCGAGAGGGCGGCGGAGACCTCATCGGTCACGGGATGGACCCAACGGGTCGCACGCACCGCGGCATCCACGACGTCAGCGTGCGTGTCCCACGCATCCTGCCGCACGTACACGTCGCGCACCGCGCCGGGGCAAAAACGCACAAGTTCGCGCACGGCCTGAGGCCCCTCCACGAGCATCAGGCCAGAGCGCGAACGCGCCGAGCGCCCGACCAGACCCGACACCCTGCGCACGCGATCAGCGCGGGGATTATCGAGAATGGGCAGGCGCTCGGAAAAGGAGCTCACCAATCAGGCCTTGGGGGCGTTGATGTCGGCGGGCAGCGCGTCCTTGGCGACCTTCACCAGGGCGTTGAACGCGTTGATGTCGTTCACGGCCAGCTCGGCCAGCATGCGACGGTCGACCTCGACGCCGGCCAGGTTCAGGCCCTGGATGAGGCGGTTGTAGGTCAGGCCCTGGGCGCGGGACGCAGCGTTGATGCGCTGGATCCACAGACGACGGAAGTCGCCCTTCTTGGCCTTGCGGTCGCGGTAGGAGTAGACGAAGGAGTGAGTGACCTGCT
>ERZ773203.1095-NODE-1095-length-14180-cov-18.201699_pt1 | contig 14180 bp, 9 predicted proteins | sample MGYA00580529_ERZ773203 | MGnify/ENA primary metagenome ERZ773203 (study PRJEB29015, sample SAMEA2738176) | human oral metagenome | biome: human oral; feature: human-associated habitat; material: saliva | place: China | collected 2177 ... | reverse complement strand
TCTGGTCCTCTCTAGATGTTAGCTTTTCGTCACCCACTACAGTTGACAAAGAGCCTTTTTTTCATGCAAAAAAAAACAAGACCATTTCTGATCTTGTTTCCTTCTATGCAACTAGATTTTTATTTTGTGTGCCAGATGTCTTTGTCATACTGTTCGATTGTACGGTCAGATGAGAAGAATCCTGCTTCAGCAATGTTGTAAACAACTTTTTTGTTCCATGCATCTTGATCTTCGTAAGCTGCGTATACTTCTTCTTTCTTGTCGATGTATTCAGCCAAGTCAATCAACGTCATGAACCAGTCTTTAGAGATAAGTTCTTTGTGGAGACGTTCCAAGCGTTCTTTATCACCAAGTTTAACAAGATCTTCGCTTACGATAAAGTCAACAGCTGCTTTGATGTTAGCATCTTTTTCGTAGTAATCACGTGGTACATAACCTTCTTTTTCATAAAGGTCGATGATTGTATCAGAATCTTTACCAAATGTGAAGATGTTTTCTGGTCCTACCAATTCAGCAATCTCAACGTTGGCACCGTCCATTGTACCAAGAGTGAGGGCACCGTTAAGCATGAATTTCATGTTACCTGTACCTGAAGCTTCTTTAGAAGCCAATGAGATTTGTTCTGAGATATCTGTTGCTGGGATAAGGTGTTCTGCAACTGTTACGTTGTAGTTTTCAACCAAGTGAACGTTGAGGTATTTGCTTACTTCTGGATCATTGTTGATGAGTTCAGAAAGCGACAAGATCAAGTGGATAATGTCTTGTGCAATAACGTAAGCAGGAGCTGCTTTACCACCAAAGATGATAGTGATTTTACGTTTTGGAAGGTTTCCTTTTTTGATTTCCAAGTATTTGTGGATGACATACAAAGCGTTCATTTGTTGACGTTTGTATTCGTGGAAACGTTTGATTTGAGTATCAATAATTGAGTTTTCATCAAGATCGATACCTTTGTTGGCTTTAAGATAACGTTTAAGTGACAACTTGTTATCATATTTGATTTCAGCCAAACGTTTGTGAACTGCTGGATCATCTGCAAAGGCAGCCAATTTTTCCAATTGAGTTGCGTCAGTAAGGTAACCATCACCAATCAATTCTTTAATGTAGTCAGCAAGTTCTTGGTTTGAGAATTCCAACCAACGACGGAATGTAATACCGTTTGTTTTGTTGTTGAAGCGTTCTGGGTAAAGGTCGTAGAATGGTTTCAACTCAGAAGATTTAAGGATTTCTGTGTGAAGTGCTGCTACACCGTTAACGCTTGTAGAGAAGTGGATATCCATGTGTGCCATGTGAACACGTTTGTCTTTGTCAATGATTTGAACACGTGGATCTTCGAATTTTTCACGAATGATAGCATCCAATTTTTTGATGATAACAACAAGGTGTGGAATAACTTCTTCAAGGTAGTCAAGAGGCCATTTTTCAAGGGCTTCAGCCAAGATAGTGTGGTTTGTGTAACCAACCATTTTGCTTACGATTGCCACTGCTTCATCAAATTCAAATCCATGTTTTTCTGTCAAAAGACGGATCAATTCAGGAATAACCATTGATGGGTGAGTATCATTGATTTGTACGTAAGCGTAATCTGGAAGATCGTGAAGGTTAGATCCACGTTCAATAGCTTCGTCAATCAAAAGTTGAGCAGCGTTTGATACCATGAAGTATTGTTGGTAGATACGCAAGAGCTCACCTTTACGAGTTGAGTCATCTGGGTAAAGGAAGAGTGTCAAGTTCTTTTGGATTTCGTCTTGATCAAAAGTGATTCCTTTATCAATCAAATCGTAGTCCACACCATTGATGTCAAAGAGGTTAAGGTAGTTCTTAGTTTCTTTCTTATAACCCAAGATATCCAAACGATCCAAACGTGATTTCAATGTGAAGTTTTTGAATGGAACATCATAAGAGATATCAGTTGGTACCAACCATGATTGATCTTCAATCCAGTAGTTTGGTTCTGCATCTTGTTTGTTATCTTTGAAGACTTGTTTGAAAAGACCACAGTGGTAGTTAAGACCAACACCTTCACCGTTGATGCCAAGTGTTGCCATAGAGTCGATGAAACATGAAGCCAAACGACCCAAACCACCGTTACCAAGAGATGGTTCTGGTTCAACGTCTTCAATTTCGCTGATTGATTTACCAGCAGCATCCAATTCAGCTTTAACATCCTTGTAGATGCCCAAGTTGATCAAGTTGTTAGACAAAAGTTTACCGATCAAGAATTCAGCTGAGATATAGTAAACTTTACGTTTGCTATCGTTTTTAGGTTTTGGAGCAGCTGCTTCTTTTACGAATTCCAACAAAAGATAGTAGATTTCTTCGTTTGAAAGGTCCTTAAGATTTTTGTTTTTTGCTTCAACATATTGTGTAAATGTAGCCATTTTAGTTATTACCTCGATTATATCTTTCTGTAATGTCTGTCAAAAATTCTTTCTTGTCGACAGTGATTTCACCTGGAAGCATACGCCATTTCCAGTTTTGACCAACTGTGTTAGGGAAGTTTGTACGGCTATTTTCAGGTTTATCAAGGATATCCTGCATAGTCGCAATAGCTGTGTTGCTTACTGTAGCAAAGAGTGTGCGAAGGAGAGCACGTGTAATTGGTTCACCTTGACGACGGTTAATGTAAGCATCAGTGTAATCACGTTGCTCTTGCGTCAAGTTGTCGTACCAACCGTTGATTACTTCGTTATCATGTGTACCTGTGTAGGCAACTGAATGTTGTGTGTATACGTGAGGAATGTCAATGCTGTTTCCAGTAGTATCGTAGAATCCAAATTGAACAATCTTCATTCCAGGGTAACCACAGTCTGCAAGAAGTTTACGTGTCTTATCATCAATGTTACCAAGGTCTTCGGCAATAATTTTAAGATCACCCAATTCTTCTTTGACCACTTTGAAGAGGTCATATCCAGGTCCAGGAACCCATTCACCATTTTCAGCAGTTTCATCTCCTCCAGGAATTTCCCAGAAGTCAGAGAACCCTTTGAAGTGGTCAATACGCAAGTAATCATAAAGTTTAAATGATTCTTGAATACGGAATACCCACCAAGCATAATTTTCAGCTTTGTGTTTATCCCAAGCGTAGATTGGGTTACCCCAAAGTTGACCAGTAGCTGAGAAGTTATCTGGTGGAACTCCGGCAATGTAACGCGGTTTACATTCAGCGTCTAGTTTGAAGAGATGTGGTTGAGTCCAAACTTCAACACTATCAGCTGAAATGTAGATTGGCATGTCACCGATGATTTGAATACCATTTTTGTTAGCATAAGCTTTTAGTTCTGCCCATTGGCTAAAGAAGAGGTATTGTACCACTTGGTGATATGTGATAACATCAGCAAGTTCTTTGCGAAGTTTCTCAAGAGTTGCTTCATCGCGTTTAACTGCTTTTTTATCATCCCAATCTTGAAGTGCTTTGTTATCGAAGTGTTCTTTGATAGCCATGAAATCAGCATAATCTGCTAACCAGTTAGCATTTTTAGTTTTAAAAGCTTCGAATCTTTTAGTTTCTTTCTTATCTGCTAAAATTGCTTTAACTGCTTTTTCAAGAATTGGACGACGTGCTTCGTAAACTTTAGCATAGTCAATAAACTCAGGATCTGACCCAAAGTCAGCGTCTTTAACATCAGCTTTAGTTAAAAATTTGTCACGAATTAGGAAATCCAAATCGATAAAGTGTGTATTTCCTGCTACCGCTGAGAATGATTGGTAAGGTGAATCCCCATAACTTGTTGTAGTAAGTGGCAAGATCTGCCAGTATGTTTGTTTTGTTTCTTTCAAGAAATCAACAAAGTCATAGGCTGCTTGACCGAAAGATCCGATCCCGTAGTCACCTGGAAGTGATGTGATGTGCATCAATACACCGCTTGCTCGTTTGTTCATAAAGTTTACCTCAAATTATTTTTTACACTTATGATTATAATGCAAACGTTTGCATAAGTCAAGAATTTTTAGCAAAAAAATAAAATTTTTTTATTTATTCTTGAATGATTGTTCGTAAAACAAGCGCTTACAGTATGAGAGAGGATTTTTTAATAATTACTTCTAATGAATTTCGGAAAAATAGGATTCTTATCAAAAGAAAAAAGTAGTCGGTCGTTTTACTAACCAACTACTTGAACACTCCTTAACCTATTACGGATAAGTTAGGACACTTTCTCTTTCTATAAGTTCAAATGGAATAATGACTTTTTGTGACTTAATCTTGGCTGCTTTTAGAAGTCCTAGAAGGCTTTGAACACTTTCTCTAGCTAGTGCCTGAATATTAATGTCAAATGTGGTCAAGAAAGGATGCATGATTTCAGCAAAAGTCGAATTATTGAAAGAAATAATAGCATACTCTTCAGGAACTCTAAATCCTTGGTTGTTTAACCATTGAATGAGACGAAGGGCAATAAGGTCATCCTTAACAATCAAAGCTGTCGGAGAAAATCTTTCCAATTCCTTTTTAAAAGTCTCGATTGTTCGAGCTGAAAATACAAGTTCAGGTAAGACATCCAAATTTAGATTGTCTGACGCTTCCTGATACCCTTGATAACGTTCCTGTCCTACTTGCCCAAATAAATCGTCTGTGACAAAACCAATCTTTCGGTGACCTTTTGCCTGTAAGTAGTTCACAGCTTCATGACCTAATTCCTTATTATCATTATCAATATAGGTTACTTTATTTTCATTATCCACTGCTGCTCCAACCACTACAAAAGGTACTTTTTGTTTTAATAAGTAATCTTTAACCGGATCTTTCTTTTCTGAATAGAGAATTATAAAGCCATCTGCCCGTTTTTGGCGATGCATGAGCTCAACTTGCTTGACTAATTCCTCTAGAGTAGCACCCGTAGCAATACTAACGACCTGAGAATGACAACTAGCCTCTTCATTGATTGCTGTTAAAATCTCCATATAGAAGGGCTGGCTGATATTTTCACGGTCTGTTAAGGGAGGAAGAACAACACCTAAACTATGAGTTAAGCCTGTTGCCAACATTTGTGCTGCTGAGTTTGGTACATAACCTAATTCTTCCATAGCTGCTCTTACTTTAATTTTTGTTTCTTCTGATATAGCCGAGTTATCCTTTAATGTCCTACTTACCGTTGATGGGCTGACTCCAGCCTTCTTAGCAACATCTTTAATTGTAGCCATTATGTCCCTCTCATTCTCATAAAATTTTCTTTATAGTCGTAAAATATAAGAACAATTATAAACTAAACAGGCGACTTTTGCAATCGTTTGCAAAAAGTTTAAAAATTTTTTATAAAACAGTTGACAGAAAATGAAAACGATTGCATAATGGTTACCGTAAACAAAATTTCTGGAGGAAATAGAAATGAAAAAATGGCAAAAGGTATTACTTGGTAGTGCTGGATTACTTGTGGCTGGATCGCTCTTGGTAGCTTGTGGTTCAAACTCAAGCAAGAGCTCAAGCTCAGATAGCAAGACTTTGAAACTTTGGGTACCAACTGGTGCTAAGAAATCTTACTCGGATACTGTAGCACAGTTTGAAAAGAAATCTGGTTACAAAGTTGATATGGTTGAAATGGAAGATCCAAATGCTCAAGAAAACTTGACTAAGGATGCTTCAACTGCTGCAGATGTCTTCTCACTTCCACATGACCAACTCGGTAAATTGGTAGACGCTGGAGCTATCCAAGAAATCCCAGAGCAATACTCAAAAGAAATTGCTGAGCAAGATACTGAACAAGCTGCTGTAGGTGCTCAATACAAAGGTAAAACTTATGCCTTCCCATACGGTATCGAAACTCAAGTTACATACTACAACAAATCTAAACTTAATGAAGAAGATGTGAAATCTTATGAAACAATTACTTCTAAAGCTAAATTTGGTAGCAACTTGAAAGAAGTTAACGCTTATGTAACTGCTCCTCTCTTCCTTTCAGTTGGTGACACACTCTTTGGTCCTAACGGTGAAGATGTGAAAGGTACTAACTGGGGTAACGAAGCTGGTGTGAATGTTCTTAAATTCATCGCAGCTCAAAAAGACAATAAAGGATTTGTTAATGTCGATTCAGCTAATATGATGGCTAAATTCGAAGATGGTTCTGTTGATGCTTTCCAATCAGGACCATGGGACTACGCTGCAGCTGCTAAAGCTGTTGGTAAAGACAATCTTGGTGTTGCTGTTTACCCAACAGTTAATATCGGTGGTCAAGACGTTCAACAAAAAGCCTTCATGGGTGTTAAACTTTACGCAGTTAACCAAACACCATCTAAAGGTAACGCAGAACGTATCGCTGCTTCTTACCAATTGGCACAAGCTTTGACAAGCAAAGACAGTCAAAATAACCAATTCACTAATGAAGACCGTCACATCATCCCAGCTAACAAAGAAGTTCAAGCTTCTGAAGCTGTTCAAAAGGATGCACTTGCACAAGCTGTAATTACTATGGGTTCATCTGATCAGTACACAACTGTTATGCCTAAACTTAGTCAAATGTCAGTCTTCTGGACTGAAAGTGCTGCTCTTATGAGTGATGCATATAACGGTAAAATCAAGGAAGACCAATTCCTTACTAAATTACAACAATTTGATAAAGATTTGGCAGCAGCTAAATAAGAATCCTAACTATGAGAAGGTAAAGAGGCAGGTCAAGTTCCTAGCCTCTTTATCTATCACTAATTAAACATTTATCTGAGGAGATATCTATGTCACAAACAATCTACGACACAACTCCTATGCGCCAGGTCTTCAAAGAAGGTACATGGGATGTCAAATTATCCTTTCTGGTAATGGGATTGGCAAACTTGGTCAACAAACAGTTCACTAAGGGCTTGCTCTTCCTCCTTTCTGAGATTGCCTTCTTAGTAGCCTTCGTTATCCAAATTATTCCTGCACTTAAAGGGATGATTACCTTGGGGACTCAAGAACAGGGTGAAGCTATTAAAGAGGTTAATGGGGTTAAGCTTACTGTTCAGGTCGCTGGAGATAACTCTATGCTCTTGTTGATTTTTGGACTTGCATCATTAATCTTCTGTGCAGTTTTCGCTTATATTTACTGGTGTAATCTTAAGAGTGCTCGTCATCTCATGGCTCTCAAACAGTCTGGACGTAAAGTTCCTAACTTTGTCGAAGACTTCAAGACCTTGGCTGATGGTCGTTTCCACATGGGACTTATGACTGTACCATTGATTGGAGTTTTGCTCTTCACAATCTTGCCTTTGATCTACATGATCTGTTTGGCCTTTACTAACTTTGACCACAATCACCCAGCACCTAAATCACTCTTTGACTGGGTTGGTTTCTCAAGTTTTGGTGAGGTTTTACAAGGTCGTATGGCTGGTACTTTCTTCCCACTTTTGACATGGACCTTGATTTGGGCAGTTGCTGCAACAGCAACAACTTTCTTCTTCGGTATTGTCCTTGCTCTCTTGCTCAACACTAAGGGGCTTAAATTCAAGAAAGTTTGGCGTACACTCTTTGTTATCACTATCGCCGTTCCTCAGTTCGTATCCCTTCTTTTGATGCGTAATTTCCTTAATGACCATGGTCCTTTGAACGGTTTGCTTCAAACCTTGCATCTCACTAATGGACCAATTCCATTCTTGACTGACCCTCTCTGGGCTAAGTTCTCTATTATCTTTGTTAATATGTGGATTGGTATTCCGTTCACAATGTTGGTTGCAACTGGTATCATCATGAACTTGCCAACTGAGCAGATTGAAGCAGCTGAAATTGATGGAGCAAGTAAATTCCAAATTTTCAAGAGTATCACTTTCCCACAAATTCTCTTGATTATGGCACCATCATTGATTCAACAATTCATCGGTAATATCAATAACTTCAACGTTATCTACTTCCTTACTGGTGGTGGACCTAAAAATTCTGAATACTATCAAGCGGGTTCAACTGACCTCTTGGTAACTTGGCTCTACAAACTGACTGTTAGCGCTAAAGACTATAACTTGGCATCTGTTATCGGTATCTTGATTTTCGCCATCTCTGCAACATTCAGTCTCTTGGCCTACACAAGATCATCTTCATTCAAGGAAGGGGCTGCTAAATAATGAAACGTAAGAAAAATCTTTACCTAACTGGTACTTATATTCTATTGACAGTTCTAGCTGTTATCTGGTTGATCCCTATTATCTGGATCTTCCTTACAAGTTTCCGTGGTGAAGGAGCTAATGCGGTGCCTTACTTCTTCCCTAAGACTTACACTTTTAATAACTACATTAAACTGTTTACCAGCGATGCTTATCCATTTGGAAAATGGTTCATCAATACTTTCATCGTTGCCACATGTACATGTATACTCTCAACTTTGATTACCGTAGGTATGGCCTACTCACTTAGCCGTATTAAATTCAAACACAGAAATGGCTTCTTGAAATTGGCACTTGTACTTAACATGTTCCCTGGATTCATGTCAATGATTGCGGTCTACTACATTTTGAAGGCCCTCAATTTGACACAAACCCTGACATCTTTGGTCTTGGTATATTCTGCTGGGGCAGCTCTTGGTTTCTACATTGCGAAAGGTTTCTTTGATACCATTCCTTACTCTTTGGATGAATCAGCAATGATTGATGGGGCAACTCGTCTTCAAATCTTCACTAAGATTACCTTGCCACTTTCTAAACCAATCATCGTCTACACTGCCCTCATGGCCTTCATGGGACCTTGGGTAGACTTCATCTTTGCATCTGTTATCCTCGGTGACGTTAAAGATAAATATACGGTTGCCCTTGGACTCTATCAAATGCTTAACCAAGACGCTATCAATGAATGGTTCCTTCCATTTACCGCAGGTGCTATTATCATCGCCATCCCAATCACCCTTCTCTTTATCTTCATGCAGAAATACTATGTTGAAGGTGTAACCGGCGGATCAGTTAAATAATAAAGGATAAATGATATGACAACTCTTAAACTGGATAAAATTTACAAAAAATACCCAAATGCAACTCACTACTCTGTCGAAGATTTCAGTATCGATATCAAAGACAAGGAATTCATCGTTTTCGTAGGTCCTTCAGGATGTGGTAAATCAACAACTCTCCGTATGGTTGCTGGTCTCGAAGAAATCACAGAAGGTAAACTCTATATCGATGGTGAAGTGGTTAATGACAAATCACCAAAAGATCGTGACATTGCCATGGTATTCCAAAACTATGCACTTTACCCTCACATGACTGTTTATGAAAATATGGCCTTTGGTCTTAAACTTCGTAAATATAAAAAAGACGATATCGACAAACGTGTGCGTGAAGCTGCTGCTAGCCTTGGTTTGACTGAGTTCTTAGATCGTAAGCCTGCAGACCTTTCTGGTGGTCAACGTCAACGTGTAGCTATGGGACGTGCCATCGTTCGTGATGCTAAAGTCTTCCTCATGGATGAGCCTCTCTCAAACTTGGATGCTAAGCTTCGTGTGACCATGCGTGCTGAAATTGCTAAAATTACTCGTAATATTGGTGCAACTACTATCTACGTTACCCACGACCAAACAGAAGCTATGACTCTTGCTGACCGTATCGTTATCATGAGTTCTACTAAAAACCCTGATGGTTCTGGTACTATCGGTCGTATCGAACAAATTGGTACCCCTCAAGAACTTTATAATGAGCCAGCTAATAAATTTGTTGCCGGATTTATCGGAAGTCCTGCTATGAACTTCTTCAATGTTAAGGTTGATGGCAACCGTATCACTAACTCTGAAGGCTTGGATATTGTAATTTCTGAAGGACAAGCTAAAATCTTGAAAGAAACGGGTTATCAAGGCAAGGAAGTTATCTTTGGTATCCGTCCTGAAGATGTTTCAAGCCGTCCAATTGTTCAAGAAGTTTATCCAGATGCCAATGTAGATGCTGAAGTCGTCGTTTCAGAGCTTCTTGGTGCAGAAACAATGCTTTACCTAAAACTTGGAGAAACTGAGTTTGCTGCCCGTGTTGATGCGCGTGACTTCCATAATCCAGGTGAAAAAGTTAACCTTACTTTCAACGTTGCTAAAGGTCACTTCTTCGATGCTGAAACAGAAAAACGTATCAGTTTGTAAGATAAAAAAATCAGCTCAAGAGGCTGATTTTTTGTTTGGCATGATTAACCTACATTCTAACTAATACTTCCTATCACTCACTAAACATATCTCTTTCAATCTATGATATAATATCCTTTGGCACCTCGACACCGCCTACGAAGGGAGGTGAGTTTGCCTATGATGGATTTACTATTCAAAACTATCATCGGACCTATTGTGGTCGGTGTTATCCTTCGTCTGATCGACAAGTGGTTAAACAAGGATAGATAGTGCTAAAAAAGACCCCGAGCTTATGTGGAAGTTAGCTTGGGGTCTTTTCTTGCCTATGATATAGACTTACTATTCAATACAAGTGTATTATGTCATAAAAGCTTAGAATTGTCAAGAAACTTGAAGATAATCTTTAGATAGAGATCTTAGTCTTTAGTCTTGTCTTCTTCGTCTTTTTTATCATTATCTGTCTTATTTACGGCTGCTTTAAACTCGGCTAGCATTTTACCGATAGATTGACCGAGTTCTGGCAAGCGTTTAGGACCAAAGATGAGGAGGGCTCCTAGGACGATAATGATAAGTCCTGGAGCTCCGATATCACGTAGAATTCCCATGAGATCTCCTTTCTATTTATCTTTATATTTTCTTTGTTTACGTTTATAAATGAGCTTACTAAGAGTTACGCTAAGTTCATAAAGCAAGATTAAGGGAGCAGTCATAGCTAGGTCACTAATAAAGTCGGCTGGTGTCAGAACGACTGCCAATACCAAGAGAATGAAGTAAGCATAGCGTCTATAGCGTGTCAGAAATACTGGTGTCAATATACCTATAGAGGTTAGGAAACTAACAACTACGGGAAGTTCAAAGAGAACAGCTAAAGGCACTGTCGTATGCAGTAAAAAACTAAGGTAGTTTTGTGCTGTAATTTGTGTATCAAAGAGCCCTTCACCTAGTTTCAAAAGCACTTCCAAGATAGCTGGACTAACAAAATAATAACCAAAGGCCAAACCCAATACAAAACAGACAAAAGTTGCTGGAATATAGGCAAAAATGGCACGCGCTTCATTATCCCTCAAACCAGGTTTTACAAACTGCCAAATCTGGTAGGTGGTAAAGGGCAAAGTGACCGTAAAAGCCATGAGACTGGCTAAGTTAATGTAAATCCAGAGAATATCGTTAGGACCAAGAACCAATAAGGGCTTATCAAATCCTCTAGTCAGATAAGCATAGAGCTCCCCAGCAAACAATAGGGTGACACAGAAAACTAGGAAAAAGCATAACACTACTGCAATAAAGCGTCTCCGAAATTCCACCAGATGCTCAACAATGGTCATCTCGTCCTTACTTCTTGCCATGCTGTTTCACCGTTACAAAGGCAATAATAGCAATAAAAATAAGTTGTGGAATTAGGACTTCCCAGCTTGGATAAATACCAGCCCAATCAATGGTTGGGAAACCACTAATCAAATGATTGGACATCATATTAGTCAACTGAAGGGCATGAATGCTGACACCGAGCATCTTGAAGGCCAAGGCATAAATCAACCAAGTCAAAATAAAGAAGATACGATGCGGTTTAATATAGTGACTAGCTTTAGTCATAGCTATAGCAATAATAACAAGAACTGCAATGGCTAAAGCAATACCAATCAAGAAATTAGCTGTCGTGATACGTGGGATAATACCTACGTAGAAAAGGATGGTCTCGGCACCTTCACGGAAGACAGCCAAGAAACTAAGGGCAAACATGGATACAAAACTTCCAGTAGCCGTCACTGTCTTCATCTGACGGTCCATAAAGTCATTCCACTGTTTGACTGAAGACTTGCTGTGGAGCCAGATACCGATAAGAATCATCATAGCAACTGCAAAGATACCAACGCCACCTTCAATGATTTCACGGTTAGCCCCTGAGGTCACAGCTGGAAAGACAACTTGTAAGATAACAGCTATAAGTGCGCTGGCAAGAACACCAGCAATGGCTCCGCCATAAACCCATTTGAGTCCCTTACGCATCTTGGCTGCCTTAAGAGTTGTCACAAGGGCCATAACGATAAGGAGGGCTTCGACCCCTTCACGCAAGAGAATCAACATGGCATCAAAGGCATTATAAGAAGCACTGGTATCGATAGCTGATAGGTCTGTAATCAAGGCTTGCAGTTTGTCCTGATAAGCTTTTTCTTTCCCCTTAACCATGATAACCGGTGTTTCACTCTCCACGCGCGTATAGAGGCTAGGGTTAGTTGTGCTAACATCACCTTCAATGGTTGGCCAGATAGTGATGAACTTCTTCATAGTTGCCGCAGCCGTTTTTTCATCACCTGATTGGAATTGACCAAGAGCTTTTTCCAAGAGTTTAATACCATCTTTTAGGGTTAAACTTGAGCTTTTACTATCAAGAGGGACGCCCTTGATAAAATCATCAATCCCACCCTTGAGATCATCATAGGACGACTGGATGCTGGTGAAATCAGTAGGCTCCGTCTCAATGCTGCTGCGCAATAGTGAAATGGCCGTCTCAATCTTGCCGTAGTAGGCAGTACTGTGGTCACGGACAACAGCTTCATTTCTTGTCCAAGCATTATTCAATTCGCCGTAAGTTTTGCGGGTCGCAGCTAGGTCTTTAGCCGTAATGGCATCCTGTAAATTCTTGAAATAAGGATTGAGACGGGTCTCAAGTTTTTCCTTTTCGGCATCCAAGTCAACAGGATTTTGCTCTTTCTCAAATTTAAGAAGGGCTGACGAGATAGAGGTTAGGTCCTCTTCTGTCACGTCACCTTTAATATCAAGAGCCTTGCTAACTTTTTTACCAGCCTTGGAATCGTGATTTTCTTTTGTTTCGAAATCAGTCTTAATCTCACCGACTAATTCCTTAGCTTTTGCTTGATCCTTGTTTTGAACAGCTGTTGTTGCATCTGTGATTTTAATATAGAGATCACTATAAGATTCAGCAGCAACTGGATAGGTCAAGAATAGAGCTAGAAGTCCAAGCAAAACGAGGAGTTTATTCAAAGAGTGCTTGACCAAGATAGCCTCCTTTCTCCACGCCAGCAAAGCAAGCAAAGAGCCCGCTTCCGATATGAGTGATGTACTCATTCATCTTGTCTACAGCACCAAGATTGGTCTGTATTTTGACAAAACGGTCTGGATCCTTCTGGTAGGCAATGAAAATCAAGCCTGCATCAAACTGGCCAGTTCTCTCATCAATACCATCAGAATAAGAATAGGAACGACGTAAGATAGGAAGGTCTACTTCTTTAGCCAAACGCACATGCGAATCTACTGGTAGTTTTGAGAGATCTACTTCGTCAAACTCATCTTTCTTACCAAAGGGCGCACCTGATTCCTTATAGCGACCAAAGGTGTTTTCCTGCTCCTGCAAATTGGTACGATCCCAAGTCTCCAAGTGCATCTGTACTAGACGAAGAGCCATATAAGACCCACCCTTCATCCAATCCTTACTATCCGTCCAGACAACCTTGTCGAATTCCTTTTCAGTCGTAACATTGGCAGTACCGTCCTTGAAACCAAAGAGATTTCGAGGCGTTTCCTTACGGTCTCCGATAGCTGCAAAGCCAGATTTGCTCCACTTCATGGTGATTTTATTACGACCTTTGCGAATCAGATTACGGACAGCATGGAAGGCTACCTGTTCATCATCTGCACAGGCTTGAATGACGATATCTCCACCTGTATACTTGTCCTGCAACTGCTCCTTTGGAAATGGAGGCAAATCACGGAAGAGCTTAGGACGCTTGGATTCCAAGCCAAGTTTTTTAAGAAAATCAGCCGAAACACCAAAAGTCAGGCTCAAGCGATAGGGGTTGAGTCCCACTGTTTCACCTGTATCTGTTGGAGGTAAGAGGGCATTGGAGCCGTCTTTTTTGACTAGCTCTCCTTCGACCAATTTACTACTATAGTCTGTCCAGTCTTTAAAGAGCTGGATCACTTCTTTTTTATCAGTTGTATGGAGGTCTAGAACCACCAAGTAGCAAGCCTTCTGCATGGGAGTCGTAATCCCAGCCTGATGCTTACCAAAGAAGCTAATATCTTCATCCCCATCAAGGGCTTTTTTTGTTGAACTATCCTGATTAGCGAAAAAAGCAGATGCACCAGAAAGACCAAGCGCAAGCCCAGCCCCTCCAATACCTGCTTTTTTAAGAAATTCACGACGGTCCATTTTTTTATCTAAAAATTTTT
>ERZ773203.1094-NODE-1094-length-14186-cov-4.454320_pt1 | contig 14186 bp, 15 predicted proteins | sample MGYA00580529_ERZ773203 | MGnify/ENA primary metagenome ERZ773203 (study PRJEB29015, sample SAMEA2738176) | human oral metagenome | biome: human oral; feature: human-associated habitat; material: saliva | place: China | collected 2177 ... | reverse complement strand
TAAACGAAATATTTATGATAAAATAAACTATAATAAGTCAATTAGGAGTGAACAAAATGTTAGAAACATTGATTTTTAGGGAGATAAGATATAATGGAAACAATGAAAAGTTTCTAAAGAAGATTCAGGGAAAGGTAGCAGAAAAACCTGAAGATATTGATGCACTGCAAACTTTAGCATCAACTTACCATGCATTAAAAGAGAATGAAAAAGCAATAGAAATATATGAAAAGCTGGTTAGCTTGAAACCGGAAGATCATGAAATACGTGCATTTTTAGGATATCTTTATTATGAAAATGAAGAACTGGATAAAGCTGAAAAAAATCTTAATAAAGCACTTGAATTAAATGAGTTTGAACCGTTTGTACTATTCCTGCTGGGAAATATATATTCCAGAAGAGGTAGAATATCGGATGCAGTTGACTGTTATGAAACTGCTATTTTTCTTGACTTTGATATGTATGTTGCTCACATTGATTTTGCAAGAAAATATGAACATATGGGTAGACATAAGAAAGCCCTCAGAGAGTATAAGGCCGCTCTTGAAATTGATTCAAGGGATGAAGGATTATTAGAAAAGATTAATTATATCGAAAAAAAATGTAAAGCAACAAAAAACTGCGATTTTGAAAAGGAAGAAAACAACCAGTTTATAAATGAAAAATTAGCATTAAATCTATAAATTGGAGAAGTCGGATATATAAAGTTGTCTTGTCTATGACAACTTTTTCTATTGTCTGAAAATAGATAAATTAAGAAAATTGATGGAGGAAAAGTGGTAAATTTAGTATGTGAAGCGATTATTCCTGACGGGCCGATGAAGGAAGTAGAAGAAATAGAAAACAGCATTAGAACTGTGTATAGAAAGTCAATATGGAATAAATTTATAAAAGCTATAAATGATTACAATCTTGTAGAAAATGGAGATAAAATTGCCATTGGAATATCCGGGGGAAAAGATAGCCTTCTTCTTGCAAAGCTTTTCAGCGAGCTGAAAAAGGATAAAAGTAGAAATTTTGAATTTAAGGCAGTCAGCTTAAATCCAGGGTTCAGACAGTCGGATCTTGATAATTTTAGGAATAACCTTGATAAATTAAATATAGACTGTGAGATAATAGATACAAATATATGGGAAATAGCTAATGAAAAAGCCAAGGATTATCCATGTTTTCTATGTGCAAAAATGAGAAGGGGAATTCTTTATAAAAAAGTGGAGGAATTTGGATTCAATAAATTAACGTTAGGTCATCATTTTGATGATGTTATTGAAACTACAATGATAAATATGCTTTATGCAGGGACAGTAAAGACAATGACTCCAAAGGTAAAGTCAACGTCAGGGAAACTGGAGCTTATAAGACCTCTTATATATGTAAGGGAAGCTGATATAATAGAATACACAAAGGAAAATGGTATTAGAGCAATGAACTGCGGATGTACAATAGAAGCAGGTAAAACTTCAAGTAAAAGAAAAGAAGTGAAGGATCTTCTGGCTGCACTGGAGGAAAAGGATCCGGGAATAAAACAGAGTATATTTAATTCCATGAAAAATATAAATTTAGATTATGTTTTTGGATATACTCATGGAAATAAAAAAGATAGTCAGATTGAAGATGATGAAAATTAAAAATTATAATTAATATAGAAAGCCATCAGAAAAGAATTGATTAGTAACAGTCTCATTTACACATGATTTTAGGTAATGAAATCTTTCTGGTGGCTTTTTTTATTGGAATATCCGTATATAAAATAGTTAAAATTTAATTTTTTTGTTGCAATATATAGAAAAATAAGGTAAAATTATTTTGTTAATAAAAATTTTTTTTGCATTGTGTTTCAAATTTTATGTATCACATAAATTTTGTATTAATTATATAAAAAGAATGATTAGAAGGCTAAAGATAAAATGATAATAAATTAATCAGTTGGAGGAGAAGAGGTACTTATGCATTTGTTGATGGCACCAATTAATACACCGTTAAAAATTATAAAGATAAAAATGGATGGAAGTCAGGAGAGATTACTTAGCAACATGGGATTTGTGGCTGAAAGTGAGATTATGATAATATCTGAAAGTTCAGGGAATCTTATTGTTAATGTAAAGGACTGCAGAGTGGCAATTGGAAAGGAAATTGCACAGAAAATAGTAGTCATGGTGAAATAGCGGTGATGCAGTTATTATAAAGGCTGCAAAGAATTTTTTAAGTTGTTTTAAATATTTTAATATAAATTTTTATAGGAGGGAGAGTTTACTATGACATTAAAAGAATCAAGAGTGAATTTTAGTTATAGAGTAGTGAAAATTCACGGTTCAGGACCATTCAAAAGAAGAATTATGGATATGGGAATAACTAAAAATGCAGAAATCTACGTAAGAAAAGTAGCTCCTCTGGGAGATCCTGTACAAATATCCATAAGAGGATATGAATTAAGTCTTAGAAAAGAAGACGCTGAATGTGTAGAAATAGAACCTATAAATTCAGAAAATTCTGCTGTTGTATAATATGATTGCAGATTGACTTACAGAATTACTGGAGAAGAGAAAAGGAAGGAGAAAAAATGAGCATAACAATAGCTTTAGCAGGAAATCCTAACAGTGGGAAATCAACATTATTTAATGCTTTGACAGGATCGAATCAATATGTGGGAAACTGGCCAGGAGTTACGGTAGAAAAGAAAACAGGTGTTTATAAGAAAAATAAGGAAATCAAAATAACTGATTTACCGGGAATATACTCATTATCACCTTATACATTGGAAGAAGTGGTGAGTAGGGAATATCTAATAAATGAAAAACCTGATGTAATAGTAAATATAATAGATGCTTCAAATATAGAAAGAAACCTATATCTGTCCACTCAGCTGTCAGAAATTGGTATTCCAATGGTAGTGGCATTGAATATGATGGATGTTGTTGAAAGAAACGGGGATAAGATAGATACTGAAACATTGAGTAAAATATTAAACTGTCCAATTATAGAAATTTCAGCATTAAGAAATAAAAATATAGATAAAGTTATAGAAACTTCACTTGAAGTGGCAAAAAAAGGAAAACATTCTTTTATAGAAGTGTTTGATCCTAAAGTAGAAGGAGTAATTAAGGGACTGGAAGATATTGTTTCAGGGGCTGGTATTTCAGAATATAAAAGATGGTATGCCGTAAAATTACTTGAAAGAGATGAAAAATCAACAGGAATGCTTAATTTCTCAGAAACTGATAAAAAAGAAATAGAAAGTATTGTAAAAAAAGCAGAAACTGATTTTGATGATGATGGTGAAGGAATTATTACAGATGCCCGTTATAACTTTATATCAGAAGTTATTAGTCAGACTGTAAAAAAAGGAAGAACAGGCTTGACTGCAAGTGATAAGGCAGATAAAATTTTAACAAACCGTATATTTGCACTTCCTATCTTTGTTGCAATAATGTTTTTAATTTACTATGTTTCAATAACAATAGTAGGTGGACCTATTACTGACTGGGTAAATGATACATTCTTTGGAGAAATTATAGGTGGAAATTTAAAAACTTTCCTTGAAGGAATAAATGTAGCTCCTTGGCTTACAAGTCTTGTAGTTGACGGTATAGTTGGCGGAGTTGGTGCGGTCTTAGGATTCCTTCCAATTATAGCGACACTTTACTTCTTTATGGCAATACTGGAAGATATAGGATATATGTCAAGAATAGCATTTATTTTAGATAGAATTTTCCGTAAATTTGGACTTTCAGGAAAATCATTCATACCAATACTTATAGGTACAGGATGTTCAGTTCCTGGAATTATGGCAACAAGAACTATAGAAAATGAAAATGACAGAAGAATGACTATAATTGTAGCTTCGTTTATGCCATGTGGTGCAAAAACAGAAATTATAGCACTGTTTGCAGCAACTATTTTCATTGGTTCAAAGGGTTGGTGGTTTGCACCGGTATGTTACTTTGCAGGAATTTTAGCAGTAGTAATTTCTGGAATTATGCTTAAAAAGACAAAAAGCTTTTCCGGAGATCCTGCTCCGTTTGTAATGGAATTACCTGAATATCACCTGCCATTACCATCAAACATAATAAGAACAATATGGGACAGAGTAAAAGCATTTATAATAAAAGCCGGAACAATTATATTACTTGCAACTGTAGTAATATGGTTCCTGCAAAATATATCAACAAAATTTGAATTTGTGGAATTCTCTGAAGAAAGTCACTCAATTTTAGAAGCTATGGGAAGAATGATAGCTCCTATATTCAGTCCTTTAGGATTTGGAAACTGGGCTTCTACAGTTGCAACAATAAGTGGACTTGTAGCAAAAGAAGTTGTTGTATCTACATTCGGAGTAGTTGGAGGATTGGGAGATGCCGCTGTTGAAGATGCTTCATGGATAAAATATACAAACGAATTATTTACTTCTGTATCAGCATTGAGCTTTATGCTGTTTAACCAATTATGTATTCCTTGTTTTGCCGCAGTGGGAGCAATGAGGGAAGAAATGAATAGTGCTAAATGGGCATGGTTTACAGTAGCTTATCAGCTGGGATTTGCATATGCGATTTCATTGATTGTATTCCAGTTTGGAAATGTGTTTGTGCTGCACAAGGCACCTACAATATGGACTGCAGTTGCAGGGTTAGTACTGGCATTTATACTTTATATGATGTTCAGAAAACCTAAAGAAGCAAAGGCAGATGTTAAGTCAGCAGTAACTGCAAAAAGTAATCAATAGTATAAAAAATTAATTTGTTCTGAAAGGGGATGGAAAATATGTCAACAATAATTGTGTTAGCAGTGGTAATTCTTGCAGTCGTATTTGCGGTAAAAAGAGTGAAGAAACATGGTGGCTGCAACTGTGGTAAGAAAGATTGCCATTCCTCATGTTGTAAACGTATAGATAAATAAATCAGAATAGATGCAAGGCCGAGTTATTAAAATCAGCCTTGCTTTTTCATTTTTTTCAAAAATAACCGAATATATGGTATAATATAAAAAAGATTTCAGATGAAAGGAGAATAAGTATGAATCTGGAAATTACCACATCTGCAGTTCTTTTTCCGTCAGTTTCATTGCTTCTGCTGGCATATACAAACAGATTTCTTGCACTGGCTTCCATTGTAAGACAGATGGATGTGTGCACAACTGATGAATATCAGATGAATCAGATAAAAAATTTACAGAAGAGAATGCGGTATATAAAAAAGATGCAGTACTTTGGAGTGGCAAGTCTGCTTTTATGTGTTGTTTCAATGTTTTTTCTATTTTTTCAGGTGGATTTACTGGGGATGTTCTTTTTTGTAATAAGTCTTATACTTATGATAATATCTCTTGCATTTTCCCTGCTGGAAATAAAAATATCCCTTGAAGCACTGGAAATACATCTGAATCATTGCGAGTATAAAAAGGAAGATAAAGAGAAATAAGTAAATAGTAGAGGTTTTCAACATAAAAAATAAAAATTGAAAATCATAGTGAAGTTTAAAAATCTTAACATTGAATAATAGAAAAAAAATTGGTATAATTAAAAGTAAGATTTTAATTAGAATAATTATATTTTTAGGAGGAAAAATGATATCTTTAATCCTGGCAGCCGGAAAAGGTACAAGAATGAAATCGGAAAGGTCAAAAGTTGTACACGAAGTAAATGGAGTTCCGATGGTAAAAATGGTTTCAAAATTATTGAAAAATGCGGGAATTGAAAAAAGCATCTACATTCTGGGACATAGAATGGAAGAAGTACTGAATACAATCGGAGAAGTAGAATTTGTTGAACAGGTTGAACAGCTGGGAACAGGACATGCAGTATTAATTGCAAAGGAAAAAATTGAGGAAAACAAGGATGACGTTCTTATAACATACGGAGATACGCCGTTATTAAGGGAAGAAACAATAAACAGAATGAAGGAAAAGTTTCATAATGAAAATCTTGACTGCATCATTCTGTCATGTAACATGAAGGATCCTTTTGCCTACGGAAGAATAATAAAAAAAGATGGAAACGTAGTTGATATTGTTGAGGAAAAGGAAGCAACGGAAGAGCAGAAGAAAATAAAGGAAGTAAATACAGGAGTTTATATCTTCAAGTATAAGAGCCTTCTGGAAGCACTCGGAAAAATAAATAATAACAACATAAAGGGAGAATATTATTTAACTGACACAATCAAAATCTTATCTGAAGACGGTTATAAAGTAGGAAGTTATGAGATAGATGATGAGGATGAAGTGCTTGGTGTAAATTCCAAGGCACAGCTTGCCCAGGCAAATAAAATCTTAAGAGATAGAAAAAATCTTCAGTTAATGGATAATGGAGCAATACTTATAGATCCTGCAACTACTTATATAGAAGAAGATGTTGAAATAGGAGAAGATACTGTTATTTATCCAAATGTAATTATTCAGGGAAATACAAAAATAGGGAAAAACTGTATAATTTTAAGTAATACAAGAATTGAAAATTCAATTATAAAAGATAATGTGAAGATAGAGTCTTCACTTGTAGAAAAGTCAACACTGGAGGAAGGTGTTACTGTAGGGCCGTTTGCCCACTTGAGGCCTAAAGCTCATTTAAAGGAAAATGTTCATGTAGGAAATTTTGTGGAAATAAAAAATGCCGTACTGGAAAAAGGTGTAAAATCTGGGCATCTGACATATATAGGAGATGCTGAAGTAGGAGAAAATACTAATATTGGTGCTGGAACGATTACATGTAATTATGACGGGAAAAATAAGCATAAGACAAAAATAGGAAAAGAATCGTTTATTGGAAGTAATACAATTATGGTGGCTCCTGTTGAAATAGGAGAAGAATCCTTTACAGCGGCAGGATCAGTAATAACAAAAAATGTACCTGACAGTACATTGGCATTAGGAAGAGCTAAACAAATAAATAAAGAAGGGTGGAAAAAATAAAATGACAGCCTTGAGCGAAGAAGATAAGAAGAAAATTAGAATTTTTGCAGGTTCATCAAGTACAGATTTAGCAGAAAAAATAGCAAAGTATCTTGAAGTGGATTTGGCACCACTTCAAATGAGAAGATTCTCCGATGGAGAAATATTTATAAAATCAGAAGAAAGTGTAAGAGGATGTAAAGTTTTCATCGTACAGTCTACTTCACGACCTGTAAACGAAAGTATAATGGAACTGCTTATTTTTATTGATGCTTTAAGAAGGGCATCAGCCGAGGAAATAATAGCTGTAATTCCTTATTATGGATATGCAAGACAGGACAGAAAGGCAAGTCCAAGGGAGCCAATTACTTCAAAACTCGTTGCAAATCTTTTAACTGTTGCAGGAGCAACAAGGGTTGTAACTATGGATTTACACGCTAGACAGATACAGGGATTCTTTGATATACCTGTTGATCATATGGAAGCATTGCCTATTTTGGCGAAACATTTTATAAAATATGGATTTACACCTGAAGATACAGTTGTAGTATCGCCTGATGTTGGAGGAGTAAAAAGGGCGAGAGGACTTGCAAACTGGCTTCATACCCCTCTGGCAATTATAGACAAAAGACGTGCAAAAGCAAATGTATCTGAAGTAATGAACATCATCGGGGATGTAAAAGGCAAAAAAGCCATCCTGATAGATGACATGATAGATACAGCAGGAACTATATGTAATGCCGCTGATGCATTGATTGAAAAAGGAGCTGTGGAGGTTTATGCCTGTGCAACACATGCAGTTTTTTCAGGGCCTGCATTAGAAAGACTTAAAAAGTCAGCTTTTACAAGAGTTGTTATAACAGACAGCATTTACTTACCGGAAGAACAGAGATTTGACAAGCTTAGAATACTTTCAACAAGTAAGATGTTTGCAGAAACAATAAAGAGAATAACTACAAGCGAGCCAATAAGTAATTTGTTTGAAATGCCGGTTGAGGAAAAGAAAAGTGAATAATTTAAAAAATGATGTTAGTGATATAGTTGAGATTTTAAAAAGAGGAGGAGTTACTATTTTCCCTACAGATACAGTGTATGGAATAGGAGCTCTTCCTGATAAGGAAGCTGTCAGTAGGCTGTACAGAATAAAGAAAAGAGATTTTTCAAAGAAAATAATAGCACTTATTGACAATCCTGATAAGCTGAAGATTCTTACTTCAGAAACAGAAGAAAATATAGACAGGATAAAAAAAGTAATAGAAGAATGCTGGCCTGGAGAGCTGACTATAATATTCAAGGCAAATGAAGAATTTACAGAAAAATTTGATAGTGGTCTGAAAACAGTCGGAATAAGAATTCCAAAAAATAAGACTGCCATTGATATTATAAAGAATACAGGAGGTATTGTCTTAACAACAAGTGCAAATATTTCAGGAGAAAAAGCAGTTACAGATATAAAGGATATGAGTGAAGCCCTTTTAAGTGAAGTTGATGGGATAATAACTGATAATTCAGTACTGACAGGAGTTCCTTCCACAATTATAAAATATGTGGAAGGGGAAATAGAGTTACTTAGAGAAGGAAACATAAATATAGAAAAAATAAAACAGTTAATGAAAGGATAATGGAGAGAATGGCGAAAATGGTAAACCCGAATACAGTTACAGACATGGCACTGGTAAATGCAAGAGCCCAGATGAAAACACAGCAGTTGCTGCAGAAGGTTGGGAAAGGAAAACGTAAGGTACAGGTAACGTTAAGTAAAAATGTAAGAGGTTATCTGTCAACGATGACTAAGGAAATGAAAAAACAGATAAAAACCCAGCTTGGAAATGAAAAGCAGTTGGCAAATCTTTTTCAATTTTTTAATTATTTTGAAAAGGAAACAGAAATAACAAAGGAAAACAAAAAGATTAAGGAGAAAACAATTCTTTTATCTTATGAAGAAATGGATTATCTGAAATTACAGCTTAAGGAAACTGTAAAAAGAGTGGAAGAAGCAAAACAACCATTGAAATGGTATCAATTTCTGCAAAAATTAAGATTCAACTTTGTTAAAAAACAGAGTGAAATGGCACTGGAAGAATTGGGGAAATCTACAGTTGTTAAAGAGGGGAAGAAAAAGAAGTAAAATTTTAAAATAAAAGGGAAAAAAGAGGGAAGGTTGAGAGGATGAAAAATAGTCTGATTTCAAACAGTACTGTTTCATATGTGAATGAAATAATAGAAACAGGAATAAATGAAAGGGCAAGTGATATCCATATAAGTTCAGATGAAACTGATGGAATGGAAATAAAATATAGAATAGACGGTATTTTAAGGGAAAGTGAAAAACTGTATTTTAAAATTGATAGGAAAGTTTTGTCGAAGAACATAACAGAAATAATTTCCAGGGTAAAAATACTGTCTAATATGAATGTGGCTGAAAAGAGAAAACCTCAGGATGGGAGTTTTTCTTTTTTATTAAAGAAAAAATATAATATAAGAGCGGCATATGTTCCAACAGTTGAAGGGGAAAGCATTGTACTGAGAATACTTGAAAACTATCTTGAAAATACTGAACTTGAAACATTGGGATTTTCAGGGAAAAGTATAGGAATGCTTGAAAAAGTTCTGGAAAGAAAGTTTGGGCTGATACTTGTGAGCGGACCTACAGGTTCAGGGAAATCAACTACGCTTCTTTCAATAATTGATATTCTGAATAACGGAAAAAGGAAAATAATAACAGTAGAAGACCCTGTGGAAACAAAGGTGAAAGGACTTGTTCAGATTCAGGTAAATGAGGAAATAGGAGTAACTTTTCCGGAAATTCTGAAAAGTACCTTGAGAAATGATCCTGATATTATTGTAGTTTCTGAAATAAGGGATGAAATAACTGCTGAAATTGCAGTAAGGGCAGCTTTGACAGGACATCTTGTAATATCTACGATACATACAAATGATGCTGTTTCGACAATAATAAGGCTTACAGACATGGGAATACCTAAGTATCTTATACTGGATTCGCTTGTAGGAGTGATAGCCCAGAGGCTTGTAGGGAAAAAATGCAGTTTCTGTGGTGGAGAAGGATGCAGTGAATGTTCAGGAGGATATAGGGGAAGAATTTCCATAAATGAAGTTCTTATTCTTGGAGATGAAGTAAAAAATATACTAAAATCAGAAAATTTAGGAAGAAAGTCCAAGGAAGAGCTAAAAAGAAATGCAGAGAAATATTTTGTAGATTTTGATGGGGATATAAAGGATAAATTATCTAAAAATATGATTTTTGAAAAAGATGTATATGAATTTATAGATTAATTTCGGAAGGAATTTATATGAAAAAGAAACTTATTGTGTATGATTTTGATAAGACAATATATAGCGGTGAATCAGGAACTAATTTTTTTACTTATTATTTAAAGAAATATCCTTTAAAAGCAATCCTTTTTGGATTGACTTATTTAAAGGAAGTATTACTTTATCTGATAAAAATTACAGATTTGAAACGTCTTAAGGAAAGATTTTTCATATTTCTGGAATCCCACAGCAATGAAGAGATAGAAAAAATTGTGGATGGATTCTGGAAGGAATATGGTAAAAAAATGTACAGTTGGACCCGGAAGGAACTTGAGGAAAACAAAAAGGAAGCTGATATGGTAATAGTGACTTCGGCGACTCCATTGTTCCTGCTTGAAAGGCTTATTCCTGAAATGGGGTATGACCTGGTATTTGGAACAGAGTTTCAGGGGGATGGCAAGGAAAAATTCGTTGCAGAAATAAAAGGGGAAAATAACAAAGGTATGGAAAAAGTCAAGAAGCTTGACAGATGGGCAAAGGAAAATGATATAGAATACGAAATAATAAAATTTTATTCAGACAGCCTTGCTGACAAGCCTCTTTATGATATTGCTGATAAGAAGTACTGGATAAAAAAAGGAAAAAAATTGGAAGGAATGCCTGGAAAAAAAACATTGCTTGATATATTTTTCTGGGATTAAAATAAATTGAAACTGAATATGGATGTGGGGAAAATGAAAAATAAGGAAAATATGAATGAAAATAAAAATGAAAAGACAGGATTAGTATTGGAAGGTGGAGGACTGAGAGGGATTTTTACAGCAGGAGTGCTGGACTTTTTTTTGGAAAAAAATATTGAATTTGATGGATGTATAGGAGTTTCTGCCGGTTCATGTCATGCATGCAGCTATTTATCAAAACAGTATAAAAGGGCTTTCAATGTATCGGTGGATTATCTGGATGATAAGAGATACTGCAGTATGTACAGTCTTATAACAACAGGAGATTTATTCGGAGTTGATTTTGTATATGGAGAAATTCCTGATAAGCTTAATCCAATTGATAATGAGACATTTATGAAAAGTAAGACAAAATTTCAGGCAGTAATCACAAACTGCCGTACAGGTGAGGCAGAATATCCTGAAGTGAAGGATTTCAGGACAGATACTGTTTATATAAGAGCTTCCAGCTCACTGCCTTTTCTTTCAAAAATGGTAAAAATAAACGGAGAGCTTTATCTTGACGGTGGAGTATCAGACTCCATACCAATAAAAAAATCAATAGAAAATGGTAATACAAAAAATGTAATTATAATGACAAGAGATAGAAAATATAGAAAAAAACAAAGTAAACTTGGAAAAATTTCAGCGATAAGATATAAGAAATATCCTAAATTTGTAGAACTTATGAATACAAGATTTAGCAGATACAATGAAATACTGGAATATATTTATGAACTGGAAAAACAGGGAAAGGTATTTATAATTCAGCCTGAAACTCCATTAAATCTTGGAAGAATAGAGAAAAATAAGGAAAAACTTACAAATGTGTATAATACAGGATATGAACAGGCTAAAAAACAATACGATGCACTGATGGAATATCTTTCAAAATAATCGTATATTTTAAAAGGAATTTCAGAAGAAAAAAGAGGACTTAAAATGAAAAACCAGAAAATATGGTATAAACTGGATGCTTTTGCAAAAACATATTCTTCAATAATAAGTGAAGGAAGGACAACCTGTTTCAGGCTGTCTGTTTTGCTATATGAGGATATTGATGTGGAAATACTAAAAAAAGCCGCTGAAGATTTGCAGGAAAAGTATCCTTTTTATAATTCAGAACTAAAAAAGGGAATTTTCTGGAATTACCTGCAGCAGAAAAATACACCTCTCCAGGTAGTGCCTGAGATAGCTTATCCGTGTACAGAAATAAAGAAGAAAAATCCTCTGAGAATACTGTATTATAAAAATAAGATTTCCATTGAAATAGCACATTTTCTCACAGACGGAGGAGGAGCAGCGGCATTTTTCAGGGATCTTATTGAAAAATATTTAGATTTAAAATACTTCAAGTCAGAAGAAAAATTAGAAAATAAAGAGATAAAACATATAGAATACACGGATTTGTATACTAAACATATGAGAAAAGTAAATAAGGAAAAAACTGTAAAAAGAGCCTTTCATCTTCCGTTAAAAATACTGGAAAAAGGCCAGTACCATATAACAACGGGGGAAATATCTGTAGAAGACCTGAAAAGGGAAAGTGGGAAATATAACACAACAGTTGGGAGATATCTTCTGGCGGTATATTTTAAAGTGCTGCTGGAAAAGTATTCCTATGCAAAAAAAGAAATAGTTATAGGAGTTCCAGTAGATCTGAGAAGAATTTTCATGGAAGAAACTTATAGAAATTTTTTTATAAATATTACTCCTTCGATAGATCCAAGTCTTGGTAACTTTACGCTGGAAGAAATTATAAAATATCTGGATAACTATTTTAAAATAAAAATAACCCGGAAAGAGTTTTATAAGAGCATATACAAAGCAATGAATCCCATAAAAAATATGATGATTAAAGTAGTTCCATACATTATAAAAAGAATATTTTTTCCATTTATATTTGATTATTATGGGGAAAGGGGTTATACAACTGGATTTTCCAATCTTGGTGTATTCCGTCTTGATGAAAAATATGAAGAATGTATAAAAGGATTGAGATTTCTCCCGCCACCAAGTAAAAGATGCAAAGTGAAGATTGGCGTAATAAGTGATACTGAAAAGGCATATGTAACCTTTGGAAATCTGACTACAAACCATGAGATAGAAAGGGAATTTTTTGTATACTTAAGAAGAAGAGGTATAAAATCAAAAGTAATAACAAATTATTAGATTATATAAAAAGTGAGGTGGAATATATATGTATTGTATACGGTGCGGAGTAGAGCTTGAGGAAAATGCCGAAAAATGCCCTTTATGTGAAACTCCTGTTCCAAAAATAGAAAATGAAGACATGGGAATTTATGAAGGGGAATATCCTTTTGTAAATATAAATCTTTATGAACTAAAAATGAAAAAAGTCAAAAAAGCAGTATTTATGTCGTTTTTTACAATTTCCATAATTTCCATACTGGAAGTATTTTTTCAGAATATAATAGTATATGGTCATATAGGCTGGGCATACTATGTTATTCCATCCATATTATTATTTGATTTGATGCTGTTTGTAATGCTTAATTCACACTCAATGAGACAAAATCTATTTTTTATTTTAGTAGGGCTGACATCATTTCTCTTAATAATTGACTATGGAGATAAGGTTTTCAGCTGGAGTTTTAGGAGAGGAATACCGATAACGTTGGCATTTTGTTTTATAGGTCTTATATTTTCTTTTGTTTGGGACAAGAATAAGGAGGATAAAATAAAAATATTAAATTTTTTCATTACCATATACTCCTCTATTTTCTAGTTGTTATTGCTATCCCATCTCCAAATGGTAAAATAACACTCTCATAATTTTCATGCTTTAACAACCACTCATTATAGTTATTTATCTTTCTTGAAAGTTGTTTTAAATCTCTACTATGTCTAATAATACTAGGATCTGCTACCATTCCTTTAAATAGAACATTATCAGTTAAGACTACAACATCTTCAGCAAAATATGGTTCATACAGTTCAAAAAACTTTCTACTTTGACTTTTAGCACCATCAATAAAAACAATGTCGTACGGTGCATTTCTTACTACTTCATCTTGTAGTTCTAAGGCATCCGCATGAAGAAGTGTTATTTTATCAGTAAGATTTCGTTTTTCTACATTACTTTTAGCAATATTATACATCTTATCATCACGCTCAATAGTAGTAACATTACATCCTATTGTTTCAGCAAGTTTAATAGATGTATATCCAATTGCTGTACCAATTTCCAATAGATTTTTTGCTTTTTTTATTTTTAACATTTGAATTAAAAATCTTATACCTATTTTATCTATAATAGGTACTCTATTTTCTTCAGCAAATTTTTCTAAATCTAGA
>ERZ773203.1093-NODE-1093-length-14186-cov-15.207275_pt1 | contig 14186 bp, 6 predicted proteins | sample MGYA00580529_ERZ773203 | MGnify/ENA primary metagenome ERZ773203 (study PRJEB29015, sample SAMEA2738176) | human oral metagenome | biome: human oral; feature: human-associated habitat; material: saliva | place: China | collected 2177 ... | reverse complement strand
AGTCGTAGACCGGAGCGAGGTAGGCCTTACCGAAGGAGAGCTTGAACTCGGTGACATCGGTACCCAGTTTCTGCCAGGGCCCATCGGCCTTGAAGTCGCGGCCGATGATGTTGCCGAAGCTTTGCCCCACGTTCCCCTTGTAGGAGTTGTACCTGTGGTAAGCCCTCTCGCGGCGTATGCCGCAGCGCAGCCCCATCTCGCGCATCATCTTCAAGACCGTCTTATCGGCACTGCGCTCCCCGTACTCAGCGCGCAGGCACATGGCTACCTGCCTGTGACCGCACCCGTTGGGGTTCGTGAAAAGATCTGAGCGACCTTGGGACGTAGCTGCGCTCTGGTTAGCTGCTGGGGGTGAGCTAGCGCGTAGTAGTAGCTCGACCTGGCAAGGCCTGCTATCTCAAGGAGATCGTACAGCTTGTGACCGCGCCCTGAAAGCTCAGCGACCACTAGGGCTTTGTCCCGGTTTGGGAGCGTCTCTGCGCCTTCAGGGCAATCGATTTTTTAGGTACGCCAGCTGTGCCTCGAGCTTGCGCACGCGCTCGGCGAGTTCCTCCTCACGCGTTGGCGGCACCGCCCGCACCGACCCCTTCGGCCTGCCCTTGGGCTTGGGCTTAAGCGCCTGTGCGCCGCCCTCACGGTACAGCCTGCACCACTGCTTCAACGGTGTCGTGCTCGCAATACCAAAGCGCACCATCGCCTCAGGCTTACTCATCCCACCATCAGCCACGGCCCTCGCTGCGGCGACCTTGGTCTCATAGTCGTATCTGGCCCGCTTTACTCCCATGGCAAGAAGCCCGCCCCTCCCGATCACGCGGTACATCTTCTGCCACTCTCTCACAGTCTCGGCAGACACACCAAGCCTCCTGGCGGTCAAACCATAGCCACATCCCCTCTCGAACATCTCCACCGCTTGCTCCCGAAGCAAACGATCATGCCTCACACGCACATCCACAGACACGAAAAGCCTCCCATTCCCTGGACTTCAATTTCGATGTCCAAGAAACGGGAGGCAGTTCAACCGTGGGCTGCAGGGGCTCGTCGTCTGCCGGCTACTTCTTCTTACCCGTCACTTTCTTGTGGTAGCGCGGGCTGGTCCCCAGGTGAACGGGATAATCATGCTGATCGCCACGCGCCATACGCTCATCCAACCCCCGGTAGGTGTACGAATGATCATTTTGGATCAGGCGAGGATCCACCACACCATCGGAATAGTCCGCCACATCCTGGCGAGTAGGAATCGACTCATTCCCCTTGTCCATAAAAGGATTCTCGTCCGGGAAGTCCCTCGGGTTCGTCGTCAGCAGCGCATACGTATCCAGCGCCCCGAAACCCGTGTACGGGTTCCACTGCCCGCCATTTCCACCCACGCCTGTACGCGCCAAGCCCTGCATGATCTGGTTACCCGTCGCGCGCGGCCACCGCTCCATCGACAACGCCAGAGAGCCAGCAACGATAGGGGTCGCAAACGACGTGCCCCACCACTCGCCACGCTCCATCGACGTGCTCGACCGCGCGATCGGACGTCCCAGGGCAGCGGTCGAAATAGGATTCCCCCAATTCGTGTAATCGGACGCGTGCCCGTTCGACTCAATCGCAGCCACACCCACGACACCACTCCATGCGGGCAACCACGCCGTCGAATCCCGAGTCGAATCGTTGCCCGCACAAGCCACAACTGGGACCTGCTGTGAGATGGCTCGGGCGAGAGCCCACCGCATCCCCTCGTAGTTGTTTTCCGGATAGCTCGACGAGGTCGTGATGACCGCTACCCCATCGTTCAACGCGGTCTCAATGAGGAACGCCAGATCGGCATACCCACGTGACCGCTGACGAAACGCGCAATCCTGCCCCGTCGAGTCACCGGAAAACGACACCGTGTACGACTTCAGCCGCGCACCGGGGGCCACACCGAACTGCGGGGACACCAGGATCTGCGCGATCACCGTCCCATGATCCCAGTGCGCATCCAACGAGCTCACCGAGCACGGCGTGTAGGACTCGATGTGCGCACCCTGCAGCTCAGGGATGCCCGCGTTGACAGGGCCGTCAATCAGCGCAATCGTAATGCCCTCGCCCGTATACCCCGCCGAATGAATCGAATCCAGGCGATAGTGGGAGTAGAAGGGCTGCTCCCCCGCCGTAATCGCCGAATCCGCTGAGGCAGGGGTCGCGGGAAGTGCCAACGCACCCACCGCGAGCGCCGCAGCCACCCCCGCGCCGGCGCACCGGCGCAACAGTCGTGCCTTCTCGTGTCTCATCACAGTGTCCTTTCGCCTCGCCGATCTGCGGCTACGGCATCGTCACGCACTGCGTGACCGGCGCGGACTCGCGTCCGCTCACCTCCGCGACGACGCTGACCGTCAGGCAGTTCTCGCCGCTCACGGCCGTCGTCGTCAGGGAGTTACGGCGCATGGTCTCAGCGACCACGGCCTCGCCCGGACGCTCCAGCACGTATTTGAAGACGAACTGGTCGGCTTTAGCCTGACCCTGCTGGGGGATGTCCCAGTTCCACAAGATCTCCGTGCCCTTCGGGGTCGCAACGACCTCCGCGACGGCAGCGGGCGGCGCGCCTCCCGCGTCGTTCACGCTGCCATCATCCGGCGTCTCGCTCGTCGGTCCGGCAGTCGGATCCGAGGCACCACCCACATGGATACTGTGTCCGCCGCCCGTCAGCATCGCCACGACCAGACCGGCCGTCGCAAGCACCATGACGACAGCGAGAACGGGCAGCACCCACTTGGGCCGCTTCGACTCACCCTCGACCAACCCGGTACGGCTCGTCGTCGAGTTCCCAGCCCACGCCTCGTCCAACGAAGCATGGGCACCATCGGCGAAGCTCCCGCGGCGCGTGCGCGTACGCTCCGCATCGAGGGCAGCCGGCGAGGGCGACGACAGGGCCGAGGAGGGCGCGCTCGAGGAGGCGACGACACTCAGTTTCATCTCCGTCACCGGGCGGTGCATCTCCCGTTCAATCGTCTGCAGCGCATAGCCCAGCGCCGCCGCGGAACCGAAACGCTGCTCCGGATCCAGGCTCATCGCGCGGCGCACGATCGCCGTCACCGCGTCAGGCACACCCGGGCGGTCAATGCGCGACACGCGTCCGCGCGCCACGCGCTGAGCGACCGCCTTCGCAGAGTTATCCCCGTCGACCACCTCGAAGGGCGAACGGCCCATCAGCAGCGTCCACAGAGTCGCCCCCAGGGCCCACACGTCCTGCGTCGGGTGAGCACGCGCCGTACCCGCAATCTGCTCCGGGGGCGCCCACATCACCGAAAACGCATCCCGGCCGCTGCGCGGATCAGCGCCCACCGGCTCCGACACACCAAAGTCCGTCAGCACCGGTGACCCGTAGGCGTTGATCATGATGTTGCTCGGTTTGATGTCACGGTGCACGTAGCCCGCGCGGTGCAGCATCTCCGCGCCACCACACATGCGGATCACCATCGACAGGGCGCGATCCGTCGCCATCGGGTTCGCACGCACCTGATCGAGGATATTCGCGACCGGGCAATACTCCATCACCAGGTAGGGGCGACCGTCCGACGTGCGCCCCGCGCCGTAGAGCTGGGCGACGGCCGGGTGACCCGACACGAGAGCCATGACATCCGCCTCGCGGGCAATCCCGGCCTCGCCGTCCGCCCCGCGGTCCCGACGGGCGACCTTGACGGCCACCTCGCGGCTGGGCAGCTCCTGACGGCACAGGAACACGTCCGCGAAACCGCCCGCCCCCAGGGGGCGAATCCACTGGTATCCCGGTATCACCGGGACCATTCCGACGCGAGCGTCGCTATCCATCAACGTTTCCCTTTCCCACGGCCACTGACGCGCCCAATCAGCGAACGACGCCCCTCACCGGAAGCTGCTGCCGCCTGGCGGCGTGCACGTCGGCGCCAGCGCAACGACTTCAGCGACAGCGCATGGCGCACCCGCGCGAACACCGACACCGACGAAGCCCACTCACGGCGCAGCTCATCCACGTCGTTCCACGCCTGCTCGGCGTCCTGCGGGCGCGCTCCTGTCACCGCGAAGTCCGCGACGTCCGCTCGGCGTGCGACCGTCACGACGCGGGGCACCACGCCGGAGAACAGCGACCAGCCGGGCACACGCACGTCGGCCGCCGAGCGCGTACGTGCCTTGCGCGCCTTGCGTAAGGAGGCCTCGTCGCCCTCGGAGGTCTCGGGGGCCCACTGCGAGGCGAGCGCCCACGCGACCTCCTGGCGCGTCAGGTGCGGCTCCACCACCAGGCCAGAGTCGATCGCAGTGTCCACCAGCTCATCCCACGAGCCGCGCACCGCTTCGGCGGCCTGCGCCTTGCGGCGGGCCTTGCGTCGGCGAGACTTCGCCAGGAGCACCGCCAGCACCGGGCCGAGGAGCACCAGCAGCGACAGGGACACCGTACCAATCGCCATCCACGGGATATGCAGGCCGTTCGGATCGTGCGGATCCGTCGCCTGGTCGCGGGTGGCCGGCGGCAGCTCAACCGGCTGCTCCGGGGGCTCCGGCGGCTGCAGAACCTGCGGTTTGGGCACGGACTTCGGCTTGTTGACCTGGGTCGTGGGCTGCTGGTCTCGCGGCGGCGTCGGGTCGAAAGTCGCCCAGCCGACGCCGGGGAACTCCACCTCGACCCACGCGTGCATATCCGCGCCCGTCAGGTCCACGTTACCCAACGTTCCCTCGCGGTACGCGCCCATCACGACGCGGGCGTTGATCCCCTGCGAGTGCAGCATGAGCGCCATGAGGGTCGCGTACTGCTCGTCGTCGCCCACCAGCATGTCCGCGCCGATCATGCGCTGAATGCGGTCCTGAGAGGAACCCGGACGCGAGTTAATCGTGTCCTCGTTCGAGTAGTAGCCGTCCGTGTGCAGGAAACTTTCAATCGCGCGGGCCTTCTCCAGGTCCGAACGCGCGGTCAGCGTGTGCTCGGCAGCGAGCGTATCCACGTCCTTGGGGACGTTCGTGTCGCCCCCGGCGTAGCGGGCGGCCTCAACGCTGGCGAACTCCGCGTCCGCGCGGTCACGAGGCATCGTCAGGCTCATCGTGTAGCCCATCTCCCCGGCGGGGCCCGTCGTCAGCGCGGTCTCAGCCCACAGGTCGTAGTTCAGGCCCTTCTGCTGGTCGGCTGCGAGAGGGTCACTCGGGTCGAACTCCAGGACGTGCACCTGACCGATCGTGGGCACCCACGGTCCCAGCAGCTGCGACGTCGAGACAGTCGTCTCAACCTCGGCCTCGTTCGCGTTGCGGCCCGGGATCGTCGAACCGACGCGGCGGTATCCCGCCGTGCCATCCGCATTCGCCACGCCCATGCCGAAGGTCGTCCCGTCGTACACGTCCATCGCGCCCAGGCGCACGCGCGCCTCCTTGGGCATGTTGGTCACGTGAATCAGGGACGAATCCTCGAGGTCCTTGTTGTAGTGGCGGTAGCTCGACAGCGGCGAAGGGTACTCGCGCGCATCCACGGGCGGCTCCACAACGTCGCGCCCCACGACACGGTCCGAGGCCGTGGGACCCAGCACGGACGCCGCCGGAATCGCGGCCGCGACCATGACACCAACCATCAGCGAGGCCATACCCACGCGCCACCACAGGTGCACGATCTGACGCGAGGACCCACCCATCGTCGTGGACGCCGACGTCGTCGATGCCGACATGCCAATGACGATGTCAGCACCCGAGCGCGCCCGGCCAATCGCCGAGGCCCACGACCACCAGGCGATGAGGGCCACCCACCAGACGATGACGAGAATGAGGTTCGGGGTGTGGTTCGTCGGGCCCCACACGATCGCAATCACGCCGCACAGGATGAGGGCCGCCGAGCCCCACATCGGGCGCCCGTAGCGCACCGTCACGACGCCCGCGGCGACCGAGCACACGAGGCACGCCATCCACGGCACCATCGCCGGACCCACATAGGAGCCAGCAGGAGGCGTCAGCGTCAGGAGGTCCTTCCAGGCCTCGACCGCGCCGATGACAAGTGTCTGGAGGGTCCGGGACGTGGGCACCACGACCCAGCGGGTCGTCTCACGCAGGGCAGCGGGCCCGCCGAGCAGGAAGTGAGCGGCAACAACGGAGGCCACGATCGACAGCAGGTCCCAGCGCCACTTCGACGCCGCCCACGAGACGAGCAGACCGACGAGGACACCCAGGCCCGCGGCAATCGCGCCCTCTCCCCCGCCGAAAACGGACTCGAACATGACGATGGGGCCCACGAAGAGGACGCCCAGCACCAGCAGCGACCACGCGGGCATGGCCGCGCGACGCATCGAGCCGCCCATCGTCGTCTCGGTCGTATCCGAGCGACGCGAACGACGCGGCGGAGCCTGATGGGGCGCAGGACGAACGGGAGCGCTCACGCAGACACCCCCCTCGACACCAGCATCGGCAGATCTTCCAGCGACGGGCAGTCAATAATGACGCCTCGGCTAATCTTGCGGCGGCGCCTCGCGCGCCCCGGAGCCACACGAATGACGGACACGACCACGTCGACCGGCGCAATATTGGCCAGGCGAGCCGCCTCCTCGTCATCCACGGACTCGCTCACCACGATCGACAGGACCGAAATCCCGCCGCGCTCCATGATGCAGCGCCGGACGACACCCGCGAACTCCGAACGCGTCGACGTCTCCATCTCCGACAGAGCATCCAGCATCGCCATCGGCGTACCCGTGGGAATCCACTCGTCCGCCGTGTGCATCGACACCGTGCGCGCCTCGCCCGACCCGGCGATCGCCAGCGACGCCGCAACGGACACGCCCGTCTCGAAGGCGCGGCGACCCCACGAGTCAATCCGCGTATCCAACAGCACCATGTGGTGCGAGCGGTGCGTCTCCTCAAACTGGCGAACGATCAGGCGCCCGTAACGGGCCGTCGACGGCCAGTGCACCGCGCGACGGTCATCGCCCGGCTCGTAGTCTCGCAGGGCGTGGAAGGACACGTCCGAGCTCGTCAGCTTCTCGCTGGCCACGCCCTCGACATCCATCTGCATGCCCGTCGCATCAAAGGAAAAACGCACCGTCGGAGGATGCACGTGCACGAGGATCGGGTCATCCCACTGACGCACGCGGCGCAGCAGGCCCAAGCCGTCCATACGCACCGTGCGCGCCGGACCCACGTTGATCACGCCGCGACGCTTCGTCATCACCGAGAATGCCTCGTTCCACGTCCCGTTCCCGCTAATTGGGGGGACCAGGAACTCGCCACTGCCTCGTCCGATAGTGACCTCCACGAGGGTCGAACCCGAGCGGCGAGCCGACTCGTTGGTGACGCGCACGCGGCCCACCGCCACCTGGCCAGCGACGATACGGTCGTTCTGCATGCGCAGCGACACCGCCAGCGGAGACGGGGACGCCACCGACGCGATCGCCACCACGAGGGCCACGAGGCCCATGACGGCCACCACGAAGCCCTCGATCCAACCGAAGGCACCCGCGGCGATCGAACCCGCGATAAGCGCGACGCTCACCGCCCAACCGACCGGCGTGAGCGCGCCGAGCCAGCGCGCCAGCCACACGACGGCGGGAACCGCCTCCAGGCGGGCGCGCGCGTTGCGCCACGCAGCCTTGATGATTCGACGAAGTTTCTTCACGAGCTCACTACTCCGGACGACATTCGAGCAGGTACGGGCCGCGTTGCCTGAAGTCATCCTCACTGCCTGCGAGGGTGACCGCGCCCGTCGGGAACGGGCCCGCACCATTGATGCGCACCCTCTGCGTACCGCCCGTCTTTTCGTTACGGACCGTGCACACGTGATTACTCGACGAACCCGACCAACCCGGAGCGCTCAGCGTGAACGTGTGGCACGAAGCCGGAGAGAATCCCTGCTCGTCGCCGTGGCAGGTCTCCACCCACTGCGCGCTCACATCGAGCTTCGTGAAGGTCTCGGGGTGCTTAGCCATCGTTCTGGGCCCCTGCGAGTTCACAGCGGTGACCGACGCCTGGTAGCGCGTTCCCTGCGCCAGATCCGAGAACGTCGCCGAGGTGGCACTCCCAGACAGGGTCTTCGTTTCACCGCCCAGCGACACACGGATCTCGGTCACCTCCGGATTTGCACCCACCGGATCCCACTGCACCGTCACGCTCGTCGAGTTGATGTCTGAGAAGCGCACGTCCACGTTCGACGGCACACCCGTCGCCTGGCCGACCGCCGCTACAGGCGGGGAAGCCGCGTTCGGGCTACTCACGCCCACGCCCGTCTGGCAGAAGTAGAACGTCTGTGACTGCCAACCGGTAACCGTCAGAGTGTCACCGTTCTCGACCTGCGTCCCAGTGGCACACGCTTCGGGCGAACTGGCGTAACGCAGCGTCAGGCGCGACGCGTCGAAGCCTCGGCCCGGAACGCGCACCAGACCGTCCACGCGCACCTTGCCTTCTTCTCCGATACCAGACAGCGTCGGGGCCGCGATCTCAACGGGGACCGTGGCGACGTTTACCGTCGTGGTCGCGGTCTCCGACTTATCGCCGTCAGCGTTGTACAGCACCACCGTCACGGGCAAGTCGGTGCCCGTCGGCACGCCGGAAACGTTAACGGACAGATCAGTCGCATTGGCAGTAGCTGGCTTGTTATTCACCATGACCTCCGCCCGGCCCCAGCCACTTCCATTCGGGACACCAAGCGTCCAGGACACCGTGACCGTCGCACTCGACGCATCGGATGCCATACCCGACGCGGAGGCGGAGACGTTGCCCGGAATGGACGGCGGTCCGTGCGGGCTACCCTGCGTCGAATTAGACATCGGCGAGGGGGTCTTCGCGTTGTTCTGCGCCTGGACATACACCAAGTAGCTGGCGCCATTCTGCAGGCCGCGAATGGTCGTGGTGTTCTCCGTACCAGCCACGGAGTGCGGGATCGGCTGGCCGCCCGCCAACGGCGTAACGAAGACCGTGTAGGTGTGGACCGCCGATCCCCTGGTGGTTGCAGGCGTCCACGAGACGATCAGGCCGCCGTCCGTGCCCTCGACCGTGGGCGCGGCCATCTGATCGGGCACAGCGTCCACCAGCACCGGCGCGGAGGGCGCCGACGGGTCGGAATCTCCGGCCTCGTTGTGGGCGATGACCGTAAAGCTGTGTTCGACGCCGTTCTGCAGGCCCGTCACTTCCATGCCCGGGTTGGTCGTGCGTTCGGTCTTTCCGCTCACCGAGTCGATGATCGTGTACCCCGAAATGGTTCCGCCGTTCGAAGCCGGTTCCGGGAAGCTCACGAAAGCGCTGCCCGGGCCGGTCGCGGTCGCGGTCACGTTCTGCGGGGCGTCGGGTCGGTCCAGGACCTTGACGATGACGCGGCCCTGCACGACGCGGTCCGGGTCGTTCGTCGCGTCCATGACGCGGTAGACGACGATCATCTCGCCGTGGAAGCCCGCCTTGGGGGTCACCGTCAGCACGTTGCCGTCACCCGCCGCGGTGCCCTGACCCACGTGCACGGACGCGTCCAGGACGACGAGGGGATCCGGGAACGGGTTCGTCGTGTACTCCGACAGGTTCACGGTCGCCGTCTGACCGGCGTTGACCTTGATACGCGCGTCCGTCGTCGTCACGAGAGGCTTCGAGGACTTCACGATCGTCACCGGGATATCCGCGGTGACGGCGCCCGAGCCGTCGTCCACGCTCACCGTGATCGCGCCGACCGGCCCCTTGGGCTGGTCCTTCTTACCCGCCACGGTCAGCGTGTAGCCGTCCAGGGACACGTCGATGCCGCCGGGGACCTTCGCCACGCGGTAGTCGAAGGAGCTCTTCGCCTGGTCGTCCGGGTCGTCGACCATCTGGGTGAGGTCCACGGTCACGTTCTCGCCCTGACCCACGAGAATCGGGGTCGGAGTCAGGCGCGGGGGCATATTCCTCGCGGGCTGAATCGTGATCGGGATCGTCAACGTCGAGGACAGAGCCGACTCATCATCGACAGAACCGTCACGCACCGTGAACGACACCGACGCGCGGCCCGAGGCCGTGTCGGGCGCCGTCAGCACGATGTGCGAGGAATCCTGCAGCGTCGCCGAGTCGATGCCGCCGCTGGACTTCACGGTCGCCGCGTCGGTGATGACCGGGGAACGCGAGTTATCGCGCACGAGCACGTAGTCGTTGATGTCGAGAGTCAGCGCGGACCCCGCGCGCATCGCCACCGGGATGCGCGTCATATCGAGGCGCGGAGCCAGCAGGTCCGTGCCCGGGACCGTCACGACGGCGCTCGCCTTGAGCCCGTCGGGGTCCGTCACCGTGTAGACGACGAGGCGACGGTGCGCGTCCGGGCTAATCGACAGGTTCTGGCCGGACACGCTCACGCCCGAGGCATCCGACGAGATCGTCAGAGCGCCCGTCGTGCCGTCCGGGTCTTCGTCGTTGACGAGGACGGGAACGCTCACGGGTTTGGAGTCGGCGGGCAGATCCGCGACCGACACAACGTCGTCGCGGGCGATCGGTGCGCGCAGCGGCGCCTCAGCGTCAACCGTCACGGTCAGCTGCCCCTGGGCGCGACCTCCTCGGCCGTCCTGAATCTGGTAGGCGACGACGAACACGCCGTTCGTCTGGGGGGCCTTGACCGTGACCGCATCCTCGGCCACCGACACGGTCGCCGAGGCATCCGACACTGACACGGTCGACGGATCCGTATCGACGGAAAGCGCGTCGCCGTCCGCGTCCAGGTCATTGCTCAGGACGTTGATGCTCACCTCACGGCCCGGTCGCACCGTCACCGAGTCCGGGACGGCGGTCGGGTTATGGTTCTGCGATCCAGGCGGCGCGATGCCGACGCGCACGCGCGCACGGCCCTGCACGCCGAGGCGGTCCTCGACGATGTAGGAGAACGTGTCCGTGCCGGTCGCATCGTCCGAAGGCGTGTACTCCAGCCACTCCGTGCCCAGCACGACGCTGCCCTTGGCGGGCGGCTGATCGATACCGACGAGGGCCACCGAGTCGCCGTCCGGGTCGATACCCGTCAGCGGCACGGGGATACGCGTCATCTGGCCCTGCACAGCCCAGGCGCTCAGCGCCTTGGGAACGGGCGCGCTGTTCGCGGAGGAGGCCGCCACGACCTCGAAGGTGACGGTCGACGTCGCTCGGTTACCCACCGAATCCACGACCGTGTACGCCACGCGGACGACCCCGGCCTCGGCTCCGGCGGCCAGGCGCACCTGGTTACCGGTGACGAAGACCGTGCCCAGCTCCGCCCCCGACAGGACCGTGACGTCGGGATCCAGGCTCAACGACAGGCCGATCGGCGAGCGATCGTTGCTCAGGACGTTCACCGAACCAATGTCTTCGGCGCGCACCTTCGCGGTGTCCGGCGAGGCCTCGGGCGGAGTCTCCTCGCTCTGCGCGTCCGTGGGAATGACGCTCACCTGAGCGGTCGCGGAACCCGCGCCGTTGGAGACCGTGTACGTAAAAGAGGTGACATCGCTGAGGCCGCCGGGCGCGGTAATGCGCAGCAGGTGACGCTCAATGAGGGTCACCTCGAGGCCCGAGCTCGCGGGCACGTCAATCGACTGGACGACGAGCACGCCGCCCGACGGGTCCGTGTCGTTGGCAAGCGGAGCGATCAGCGAGGCGCCGCCACTGGGCAGCACCGCCAGGTCGTCCTCGGCGATCGGAAGCGCATGCGTGTCATCAGCGACCACGTCCACGCGGATGACGCCCACCGTCGTCGACGGACCATCCGAGACCGTGTACGTGAACTGGAAGGAACCCGGCACCGAGCCCGTGAACGTCAGGATGCCTCGAGACAGGTCCGCAGACACGGACGTGCCAGCCGGGGGCGTGCCCGCCGCGACGAGCGAGATCGCGTCGCCGTTCGGATCCGTATCGTTCGCGATCGGGTCAATCGCCAGGGCCTCGCCCACGCGGGCCACGTAGAAGTCAGCTCGCGCCACCGGCGGAACGTTGCCCGCCTCCTGGACGCTCACCTGAAGCTCGCCCGTCGTCTCCGCGTGGCCGTCCGACAGTGTCACGCTCAGCGTCTTCACGCCCGCGCCCGAACCGAGGTCGCGGACCTGCACCGTCCCATCCTCCGTGAACTGCACGGCGATACCCTCGGGAGCGACCACGGACTTGAGGAAGAACTGGTCGCCGTCCGGATCAATCCAATCCGACAGCAGGTTGTACTCCACCTGAGCGTTCGCGCCGACCTTGATGACCGGGCGCTTGACCTGGCGCGGCCCCTCGTTCTGCGTCCACGGGTGAATCGTCACGCGCACGGTCGCGGTGGCGCCCGCGAGGCCATCCGAGGCCTCGTACGTGAAGGACGTGGACCCGCTCGTCAGGTTCTCGGGAACCTCCGTGATCTGCAGGGCGCGACCGCCCCTCGTGCGCACGACCGTCCCGAACTCCGGGTTCGTCACGGCGCGCGCCGTCAGCACGTCGCCGTCGTCATCCGAGTCGTTATCCAGGACCGGCAGCAGCGTCGAACGCCCCGGGCGGATGCCGAAGTCGTCGTCCACGGCCTCGGGCGGCGTGTTCTTGTCGTTGTGCTCCGGCTCCGAAACCTGCTCGCGCTGGTCCGGGGTCGGGGTGTCCTCTTCTTCCTGCTCCTCGGTGGGAATCTGATCCCAGTTGTTGACGAGGACCATGTTCTTGTCCGGCAGCCACAGCGTGCCCGTCGAGACATCATTGAGGACGATGCGCGTGCGGTTCGTGCGGAAGACGGCGGATGTGGCCTCGGCGAGCGTCGGAACCGTCTGCGCCTGGTTGCGCGACTTATCCGTGCACGTGCGCACGAACGCACCCGAGCCGGCCCACGCGCCGTAGGAGCAGCCGTTGTGGAAGACGGGGGCAGCCGGGTTGCCCTTTGCACCCGCGTCGGAGGCGGGCTGACGCTCGACGGACTTGCCGTTGAGGGAGACGGCCACGAGCTCCGAATCGGTCGCAAGCAGCACAGATGCGGCCTCGTCACCCGGGTCCTGCAGGACCGCGCCGGTCACGTGTTCCTCGGCGAGGTTGCGGAGCTTCCCACCGGGCAGGACGAGAGTATTACCGGACTGGTCGTAGATGACGGGCTTGTCGCCGACCGCCGTCATCGACAGGGGGCCGGAGGGCTGGAAATCCTTGATCACGCTCGTCTTCGCGCGCCACGTCTGGCCTTCCTTTACGACGGTGACCAGCGACGAGGAACCGGCCGAGTAGGCGAACACCATACCCGTGCGCGACACCGTAACGACGCCGTCGCTCAGGTCCTTGGCGACCGCGTCTTCGGCGGCGAAAGAAATGGAGGCGGGTTCGCCCGCGTTACCGACCCACAGGAGGCCGGCGGCCGGGTCGAGGACCGCCAGAACGGAACCGCCCTGCACCTGGGTGGCGCCCTCGGGCAGGGTCACAGCCTGGCCGATTGAGAAGGAGGTGGGCTTGACGGGCGACACCGTGCGCGTCACCGTCTCCCCCAGCGTCACGTCGCCGCCAGCCTGACCGATGTCGAAGGATGCGGACTTGACGGACACGGTGCCGTCGAGCATCAGCGAGTCGTAGTTGAGGTGGCCCAGGAGCTTGCGGTCCTGGTTCGTCACCCAGATACCGCCGTCATCGACGCTGACCTGCGTGACCTCGACGCCACGGTAGACCACCGCGAGGACGCAGAGCATCGCGGACACCACGAGAACGGCGATCGCGGGCATCCGCTTCGACCAGGTGTTTCGCGATTGACGCGCCTTGTTCATGGGGCTTCCTCAGTCTTCATCTGTGCACTGTTGTGGGACGGCATCTGTATCCGTGGGTGGCATAGTGAGCCAGTCCAAGGATACACACCGACCAACCCTATGGATAAACGCCCAAGACAACAACAGGTACTGAATAAGTGCGGTCGCTCGAGGGCTCATTCGTGCGGTGTTTTCGCGCAAATTGCGCGCACGAGAACCTGACCACAGTGACGTAATTGGATGGTCTCTCTCATTCAACGAGGCCGAGGCCGGGGTCCCACCTCCACCGCTCCCCCTCTCGCAGCGGCACTCGAAGCCCCTGGGCGAGCACACCTGCCCGCTTCCTCGCGCGTTCCTCGCGCGCGCAAACCGCAGATGAGGGCGGGTCGGGTTACGGTGAGTGCATGGCGAAAGAAAAGATCACCTACCGCTGCTCCGACTGCGGCTGGACCTCCCCCAAGTGGGTGGGCCAGTGCCGCGAGTGCGGGGCGTGGGGCACGGTCGACCAGGCGGGTCAGGCCTCGGGCGGCCCGCGCGCGGCCGCAACCACCCCGCGTCGGCCTGCGCTGCCCATCGGTG
>ERZ773203.1090-NODE-1090-length-14206-cov-3.964313_pt1 | contig 14206 bp, 10 predicted proteins | sample MGYA00580529_ERZ773203 | MGnify/ENA primary metagenome ERZ773203 (study PRJEB29015, sample SAMEA2738176) | human oral metagenome | biome: human oral; feature: human-associated habitat; material: saliva | place: China | collected 2177 ... | reverse complement strand
AGGAGAGCAGGCAGACGGCAGAGACCGTAGCGCAGAGTGACACGCGGGGACGGCAAAGACAGAAATATACTGAGGATACCCCGGAGAAGGGCAGACGAAAGAGAAAACGTCGCCTGCCGAGAACGGGGGAAAAGAGCGGCGTCACACGACATTCGTAAGACCCGAAGCAGAAATTCGGGCACATCAGACAATAGCTGATATCGAAAAAGGCAAGTACCTCGGAAGCACCGAAGTACTTGCTTTTTTTATGCAAAACTTCTAAAATATTACCGATGACAATCGGTTAAAATTGTATAACGGAGGTTGCAATATGAGTCATATCAATGATTCGACGGCGGCCCGGAGAATCCGCGAGATACTGGATCAGGACAGTTTCGTGGAAATCGGCGCTTATGTGACGGCGCGGAGCACAGACTTCGGCGCGGCTTCTGAGGAAGCAACGTCGGACGGCGTCGTGACCGGCTACGGCACCATCGATGGTAAGCTCGTATACATCTACGCGCAGGATCCGGATATTTTCGGTGGCTCTGTCGGAGAGATGCATGCGAAGAAGATTCGCCGGTTATATGGACTGGCAGTGAAGATGGGAGCGCCGGTTATCGGGCTCATCGACTGCGCCGGTGTGCGTCTGGCGGAAGCAACGGATGCGCTGTTTGCGTTCGGCACGCTTTATCGGGAACAGGCACTGGCAAGCGGCGTGGTTCCGCAGATTCAGGCTGTATACGGACTTTGCGGCGGAAGCCTTTCGGTCAGTGCCGCACTGGCGGATTTCACCTTCATGGAGAAGGATGCAAAACTCTTTTTCCATGCGCCGAATGCAATCTCCGGCAACACCGAGGCAGAACTCGACACAGCATCGGCAGAGTTCCGGAGTGAAGAGAGCGGTACGGCGGACTTTGTCGGCACGCAGGAGGAAATTGCAGCAGGCATTCGCACACTGGTCGGGGTGCTTCCGTCCAGCAATGAGGATGACGAGTCCTACGGTGACTGCGAGGACAGCCTGAACCGTCTGGTTCCGGAGGTCGTGCAGGCTTCCGGCGCGGGCGTGCTTCGCGCAATTTCGGATGACGGTTTTGTCTGTGAACCGGGACAGCACTACGGTTGCTCGGTGACCACAGCATTTATTCGTCTGAACGGTTGCACGGTCGGTGCGATTGCGGCGGCATCCGGAGAAGTCTGTTTCCGTGGCGTCGAGAAAGCGGCACGCTTTGCTAAATTCTGTGATGCGTTCAGCATTCCGCTCCTCACGGTCGTAAACAGCACGGGCTTTGAGAAGACACTCTGCAATGAGAAGCGTCTGCCGCAGGCGGTTGCGGCACTGATTAACGCCTATGCAGAGGCAACCGTGCCGAAGGTGACACTGCTGAACGGCACGGCACACGGCCTGCTCGCAAATGTGTTTGCGCCTCGAGCGGTCGCAGACATTGTTTATGCTTGGCCGAATGCGGAGCTGGCGCTGATTGACGCCGGCGCAGCCGTCAAGATTCTCTACGCTTCCGAGCTTGAAAAGGCTGAGAATAAGACCGCTTTCTTCGAGGAGAAGAAGGCCCAATATCTGGAGAAGCAGGGTTCGGCGATGAGCGCGGCAAAGCGCGGTTATGTCGATGACATCATTGCACCGGAAACGACGAGAAAGCGCGTTATCGCAGCCTTTGAGATGCTCTTCACGAAGAATGAGGAAATTCCTGCCAAGAAACATGGCACGGTCTGAGCGGGGTGTCGGGATGAAGCAGAGAATAAAACAGTTTCTTCTCACCACAGCTCTGTGCCTCACGCTGGCAGTTCTGATTCCGTTCTCCGCCTTTGCGAAGATTGACCAGAAAGTACTGGATTCCGCAGAACAGGGCGCTAAGAAGAATATCAGTGCCATCATGAGCTTTGATGAGGCTATGCTGCAGAACTACATCGACCAGTTTGAGGCAAACGGCGAAACCAAAATGGCAGACGGCTTGAAAAGCTGGCAGACCATTCGGGAAGATGTCGGTGATGTGACCGCGGTGGATGATGCCGTAGCCAAAGAAGTAGATGACGACAATATTCTGGTCACGGTCAAGGCGCACTGTGGTGATCGTGAGGTCGTTGCGCACCTGGGGTATCAGGTTTCGAGCGGTGATATTACCGAGCTGAATTTCAGCAAAGTTGAGACGCTCGCGGAGAAATTCGAGAGCGCCGGGCTCAACTTGATTATCGGAATGGGTACCGTCTTTGCGGTATTGATTTTCATTGCCTTCCTGATCAGCCGTTTCAAGTACATCCACGATTGGGTGAGCCGGAAAGAGGCCATCGAGAAGGAAGAAAAGGAATACAAAGAGAAGGTGGCTGCGATTCAGCGCATGCCGAAGAGCGCCAAGAATGTCTCTAAGCGAATCAGTGCGGAGCAGGTCAAAGCGGCACAGGTGCCGGAAGGCACAAAAGTGCAGTGTATCTCCGCGCCGGAAGAGACCGCGGTTGAAAGCGAATCCGTTCCGGCTGAGACGGTCGCCGTGCTGGCGGCAGCTGTTGCGGCAAACGAAGAGCCGCAGTTGGATTCACAGATGCTCGCGGTTCTGACGGCGGCGGCACTTGCGGCAGAAGGGGAGGATCCGGGACCTGACGGTCTGGTTGTCAAATCCCTCAGAAGACGCGGCAACAGCAAGAGAAGAAGACGTTAAGAGATACAACACAGCAATTACACACATCTAAGGATAGACTGAGGAGGAAAATATAATGAAGAACTATACCATTACCGTGAATGGACAGGTTTATGTTGTGCAGGTTGAAGAGGGCATCACCGCAGCGGCACAGGGCGCACCGGTTGTGACGATTCCGGCGGCACCGGTATTCCAGCAGGCACCGGCACCGGTATTCCAGTCGGCGGCACCCGCACCGGTAACACCGGCACCGGCAGTAGCAGCCGCTCCGGCACCGGCGGCAGCACCCGCTCCGGCAGCAGCACCGGCAGGCGCAGCAGGCAGCATCACCGTGGAATCTCCGATGCCGGGTAAGATTCTGAGCGTCGAGAAAAAGGTCGGTGACAGCGTTGAGGCAGGTCAGACCATCATGATTCTTGAGGCAATGAAGATGGAGAACGAGATTGTCGCTCCGGAGGCAGGTACTATTGCGAGCATCAATGTGAGTGTCAATCAGTCCGTCGAGGCAGGCGAGGTGCTGGCAACTTTGAATTAAGCGGGCGGTGCCGGACGGCACCCCAAAGAGGAGAGAAAATAAGATGGCGTATTTAACCAATACATTCAGCAATCTTATCCATCAGTCCGCATTTTTCTCCATCACATTCGGAAACCTCATCATGATTGCAGTGGCGCTTTTGTTCCTCTATCTTGCTATCGCGAGAGGATTTGAGCCATTACTCCTTGTTCCGATTGCGTTCGGTATGCTTCTGGTGAATATTTATCCTGATATTATGCTGGATCCGGCGAAGTCTGCTGACGGCAGCGGCGGACTTCTGCACTACTTCTACCAGCTCGATGAGTGGGGAATTCTTCCGCCGCTCATCTTTATGGGTGTCGGCGCGATGACGGACTTCGGCCCGTTGATTGCGAATCCCATGAGCTTTTTGCTCGGCGCAGCGGCGCAGTTCGGTATCTACGCAGCATATCTGCTGGCTGTTCTGCTCGGCTTTAACGGCAAGGCGGCAGCCGCAATTTCGATCATCGGCGGCGCAGACGGCCCCACCTCCATTTTCCTCGCAAACAAGATGGGGCAGAGCGAGTATCTCGGTGCAATCGCTGTGGCAGCGTACTCCTACATGTCGCTGGTTCCGATTATTCAGCCGCCGATCATGCGTCTGCTGACGACGGAAAAGGAGCGCAAAATCCGTATGGCACAGCTCCGTCCGGTCTCGAAGCTCGAAAAGATTCTCTTTCCGATTGTCGTCACTGTGATTGTGAGCTTGTTGCTCCCGACAACTGCGCCGTTAATCGGCATGCTGATGCTTGGCAATCTGTTCCGTGAGTCCGGCGTCGTGAGACAGCTGACGGATACGGCAAGCAATGCTCTGATGTATATCGTGGTCATTTTGCTGGGTACTTCGGTCGGTGCAACGACCAGTGCAGAGGCCTTCCTGAAAGCGGATACACTGAAGATTGTCTTCCTCGGATTGGTCGCATTTGCCTTCGGTACCGCAGCCGGTGTTTTGCTCGGCAAGCTGATGTGCAAGCTGACCGGCGGCAAGGTGAATCCGTTGATCGGTTCGGCCGGTGTTTCGGCGGTGCCGATGTCCGCGCGTGTCTCCCAGAAGGTCGGCGCCGAGGCAGATCCGACCAACTTCCTGCTGATGCATGCAATGGGACCGAATGTAGCGGGTGTCATCGGCACGGCAGTGGCAGCCGGAACCTTCATGGCTATTTTCGGTGTGAAATGAGCGCAGCAGGAAACTATCTTTCGCGTGAGACAAGCGCAAGGAGAATATAGATGAATAACGAGAAGAAAAAACCGGTTCAAATTTGTGAGACCGTGCTTCGCGACGCGCACCAGTCTCTCTTTGCAACCAGAATGACGACAGAGGAGATGCTGCCCATCATCGACAAGATGGATGCAATCGGCTATCGCTCGGTTGAATGCTGGGGCGGAGCGACGTTTGACTCCTGTCTTCGCTTCCTCCATGAGGATCCATGGCAGAGACTTCGTCTCTTAAAGCAGGGCTTCAAGAATACCAAGTTGCAGATGCTGTTCCGCGGTCAGAATATCCTGGGCTATAATCATTATGCGGATGATGTGGTCGAGTACTTTGTACAGAAATCCGTCGCAAACGGTATCGATATTCTGCGCATTTTTGACTGCCTGAATGATCTCCGCAATCTGGAAACGGCGGTCAATGCCTGCAAGAAAGAGGGAGCGGAAGCACAGATTGCGCTGTCTTATACCCTCGGAGATGCCTATACACTTGAGTATTGGGTGGGTCTGGCAAAGCGCATCGAGGAGATGGGGGCGGATTCCATTTGCATTAAGGATATGTCCGGTCTTTTGACGCCGTATGAAGCGTATGACCTTGTCAAAGCCTTGAAGGAGTCTACCAAACTGCCGATTGATATTCATACACATTACACCTCCGGTGTGGCATCCATGACCCTGCTCAAGGCTATTGAGGCGGGCGCCGATATCATTGACACGGCAATTTCGCCGCTTGCGCTCGGAACCAGCCAGCCTGCGACGGAAGTTATGGTACAGACTTTAAAGGGTACACCCTATGATACCGGACTCAATATCGAAAAGCTCTCTGAGATTGCGAAGTATTTCACCAAGATTCGTGAGAAGTACATCGCGAACGGCCTGCTTAGCCCGAAGCTGCTCGGTGTCAACATCAATACGCTGCGCTATCAGGTGCCGGGCGGTATGCTCAGCAACCTCTTAAAGCAGCTCACCGAAGCACATAAAGAGGACTTGCTCCCAGATGTGCTTGAAGAAGTGGCGCGTGTTCGCAAGGATTTCGGCGAGCCGCCGCTGGTTACGCCGTCCTCTCAGATTGTCGGTACGCAGGCGGTCATGAACGTTCTCATGCACCAGCGCTATAAGATGGTTCCGAAGGAGTCCAGAAAGCTTGTGATGGGTGAGTTCGGACAGTCCGTGCGTCCGGTGAATCCGGAGATTCAGAAGCAGATTATCGGTGATGAGAAGCCGATTACCTGCCGTCCGGCAGATTTGATTCCGCCGCAGCTTCCGAAGTTTGAGGAAGAGGTCGGACCGTGGAAGCAGCAGGAAGAGGATGTTCTCTCGTATGCACTGTTCCCACAGGTCGCACTGGATTTCTTCAAGTATCGGCAGGCACAGCAGAGCGGTGTGGACATGAACAAGGCAGATACGGCTAACGGCGTTTACCCGGTCTGATCGGAGCTATGAAAACGACTGCCGCACTGGAGTGTTTTCTTCGGGGCGGCAGTTTTCTGTATTTCTCGGGGAATGAGAGAGAGGAATGAAGCGCAGTGAAAGGAAAGAGAGCAAGGCGAATCGCGCAAGCCGGGATTTTGATTTTGAGCCTCTTGACGCCGTTTTTACCCATACAGGCGTCACAGTGTTTTGCGGCACAGAAGAGCGACGCACAATTCGAGCAACAGCTCGCAGCGGAAGGGTTTCCGGAGTCCTACAAAGATAAACTGAGAGAACTTCACGCAAAATACCCGAACTGGGTGTTTAAAGCACAGAAGACCGGGCTCAGCTGGCAAGAAGTTGTGCGGGAAGAGAGCAAGATAGGTAGAAACTTGGTACATACAACAAGCAAAGACAGCTGGAAGTCGAGAGACAGTGCGGCTTATAATGCGGCGACCAATAGCTGGAAGGGATTTGATACGAGTGCCTGGGTTGCTGCAAACTCAAATATCATCAGCTATTATATGGATCCCAGAAACTTTCTGGACAGTCGCTATATTTTTCAGTTTCAAACCCAGGGATATGAACCGGACAGCCAGAATGCAGAGGGTGTTCGTATGCTCGCAGCCAACACCTTTTTAAGCGGCAGTGGCGGCACCACACTGTCGCCTGCGCAGTCGAACGACAGCAGTGTAACCAAGGCGGCAAATACAGCTGCTCCCGGTTCCGGAAATAACATAGGGACGACAGCTTCCGGCGGCGGAAGCACACAGGTTGCAAGTGCGAAGGGGAAGAGTCCGAGCGCTGTGACTTGGACCGCACCCGGCACGCCGAGAGACAGCAAAAAAGCTGAGGTCGGGGCGGCACCGCTTTCGACGGAAGAACAACAGCGCAAAGCGAAAGAGAATGCCACACAACCGGCTACCGTGACACGCGGCGAAACAGGGAGCGCCAAAAAAGAGAAGGCCATCGGTATTCTTGCGGGAGCGCCGCATGACAAGCTGGTCAAACCGGAAGACACTGCTTCGGCCGATGAAACATCTACGGAAGAGCAGTCTGCAACCGCAGCGGCGGAAGCTACAGATAACACAGAGCTTCAAGCCGATGCCGCAGAGACAGATGGCGCAACAGAAGCAGAGACAGCAGCGGAAGCGGAGTCTGCGGTGACCGGAGAGACAACGAAAGGCGACCTGTCCGTCGAAGAACAGGGCGCGCCGGAAACGGAGGAAGTATACGAAGCCACGGAGGTCGCGGCTCCCGGCGAGAGCGCGGACGAAGCACCCGCGGCCGTGGAAGATATTGCACCTTATCAGCTCTTGGAAGAAGAGGACGAAAATCAGCAGTTCGGGGGCGATGTGCAGGCGGTTATCCGCCGTAGCGCAACCGGTGCTACCGCCAATACAGGTAAGACGGACAACCGCAACAGCGGAACTTTGTCCGGCGATGGCAGCGGATCGAATCCGAGCGGCGTGGATTACATCACAACGATTATGACGGCTGCAAGCAGTTCGGGTGTGAATCCGTATGTTCTGACGGCAATGCTGATTCAGGAACAGGGAAGGACCGGTGGCAGCGGTCTGATTAGCGGAAAGAACCCGAAATTCCCGGGATTCTATAATTACTTTAATGCGCAGGCCTTCCAGGACGGCGATAAGACGCCGACCGAGCGCGGTCTCTGGTGGGCAAGCCAGGTGGATGCGACTTACGGGAAGCCTTGGGATACGCCGGAGAAGGCTATCATCGGCGGTGCGAAATATTACGGTGACAATTATCTGAAGAGCGGTCAGGATACGTTCTATCTGAAGAAGTTTAATGTCACGGCAAAAGGACGTTACGAGCACCAGTATATGACCAATGTTCAGGCGGCAGCGGAGGAAGGAAGAAAGCTCGGAGAAGCTTATACGGAAGCACTCAAACAGAAAAAGCACACCTTCCGGATTCCGGTCTATACGGACATGCCGGAGAATGCGGCGGCACTGCCGAATTAATCGAACTCTTATATCCGGAAGCACCTGTGAAAACAGATGCTTCCGGGTATTTTTGGATGAGTCGTTCGTAACAATTTTCTGCCGATAGACGCATAGGCGATTCCCATGATACTAAATCGCTGTTTCGGTGACACAGCAAGTTCTTCCGTTCGCTATCTTCGAGTTATAGGACAAAAAAAGTTGGTGAAAAGTGCTTTAACTCCTTGATATACAAGGCTTTTCTCGGCGTACATCTTCCTTGAAACAGTATATTTGGGAGGGAAACATCAGGCAGCATGGTATTTGCCCTTCCTGTGGCGGGCTTTGTATGAAATACGGGAAGAATAAGCCCGGAATTTAACTGTGACGCTGCAATACCTGCGTAATGATGATTACACCCAAGTTTGCATTTGCAAAAAAACAGATGAGGAAAGTTCAATCCCGACAAAAAAGGATGCAATCACAAGAAACGGAAGCCAATTCTTTTGAGCCGCTTAGCCTCATTTTACTGTTGTAACACATGTATGGGAACTCTACAGAAATATCGAACGGACAGGCAGGGCTAGCTTGTATAAAATCAGTGGTTTGTGCTAAAATAATACAGATTATATTTCCCGGTGAGAGGGACGGAAAGAGAGGCAAGCACAGAATGAAGCGAAGAAGCGTGACACGGGGAATTCTTTGTGGCACAACGGCCGCAATGTTCAGCGCAATGTTACAGCTGAGCGCCTTTGCCCTGAGCGCAAACATTCAGTTTTCTGACCCGAGCGCCAAGGTTGGCGAAGAATTTACTGTCTCCATGCATGTGCAGGGTGACGGTGCAATTTCCAATACGGACATTGTTCTCAGCTATGACAGCGAAAAGATGGAGTTTGTGAGCGGAGACAGTGCAAGCGGCAACGGCGGTGAGCTGACGGTCAAAAACAGCGGCGGTGAGGGACAGTCCGATGTCTACTACAGCCTCCGGTTTAAAGCGTTAAAAGACGGCTCGGCAGCGGTACAGGTGAAAAGCGCCAAGTTGGCGGACAGCAGCCAGGAGGCAACCATCGCGCATCAGGGAAGCGCGGCAATCACCATTGCCGCAGCCGATGCGGCGGCGGGAAGCAGTGCGGCCGAGACCGCGGCGGCACCGACGGAAGCAACCGGCCCTCTCAGCAATCTGAGTCTGAATCCGGGCACTTTGACGCCGGCATTCAGCGCAGGCAATACGGCTTACACCGCGGTGGTCGGAGAAGAAGTCACACGCATTGCGGTCAATGCGGTGCCGGCGGCAGAGGGAGCGAAGGTCAATGTGACCGGAAACGAAAACTTAAAGCTCGGCGAAAACAAGATTGAGGTCAATGTGCTCGGCAGCGATAACAGTGCGCTCGGTACGTATACGATTGTTGTGACCAAACAGCAGGGTACTACACCGGAAACAGCGCCGATTGAAGACAGTACACATGTGACCATCGGAACAACAAGTTATACCATTGCGGACAGCTTTGATCAGGCTCTGCTTCCGGCGGGCTATGAAAGTGAGAGCTTTATCTACGGAGATCGGACGGTGCAGGCAGGCAAAGGACCGGACGAACATCTGCATCTGATTTATCTGCTCGCAGACGGCGGAAGCGGAAATCTTTATTTCTATGATGACACGAGCAGAACCTGGTCACCTTATGTACAAGTCGGCGCGACAGCCAAAGCAGTGTCGGTTGTTCCGCTGCCGGAGGGCGTTGCGGTTCCGGAGGGGCTTCTGGTCAAACAAGTCACACTGAACGGTAAAACCGTTGACGGCTACATCGGTCAGAAGGATCAGGGACAGAATTACTGCGTGTTTTACGGTATGAACAGTAAAGGGGAGAAGGGGTTTTATCGCTTCGACCTGCAGGAGAAAACGTTACAGCGCTATTTTCCGGGCGACGGCGCGGGACAGAGCACCGCGGAGCAGCTGAGAGCGCAGTACAAGGTTTCGCACCGTAAGATTGTGGGGCTCACCTGTGCACTGGTACTCGCAATCGGAGCGGCTATCTACGCGTTTCTTCGCGGTGCGCGTCGAAAGTCGCCGGAACTTGCCGAGCGAGAGCGCCGGAGAGCCGAGCGAAAGGCTGCGCGCGAGGCGGAAGAATTGCTGCAGCGTCAGGAACAGGAAGCCCTGCGGAAGACAACTTCCGAAGAAGTGGAGAGCCATACGGAAGAGGTACTCGCAGGCGCGGCGGAACAGGTGACGGAAGCCGAGGAGCCTTCTCCGCAGCAACCGGAAGAAATTGTGCTGGCAGATGATCAGGTCGCAGTGGTTCCGCCGGAAGATACGGCTACCGATTCTGCGGCGGCCGATCTCGGTGCTACGCGAGTGTTGCCTCAGCTTGATATGAGCGAACATGTGAGAGAAACGCTGGAAGAAGCGAGAAATACGGCGGATGCCATCACAGCGCAGGCACAGGCGGTCAACGGGAAAAAGAATACAGCCGGAGATGAAGTGTTTGAGGATATTGATCTCTAATCCTCTCGACGAAGGGCGGGCAGGTTGCAAAAGAGCAGCCTGCACCGCTCTTTTTTCTCGGCATGGTTCCGATTGACGGCACCGGAAGGCTGTTATATAATCAGTGTAACAGTTTGAGCAGAGAGGTGTGGATATGAAATTATGTATTGATTTTAACAGCGATGAAGCTTTTTATATCCAGCTGATCAACCAGATTATTCTTGGCATCGCGATGGAGCAGTTCCACGAAGGAGATTCCCTTCCCTCCGTGCGTCAGATGGCAGATTTGGTCGGCATCAACATGCATACCGTCAACAAAGCGTATACGATTTTGCGCCAAGAGGGCTTCATCAAACTGGATCGGCGGAGAGGTGCCGTCATCTCCATCGATGTGGACAAACTGCGTGTGATTGAGGAGATGAAACGGGAACTTTCCGTATGCCTAGCGCGCGGTATTTGTAACGGTGTGAGCCGCAGTGAGGCCCACCAACTGGTAGACGGTTTGTACGACGCTTTCAGTAAGTGTGAAGCGGAGGAGTGAGTCATGTTATGTGAGCGTTGCAAGAAGAGAGAGGCGACCATTCTGTACCGGGAATTCGGGATGAATGGAGAAAGAACAGAGCTTCATCTCTGTGAGTCCTGTGCGCGGAAGATGAATATCGGCGGGGATTTCGGCGATTCCGATGATACTTTGTCATTGGGCGTTATGCTGTCTGCTATTTTCACGGGGCAGAGCGAAGAACGGAAAACGGACTATGACCGAGTGGTCTGCCCGGATTGCAAGACCCGCTATTCCGATTTTGTGAGAGATTCTCGCTTCGGCTGTCCGACCTGCTACGAGGTTTTTGATGTGCTCATGCGGGATAATATCAAGCAGTTACAGGGATCTGACATGCACAAGGGCAAGCATCCCAAATACGGTTTGCGCATACGCCCGACCGCGGAGGCGCAGGATATGGCGGTCAACGAAGGCAGTGAAAAGGATGCCGCCGTCTCGCCGGTCACCTCACCGGAAGTAGAGCGCCGTATTCAAATCCGCGGATTGCGCGTCAAGCTGAATGCGGCCATCCGGGTGGAAGATTATACAAAGGCCGCGGAAATCCGGGATCAGATTCGGCTTCTGGAACAGGAGGACACGGATGCTTAAATGGTATGAGCAGGTCCGGATGGAGTCCGGAAAGTACTTTGTTTCAAACCGTATCCGACTCGCACGCAACTGGGCCGAGTATCATTTTCCGCGTCGTCTTCGCAATGAGGAAGCAAACGAGATGGTACAGCGCATGCGAGATGCACTGCAGGAACTTGCAATGCAGCAGCATGAAAATGTGAATGACTGCCTTCTGACGGAAATCTCCGAGATACGCCGTATGGCGATGCGGGAGCGCCGTGTTTTAAGCGCAAGTATACTGGAACGAAAAGCTCCGGTTGCACTGTTTTTATCGGAGAGCGAGAGCTTATCTCTGGTTTTGAACGGTGACGATCACATTCGTCTGCAACTCATGAGCCCGAACCTTCACATGAAGGAACTCTATGAGAACATCAACCGACTGGACGACTATATGAATCGTCAGTTTGAGTATGCTTTTGACCCGCATTACGGGTATTTAACCTCTTTTCCGACCAATGTCGGAACCGGAATGCGCGCCAATATTGTGTTGCATTTGCCGATGCTGTCTCAGAGCAAGCAGTTTTCCAAGATTCTTGAGTCAATGGGGCAGATTGGCGTCAATATCCGCGGCGTCTACGGAGACGGAAAAGAAAATCACGGCGATCTTTTTGACCTCAGCAATGCGCGGACGCTCGGCGTATCGGAAGAAGAAATTATGGCGCTCGTTCAGAAAACGGCAACACGCTTAAACAATGAAGAAGAGAAAATCAGAGTCCATTCGATAGAACGACACAGACTTGCACGCGTCGACAGTATGTTCCGCGCCTACGGTTTTCTGAAATATGCGAGACGCGTCACAATCCGGGAGGCGCTGCACAATCTCTCTGCCGTGATGGCAGGAATCACCGACGGCTTGGCAAAAACCGAACAGGATATCAGCATTTACTCGCTGTATCTGGGAGTACAGCCTTCCAATCTGATTGCAGCGGAAAAGGGGCCGGTTGATCGCGAACAGATTGATGTGCTCCGTGCAAATTATTTGAGAAGAGTATTACCCGAGTTGCTCGAGCGCTGAGACTGCGCAAACAGGCAACAGGAAGGAGTTTTTATGGCAGATTATTTTTCCGAACAGGCGCAGGAAGCGTTGGAGTATGCGCACCGCGCAGCTGAGGAACTGCACAACAGCTACATCGGAACCGAGCATTTGCTTCTCGGCCTGGTTCGCCAGGGCAGCGGTGTTGCGGGACAGGTATTGACTGCAAATGAGGCGACAGAAAAGCGCGTTCTCAAACTGATGGATAAGATGCTCGCCTCTGTAGAGCGCGTCAAACTTGCGGAAGAGCCGAAATATACGCCGATGTCGCGCCGGGTGCTGGAATACAGCAAGGCGGCCGCAGAGCGCTTCCAGGCACCTCAAGTTGGCACCGAGCACATTCTCCTCGCTATTTTGAAAGAGAAGAATTGTGTTGCGAGCAAATTGCTCTATACGATGGGGATCAACATTCAGAAACTCTATGTGGATTTGATGCATGCCATGGGTGAGAAACATTCGCCGGAGGATATGCCGCAGCAAACACAGGGCAGCGGCGTTGTGAGCGGATCCGCACAGCCGACGCCGACCTTGGATCAATATTCGCGCGACCTCACGGAATTTGCGCGCCAGGGCAAACTGGATCCGGTGATCGGACGAAGCGTTGAGATGCAACGTGTCATGCAGATTCTGAGCCGCAGAACGAAGAACAACCCCTGCCTGATCGGAGAGCCGGGCGTCGGCAAGACAGCGGTTGTCGAGGGACTTGCCCAGTTGATTGTAAGCGGTGAAGTGCCGGAAACCCTGGCGGACAAACGCCTTGTGACCCTGGATCTCTCGGGGATGATTGCGGGATCTAAGTACCGCGGCGAGTTCGAAGAGCGCATCAAAAAGGTCCTGCAGGAAGTGATGCAGGCCGGAAACGTATTGCTCTTTATCGATGAGATTCACACCATCATCGGCGCCGGTTCGGCAGAGGGCACCATGGATGCCAGCAACATTCTGAAGCCGTCTCTGGCGCGCGGCGAGTTGCAGCTGATCGGCGCGACGACCATTGAGGAATACCGGAAACATATTGAGAAGGATGCAGCTCTGGAGCGCAGATTCCAGCCGATTACAGTGGACGAGCCCTCGGAAGACGAATCTGTTCGGATTCTGGAAGGGTTGCGGCCTCGCTACGAAGCGCACCATAAGGTCAGCATCACAGATACGGCAATCAAGGAGGCGGTACAGCTCTCGGCGCGCTATATTTCCGACCGTTTCCTGCCGGACAAAGCAATCGATCTCATTGACGAAGCGGCGTCCCGCCTTCGTCTTGCGGATTATGCGGAACCTGCCGAGATCAAAAAGCTCTCGGAAGAAATCACCAAACTCGAGAGTCAGAAGGAGGAAGCGGTTCGCGCCGAGGAATTTGAGCGTGCCGGTCAGTTAAAAAAGAGGCAGGAGAAGAAAGAAGAGAAAATCGCCAAGATTAAGGAAGAGTGGATTAAGGCGAGACGGGATAAAAAGCTCGTGGTCGGTGAAAACGAAGTGGCCGACGTGGTTTCACTCTGGACCAGAATCCCGGTCAAGAAACTGACCGAGGAGGAGAATGAGCGCTTGAAAAAGCTGGAGTCTGTGCTTCATGAGCGTGTCATCGGGCAGGATGAGGCAGTGAGTGCGGTATCCCGCGCTATCCGGCGCGGACGGGTCGGCCTGAAGGATCCGCACCGCCCGATCGGTTCCTTCCTTTTCCTCGGCCCGACCGGTGTCGGTAAGACCGAACTCTCCAAGGCGCTGGCGGAAGCTATGTTCGGCACGGAACAGGCTCTCATTCGGGTTGACATGAGTGAATACAT
>ERZ773203.1084-NODE-1084-length-14217-cov-3.279551_pt1 | contig 14217 bp, 14 predicted proteins | sample MGYA00580529_ERZ773203 | MGnify/ENA primary metagenome ERZ773203 (study PRJEB29015, sample SAMEA2738176) | human oral metagenome | biome: human oral; feature: human-associated habitat; material: saliva | place: China | collected 2177 ... | reverse complement strand
TGTAGAAAGTTCAGTTACTGCAGCAAAGGAAACTGCTATTGAAAATAAAATTGATAATGTAGAATTTATAAATGGAAAGGTTGAGAAGGTACTGCCTGAATTACTTAAAAAAGAAAAAGCTGAAGCGATAATATTTGACCCTCCAAGAAGGGGAATAGAGGAAAAGACCCTAAGAAGCGTTGTAAAGAATAAAATTAAGAAAATAGTATATATTTCATGTAATCCTGCAACTTTTGCAAGAGATACGAAATTTCTGATTGAGAATGGATACAAGCTGGAAAAGGTGTCAGCTGTAGATATGTTCCCTCAGACTAATCATGTGGAGGTTGTGGGTATTGTGACAAGAATAAAATAGACCAATAAAAATACATATTCTAATTTTAATTTTTTCTTGTAGTAGAATTTATCTAAAAATAGAAAATATATGGCTTAAACAAAATATAATTTATTAACTTATTATTATTGTAAAAAAATTAAGAAATAAATTGACATAGAAGTAAGGAAAGTGTATAATTTTATTTAGATTTACATTTGTGCAAAAAATATTAAAGAATATAATACAAAACTATAGGGACTGTAAAATATTACTAATTACAGTATTGATATTAGACACAGTCTTTTCAAATTAAATAAAAGATAGTGTCTTTTTCATGTTATATTAAAAAGGCATAAATAGTTATTTGAAAGCTTTGTATATTTCGAATTAAAAAGATAGAAAACATTTATAAGATACATCATCAGAAAAAATTAAATATAGCCTCTAGTAGTTTATGTAATTAGATATCATATACAAAAGTATAGAGAGGGATAGTTGTGAAAGAAAAAAATACTCAGAGTCAAATATTAAAATATATGGATTATCGATTCAATCAGATTGAAAGATTAATCACATTATCTTTGATGAATGATATTCTCCCACAGTATATTAATGATTTATGTTCAAATCTTTCTGATGACATAATAATGTTAATTGAAGACAATGATTTTTCTATTGTAAAATCTGAAGTTTTTTCAGATAAGTTAGCTATTTATCTCAAGACAGAAAGAAAAGTAGGAATTAAAGATTTTCGTGATTTTAAAAAGTTGTTTTCAAAAAATGTCAACAATATAATTTTAGTTTTTGAACTTAAAAAAATTTCAGCAATTCAAAAACGAAAATTCATAGAAGAAAAAATCTCTTATTACATAAAAGATAAGGAATTATTTATATCAAAGGATTAGGAGGTAACTTTATGAGTGAAATCAATAAGGCACAATTGATACAGTCAAATGAAATTCTAGATTTGTTTGGTGATATTCAAACAGTAGATACAAATATGGTGATTAAGTCAGTTGTAGAACTTGATTTTCCAATAAATGGTGAATTAAGAAATAATGAAATGTGTTTTTATAAGGTTAAGCAACTTGCCTTTGATGAAGATTATCCAAGAAGAGAAGCATTTGAAAATGTCTTACTTTCCATGAATAATCAGGCTTTTAACTTTGTATATGTATTAACGGGAACAAAAGAAGGAATTGAACTGTACATTGGAGTTGTTCAGAATCAAAATGATAATGAGCCTGTTCTTGGGAAAAAATTATCTGCAGTAAATTATGGTGAAATTGTGGCAAATGTGTTTGAAGGAAATTTTAATGGAAGTATCCTTGAAAAAATGAATGCATCAGAATTGAATAAACTTGTAGGCTCTGGATTACATACCTATAAAAATGCTGGTGCAATAATAGGTATTCCATCTATTAATGAAAAGGAAAATGGAACGGAATATGATTTCCAAGGAATAGATCGATTAGTGAATAGCATGTTAGGTTTGGAATGGAGATTAATAATTGTATGTGAACCAGTATCAAAGAGAGAAATCCTTGAAGTTAGAGAAGATGTATACGAACTTTATAACAGATTATCAATATATGCTAAGAAAACAGTTCAGCATTCAGAAAATGATAGTAAAACACTGACTTTTGGTACTAGTCAATCTGATTCAAAAGGGAAAAATTTTGGGTATAGTAAAACTAAAGGTAAATCAGGTGATAAGCATGGTGAGACATGGTCATCTGGATGGAATATTAGTGAGCAAAATTCAAAAGGTGAAACTAGGGATCATCAAGAAGGAAAAAATCAAGGTTTTAGTATGAATAGAGGGTCTTCGAATTCAGTGACAATAGAAATTGCAAATAAGCATGCTGAAGAGTTAATGAAGTATATAAATGAAGATTTATTAGAACGTCTTAAAACAGGTTACAGTAAAGGTTTATTTAAATCATCAATATATTACATGGCTAAAGAACCTACACACGCAAATAGACTTAAAGTTGGAATTATGTCATTATTTCAAGGGAATAATTCATCTTATAGTCCACTTTATGCACAAAGTATTGACCTAGAAGAAACTAGGAACAAAAGTATATTAAAAACATTTCAGAATCAATATATTGAGAGAGTGAAGAACTCAGATGATTCATTGCTCTTACTAGGAAGACCGTATTATGGAAAATTTGTTGGATTGAATTCATATTTAACTACAAATGAAATAAGCTTAATTGCAGGGTTACCTCAAAAAGAGGTTCCAGGACTAATTCTTAAAGAAGGAGTTGGTTTTGGATTGAATGAAAAAAAAATAGAAAAGGAAGCGACAATTAATTTAGGTGTAATGGTTCAAAAAGGCCGTGATTTAGAAAATGTTCCATTTTTTCTTTCAAAAGATAGTATGGTAAAACATACTTTTATTGCAGGTGTGACAGGGAGTGGGAAGACAACTACTTGTCATAGGCTTCTTTCTGAGGCTGGGATGCCATTTTTAGTTATTGAGCCTGCAAAAACAGAATATAGGACATTAATAAGTAAAGATAAAGAGTTAATGGTATTTACCTTAGGAAATGAAACAATAGCACCATTTAGGATTAATCCATTCGAATTAATTAAAGGTGAAGTTATTTCAGCACATGTGGATATGATTAAAGCAACATTCACATCGGCATTTCCAATGGAAGCATCAATGCCACAAATTTTAGAAGAAGCCATTTACAATGTATATCAAAAAAAAGGATGGAACATTGATACGAATGAAAATGAAATTTATGGAGATGATGCATTTAATCCTGAGAAAAATAGTTTTCCTATTTTATCTGATTTACTTAATGAAATGCGAACAGTAGTAGAAAGCAAACATTTTAGTGCTCAAATGCAAGCAGATTATATAGGTTCTCTTGTTAGTCGTCTTTCTAATCTAACGGTAGGGTCTAAGGGAAGCATGCTTAATTGTGAACATTCCACAGATTTTAGATTTATTGCACATAATAATGTTATTTTGGAAATGGAAGAATTGAAGTCACCTGAAGATAAAGCGTTATTTATGGGATTTGTTCTTAGCAGATTATCAGCAGTAATTAAAGAAGAGCATAAGAAGAATCCCAATTATAAGCATTTGACTCTTATAGAAGAAGCACACAGATTACTTTCTAAAATTGAGTATGGTGACAGTGGATCCAAAAAAGTTGCGGTTGAAACATTTACTGATTTACTTTCAGAAATAAGAAAATACGGAGAAGGATTAATTATTGTTGATCAGATTCCAAATAAACTAGCATCAGAGGTTTTAAAAAATACAAATACTAAGATTATCCATAAAATACTAGCTAAAGATGATAAAGAAGCTGTTGGTGATACTATGCTTATGGATGATAAACAGAAAGAGTATTTATCAGCTTTAGAGGTTGGTAACGCAATAGTATTTTCAGAACATACAGAGAAACCCATACATGTTCATATCAAACAAGTAAGTAACACAAATGAAGAGCAAATTGAAAATAATATCGTGAGAAATAGATTCTTAGAAAAAAAAGATAAATTAGGTGAAGATTATAAATTTCTTGAAGTAGCAGGATTAATTGTATTATTTACAGAAGTTGCAACAGAAACAAGAAAAATGCATATTAATAAAGAAAAAAATAAAATTCTTTTGAAAAAGATAAAGAGTATTTCAGAGAATTACAATATGACTGAAGAGCAAGTTTGGAATAAGTTGATATTAAGATATGATAGTATATCTGGTAAGGGGATATCCGTAAATGATAGTCAAGAAAAAAGAGTAAAAAAATTAGTGAAGTTTTTCTCACAAATATTTATTAAGGAAGATTTTAGTGATGATGATATTTATGAGAATCGTGAATGTTGTTTTCAATTAGCTTAAAGGAGGAATTTAACAATGAGTATTATTTTAGGAGCAGTTGCATCAATTGCTAGTATTGCAACAACAGTAGTAAAAGCACTTGCAGTAGCAGGGTTAGCAGTTCAGGGATTAAAACTAATAGCTAATGTCTTGACAGGTTTAGGAAAAGCATTAGGCTTAATTAAACCAGAAACAAAAGTTGAAGATTTGGGAGATAAGGCTATTCAAAGTGAATATAATCCTGAAGATTTTGATAGTTATGCAGATTATGTAAAGGCTGTAGAAGAATATGACTTGGATCCAGAAAAATCGAAGTTAACTACTGAAGAAGAAAAAGTTAAGAAAGGTATGGAATTAGCTACAGGTGTAACAATTGAAAAATACAAAGATTTTCCTATTGATAGTTTTTGTATAGCAATTGGAGAAAATCCAGAATACTTTAGTGAAGTAAAGATGGGAGAAATTGCCAAGCTAATGCAATCAGACGGAAAATATATTTCAAGTATTTTGAATTATGTTAATGGCTCAGAAAAGGATAGTACTAAAATTCAAGGTATAGTTGATACTCTTGTAAATATTGAAAAAAGTGTAAATCCTGGAATTAGTGATAAAGAAGCTTTTAGAAATGTTATGGAAGCAAGGAAATAGATTATGAATATTGGAAATTAGCTAGGTTCTTATTGTGATTAAGAAGAATTGTATATAATAAAGATATTTATAAATAATTAAAGATAGGAGAATAAATAGTGCAGACTTTCTATGTAATTATAAAAAAAAGTAATTTATTAATTTATGAAAAAAATGGGACTTCATATGAGAAAGTATATTTAGGTGGGAATCCTGAATATACTTATAGTGTGAATAGTACAAAAGATTATGTTAAAAAATTTTTTAATATGATTATCGAGGAATATAATCTTGATACAATAGGCGAAATAGAATTTATCGTTATAGATAATGAAGATGATATCATTTCTAATGCCATTTTAGAGGCTTTTGGAGAAAATATTAAGACACATATAGATATAGAAAAGTTAATGTTAGAAATATCCTCGAGTATTGGAAGAGATAAAAAACTTCATATTTCTGAATATGGAATAAATTATGATGGTAAAAAATATCTTGTAAAGAACAAAAAAATTGTAAAAGAAGATTTTAGTTTACTATCATATACTTTGACTGATGATATGCTTATGAAATTTTTTAGGTAGGTGATAATAATGGAGTATAATCTTTTAATTTGTATTTCTAACAACTATTGGACAGCGATAGATGTCAATTCAGATGGAAAGTGTGACAGAATTAGTTTTGATGGAAATGAAACTATGTCATTTGAATCAAACGATGTAGTATTGGATTTTTGTGCACAAATTCTTAATTATTATAATATTAATAGCTTCGAAGATATTGAATTGAATATTAAAGTTATTATGATTTCGGGATATTCCAATTTTATATCAGACTTATTTTTTCAAATCAAGAATGCAAAAAGTATTGATATTATTGATGTAAAAAATATTTTGCCAATTTATATATTAAAGAACATTGTTGTAAAACCAGGAACCAAAATTGAGGTGAAATGTTTTGAAAATATATTTACATTACAAGTAGATAACAATCTTTTGGTATCATATATAAATGATAAAGCTGAAGAAAATATAATTATGAAGCCAGAGTGGTTTTCTATTCTATTTAGATTTGATTGTAAAAATTTAATTTCTGATAACAATGAATTAAAATCGTTAAAAGAAAAATACAAAAAAGAAACTGAAAAGAAACAAAAGGAAATAGATGAACAAAAGGAGAAGTTATCTGATTTAAAGAAAAATTTTGATGAATTAAATAATAATTATATTCAATTACAGAACGAAATTGAAAGGAATAAATCCAAACTTGATGCTAAGAGAACAATTTTAAGATATTCAGAAAAATACTTAAATTCAATAAATTCTAAATCATTTTTAAAGAACACAGTATTTACTGCTGGATTATTGTCTTTAAATAAAAAAACTGATATTGACTTTAAAAATATTTGTCAATTATTAAAATCAGATGGAGATATTGTAAAAAAAGGAACTATTCTTATGGAGATTACTAAAAAATATAATAGGAATAATGGAATATGGGAAGATTTAGGTTTAAAATATATTATTAAAGCTAATGCAGATGGAAGAATTTTCTATTTAGTAAATAATGGTGATAGTGTTAAAGAAAATGAAGTCGTAGCTCTATTATCTGATTCTTCTGACAAAAGAAATGATATAATGAAATGGTATAATGAAATGAAGTAGGGAGATATTGAAATGAGTAAAAAAATGATATGCCCAAAATGTGGCAAAGAGAATACTTCTACTAGGTATTTTTGTAAGGAATGTGGTACTTTATTGGATAATTCATCTTTTTCTGATACAAGTGTATATGAAGATGAAGAACTTAAAGTGATGCGAATTATCGAAAATTTAAAACTTACTCCACATAACAGTGTTCTTTGGAATGATACAGTAGATATGTATACAAGAAAAGTTGAAAAATTTCGTGCAATTATGAATCTTCCAGAAATGAAATCTGATGGTGGTGTAGGAGAAAAAATGACTGATTTTTTAGAATTATGTACAAAACCAGAATTTCAAATAGCATTTGTTGGAACAATTAAAACAGGTAAGTCAACTTTAATAAATGCATTGTTAGGACATAATTATGCATCGATAGCGGTAACACCTGAGACAGCGGCATTGACAAAATTCAGAAGTAATCCTAGAGATTATATTCGTGTAATTTTTTATTCAAAAAGTGAATGGAAAGAATTATGGGCATCAAGAACATCTGGTGCAGATATATTTATGAAAGAGTATAATGAACTTAATGCAGATGCTATTAAAGATAACTGGGTAGGTCATGCTCCTATTTATAAAGAAATTGCAAATAGTGATATAGAAAAAGAACTCGCTACTTGGTCTTCCTCCAAACATGCGGAGCACTATTTTGTCAAAGAAATTGAAGTTGGTATATCTTCTCTTCCGGAAGAATTTCCAAAACAAGTTGTTTTTGTTGATACACCTGGATTATCTGATCCGGTTGCATATAGATCTGAAATTACAAAACAGTATATAAGGAAAGCTAATGCAGTTTTTGTTTGTGTTGATGCACAAAAAGTTCAGAAATATGAGATAGAGACTATTTCATCTGTATTTTCATTTTCTTCTCATAATAAGAATAAAGTTCATATTATTGCAACACATTGGGATAAACTAAATAAGCCAGAAGAAGATTGGATTGAACAAAAGAATTGGTTAAAGAAAAGATTGATTGGTAAAGGATTCTTTGATACAACTGAAATGGCAGAGAAAAATATTATACATTCTGCAGCACATATCTACAATTTGTGTAGAGATTTTGATGATATGAGTTATGATGATAAAATTACATTAATGCAATTTGCTTTAGGGATGAAAATGGATATTAGTAATCTTAAATATTGTATTCAAGATATGAAAGTAAAAACAAATATTGACAATATCCAACGTATAGTAACAAATAAATTAGCAAGTAACTATAAGATGCTATTGTGCCAGGATATTGAGAAAAAATATCTAGATATTATGTATATTCTTAATCGTATTGCTAAAGATAATCAAAAAGAGATTAGTGGTATCATTGAAATGACATCAGCTGATATCGAAAAAATGAAAGCTAAAGTTGAAGAACAAAAGAAAAATTATGAAGAAATTATGGCTTGCAAACAACAATTAACTGCAGTACTAAGAACCGTAGAAAAAGATACACAAAAACGTTTGGATAAAATACTTTCACGCATTAAACCTTTTTCAAAGAAAGGAAAATTAGAATGAAAATAAGTGAAATTGCTATTCAAAGTGGGTATGAGTTCTGTGGAGATGATATTGATGTCAATTCATTACGTTATGCTGAATATGCTGAGGATAACAGTATTGCAATTGTTAAAAATACAGATTGTATTGAAAAAATTAAAGCAAAATGTATATTACTTCAACCAAATATAATCAAAACAGATAAAAGTATTATTTTTGTCACTGATTCAATTGAATTTGCATCAGTGAAGATTGCTCGTATTTTGCAAGAAAATAGAGGAGATTTTCCACAAATAGTAAAATATCGTCAAAAGGATAATTTTTATTTTGGAGAAAATGTATCTATTGGAAGTAATACAGTTATAGGACCAAACGTATGTATTGATAATAATGTTGTTATTGGAAATGATTGTTATATTGCACCTAATACTCATATAGGAGATGGCACCATTATAAAAGATTATGTAAAAATAGGTGATGGTTCAACAATTGGATCAGATAGTTTTTATCATTATTATGAGGATGGCTTACAGGAATTTAAAGGAATGGGAAGTGTTATTATTGAGGAAAATGTTTCAATTGGTAGTAAAACAATTATACAGAGAGGTACATTTTCTGATACTATAATAGGGACTCGTAGTAAAATAGGAAATTTAATTGATATCGGTCATGATGTTATCATAGGTCATGACTGTAAAATTGTTTCACAAACAGGCATTGCATCTAATGTTAAGATAGGAAACTATGTAACAATATATGGACAAGTCGGTATTTCGAATAATGTTTGCATTGGTGAAAGAGCTGTTGTTTATGCAAAATCAATTGTTACTAGACATGTAAAAAAGAATCAGAATATATCAGGAATCTATGCCCGTAATCATGTTGAAGAACTAAAAATGCAGGCTAAATTAAGAAGAATATAGGAGGAGAAATATGGGTGGTTGTTGTATAGGGAATTGCTGTATTATGAATAATGCAGTTGGAGATTTCTTTAGAAATATTTTTGGTGGAAGTAGTGGTGGTTGCGGATATCATCCAGGTCCATCTGAAACTGAAGCACATGCAAAGAAAATAGCTGATGAACTGGCAGTAATGAAAGAAAATATTCGTGAATCATCTGAGAAGAAAGAAAAAGAAATTATAGATGATATTAGTGTATCAATTAATGAGCTTATAGAACTTCTTGAAAGTGTGAATAAAAAACAATTTGGTGGGAAATCTTTAAATATTAATATTGATGGAATTCGAACTAATAATGAAAATTTAAAACAAGAGGTTATAGGATACATAGGTAATACTATGGATGATAGACTTGTTCTTACAGACAAAGAATTATCTGTAATTCTTGAAGAAAGAAATGATGAAAAAAGAAACAAAAACTTTGATGCATTCTGTGAAAGAATAAAAAAACAGTCTTTAGATGGATTAAGTAAAAAGATAGAGTCAACTGTTCGCAAGCAAGAAGAAATGATTAGGCGTGAAATAGAGCTAAGACTTAATGAAGTTGATAAAAATATGAAAGAGGCAACAAAAGCATATATTGATATTGTTGAAATTAAAGAAAAAAATGAATCCAAAATGACAGAAACTAAGATAAAGTATATTTATCTGTATGAATTATCTGAAATATTATTGGATCAGTTAGGAGGTTAAATTTGCTTTTTTTTAATAATAAACAATTAATGGAAATAGATAAGAAGATAGATTCTGTATTAGATCAACTGAATATTAGTAATCATAGACAAGAAAATATTTTGTCAAAAATGGATAAAATTGAAAGTAAATTAGAGTTACTTGAAGAGCAAATATCAAATAGTCACAAAAATACAAGTCAGTATGTTCAAGAATCAAAAATTTTAATTATGAAGGAAATTAATTATTTGAAAGAATATCTTGAAATACTTGATAGTAAAATAGAAAGATTATCAGAAAATAATTCAGTAACTTTCATTGAAAAGATACAATCAGTAATTAATGAAATTAAAAGTGTAAAGGTAAAAATACTTAAATCTCATGAACAAAGTGTTACTGCAATGGATAAATCCTTTGCTTATTCCAGCGATTTATTGCAGAGATTAATCTCTGATAATAGAACAATTAATCAAGTTAAAATAGAAAAACTAACCCATGAATTAGATAAAAAATTAGAATTAGTTGATTCATCATTGAGACTATTACTTTTAAATAGTGTAATGAATCAGATTGAGTGGTGATTTTATATGGATATTATTATTTCAGCAAACGATGAAATAAAAAAAATGATAGATGAAATTCTGTTAGACAAAAAAAATAAAGTTAATCCAGAAATATTTCGAGATATGATTATTTCAATAGCTAATGTTGAGGAGAAAGATGGAGTATAAAAAATCAGATTTTAATTATGTTCAACAGAATGAAAATAGTTATCTAATATATAATACCCTCTACAATTCATTAGTTAGATTAAATGAAGAAGAATTTATTAGATATAATCAATTAATAGATTTAAAGGATGAATTCAGTAATCTTCTAGTTGAAAATGGGTTATGGGTATATACATCTATTGATGAAAAAGCTAAATATTTAGCATGTGCAGAGGCTTATACTTTATATATACCTCGTCCACTTAGTATTACAATAACAACAACTCTTAAATGTAATGCCAGATGTGCTTATTGCTATGAAAAAGGAGTTAAGCAAGTTGATATAGAAAAAAATTCTGAGAAAAAAATAATTGATTTTATAAAGAAGCATAATAGAACAAATGAAGTGCATCTGATATGGTTTGGAGGAGAACCATTGATGAATACCTCATTTATGGATTCGTTATGTAATTGCCTAATTGATGAAAAAATTATTTTTTCTTCTTATATTATTACAAACGGAAGTTTGTTAGATAAAGAAATAATTGAAACAAAATTTAATTTTTGGAATATCAAAGACATGCAAATCACACTTGATGGAACGAAAAAAATATACGAAACTATTAAGAATTATAAAAAACATGAAGAGGGGGAATTTTATACTATTCTTAATAATATAAGAATAGCTGCAGAAAATAATGTATTTGTCAATATACGTCTCAATATAGGTAGGGAGAATAAAGATAACATTCTAGAATTATTAAAAGAATTAGATACTATTTTTTATCAATATAATAACGTTGTCTTTTATCCGGCATTTCTTACTGGAGAAGAAAAAATATTGTCTGAAGAAGAACGTCTAGAAATTGTAAAGAAAATGCTTCTTAATATGAAAAATATCAAGAAACTGACAACTAGTACAAAGTTTTATTCGTTACCAAGAATGCATGCATGTATGAATGGAGATCCACAGTCTTTTTCTATTGATGTTAATGGAAATATTTATTCATGTGAACATTATGTTGGGAAATCGATTCATCGTATGGGTGATTTAGTTAAAGGGTTATCAACAACTGACACTAGAGGGATTGATGTGAATTTTAGAGAAGAATGTTATGATTGTGTGTTCTTGCCAAAATGTTTTGGTGGATGTGAAGCAAATTTAATTGAAGGAGACATTCCCTGTATGATTGAAAAATATTTAATTAAGGCATATTTACAAATTTTGTAGTAAATATAATTAAAATGAGAAAAAGTCATTTAGTTATTAAAAAATCTAAAAATAGTTTAACTATAAATAAGTTTTAAATTGAAATCAACTTAGATTTTTACAAATTCAAAAAATCAATTAGTAATTCTAACATCTAGATAATAAAAGAAAAGGAGAAAAAACCATGGGACTTAAAGATTTAGTGAAAAAAGCATTTTTAGGAGCTACTGACGAGGAGAACAAAAAAAATAAGGCAAGAATGAGGGAAATATTCAATGAATGTGTTGAGAACGGTGATGATTATAAATTAATTTATTGTCATATGGAAAACCTTACTAATGCTATTATTGTTAAGATTACAAAACACAGTAATTTTATTGTGGGATATAAAGAAGGAGAAGTTGTAGTTATTCCTGTTGATTCAGAATTAAAGGAATATGGTGAAGCTTATGTATTCAATAAAAGAAATGAAAGTGAAACTAAAGCAACATTGGGATATTGCATAGTATCTAATCCAGAAGTTTCATTCCAGTTTGTACCTATGACATATCAACCAGGTATAGTTAAAGGAGCATCATATTCAGTATCTATTACTCAATCTTCTGAAGAAGTTTCAGAATTTAAGAATTTCTTTAAAAAGGGATTATAAGGAAGGAAAGTATGAATGTAATATTTTGATATTTAATAAAACAGTTTATCTAGATATCTAAAAGAAAGGATAAATTTATCGTGCCAAGACCAAAAACAAAAGAGGATTTGATTATAGCTGCTAAAGAAAATTATGAGAAACTAAATACAATTATTTTAAAAATGTCTGATGAAGAACTGGATACACCTTTTGATTTTTCAAAGGATGAAAAGAAAAAGGAAGCTCATTGGAAAAGAGATAAAAATTTAAGGGATGTATTAATTCATCTTTATGAATGGCATCAGATGATTTTGAATTGGGTAAATTCTAATCAGAATGGAGAAGAAAAACCATTTATTCCTAAGCCATATAACTGGAAAACTTATGGTGATTTAAATGTTGAGTTTTGGAAGAAACATCAGGATACAGACTTAGAAGAAGCAAAAGAAATGTTAAAGCAGTCACATAAAAAAGTTTTAGAGCTAGCCGATACATTTACAAACGAAGAATTATTTTCTAAAGATGTATATAAATGGGTTGGAGGGAGTGTGCTTGGTTCATATTTTGTGAGTGGAACTTCAAGTCATTATGACTGGGCTATCAAGAAAATTAAGGCCCATCAGAAAAATTGCAGGTTAAAATAAGAAAAGGGAAAGATATTATGACTAAAAACGAAATAATTATCTCATTACAAAAAGGGATAAATCCTTATGAAGAATATTATATTGAAGATAAAGTTATGGAAGCTATGCTTGAATATCCTAATCCTTTTGAATTAGTTGCTCCTATTCTGGAAATTATTGAATCTAATCCAGATATAGATTTTGGGACACCAGGAGATTTAGTACATTTTGTAGAGAAATTTTATAAAAAAGGATATGAGGAATTATTGCTTAAATCTGTCCGAAAAAATCCTACTATGCACAATATATGGATGCTTCATCGCTGTTATATTGATGAAGATAATCCTTTGCATAGTAAATTTGCACTTTTAATTAAAGAAATTAAAGAGGATGAATCTGTATCTAGTAAGGTCAAAAAGGTAATTGAAGAGTTTAGCTGGTAAATTTATAATTAATGAGACTGTATCAAAATAGTAAAAATATAGTTTTTTTACATTATTTTTAAATTTTCTTTTTGAGACAGTCCCATTTTTAAGTATAAGAAGGAGACAATTTTGGATTGGATAGAAAGTTTTAGAATACTTCAAATAGAACCTACAAATGATAAGAAGGAAATAAAGATAGCATATTCAAAATTATTGAAGAAATATAATCCAGAGGATTATCCTGATTTATTTATTAAAATACAGGAAGCATATGAAACAGCTTTAAAATATTCTGGAAATTCTTTTGAATATACTGAAAAAAATAATAAAAGTACTTCTAACGAATACACTTATGAAGAAAAAAGTGATGAATATGAAGAAATGAAAGACAATAATGTTGACAACTGGATTAATGAAGTAAAAAAATTATCAGAAATGAAAAAAAGAAAACTTGAAGACTGGCTTCAACTTTTTAAAGAATATAATGAAAATATGAATAGTGAAGAAAAAAAGGAAATTATAAAAAAGCTTGGAATAATTTATGAAAAGAATGATTATATAGAAATTTCAAATTTCTTTTTCAATAATGGCAGAACTATTTACAAAATACCTGATGTATTAACAGATTTAACTGAGATAGAAAGAAAATTTTTTATGGATAATACAGTTTTCAATAAATATCATATAACGTCTGCAATAATTGAAAGTTATAGGGAAAATATTGATAAAGACAAAGCAGTGGATAATTTTATTGAAAATTTTTTTGAAATAGGAATGGCTAAGATAATAAATCAAACTTTTGGACTGTATGATTTAAAAGAAGAGAAAAAATATAGTAAAATAGGAATTGGAAGAAAATTGAATCTCTCTTTATCTACAAACTTAAAAGAAAAATTCACTAAAATTTCTGAATTGTATGAGGTTTTGGATTCTAAAAATCAAAATAAATTTTTAAAAATATTTAACTTTATTTTCTGTATTTTAATATATGTCACT
>ERZ773203.1082-NODE-1082-length-14223-cov-9.752117_pt1 | contig 14223 bp, 14 predicted proteins | sample MGYA00580529_ERZ773203 | MGnify/ENA primary metagenome ERZ773203 (study PRJEB29015, sample SAMEA2738176) | human oral metagenome | biome: human oral; feature: human-associated habitat; material: saliva | place: China | collected 2177 ... | reverse complement strand
TATAAAGAATAAAAAAAGGAAGTAATTGCGATGAACATGAATACATTGTACATTATGCTAGGATTTATATTTGTCTATGCGATGATTTCTAACGCAAGAGATAAGATAAAAAAGCGTGATGAAAAGAGTAAAGAAGCATTTGAAAGACTTCAAAGTCCGGCTTATAAAAAAGAATTAGAAAAGGTTATAAACTTAAGTCAAGATGATGCGTTTAACATTGCAGCATTAAGAAAAGCATACTTTTTAAATGGAAAAGATGCGAAAAAATTAATAGAAATTGTAAAAAAAAGTAAAGGGATTTAATTATGAAGATAGCATTAATTATTATTTTAGTATTAGCTATTTTTATGTTCATTTCAACCAGGAACAGTAAATCAAAAGAAGAATGGGCAGAAAAACAAAAAGTGAGTAAAGAAAAATTCAATGAACTTGTGAAAGATAGTAATAGAGAAGAAGTACTTTCAGTAGTCGATGCTACTAAAGGAGATATTCACAATGTTAAAATGATAAGAGATAGGTATAAAGATTTAGTACTATATGATGCAAAAGCATTATGGGAAGCTGTAAAAGAAGAAGCTTTAAACAGACGTGCATTAGAAGTTAAAGAATTAATTGCTAGTAAATATTAGGATATAAAAGCAGTTGTTAATCCAGATGTTGGTGATATTGCAAATATTAAAATTATCAGAGAGAGCGCTATGATTTAGATATAGTACAAGCAAAAGAATTATGGGAAAGCATCAGAGATGAGGTTAAATAATAATATTAGAAAATGTGAATAAAAAATACCCCAAGAGTTAGAATACACTAACTTTTGTGGTATTTTTTATGATTTATCTTCCCTCGATTGTAATCATCCAAACTTCGCTACGAGCTGAAGTTTTGAAAGGTGGTCCCCAGAAACCATAACCTGCAGAAGTGAAGAAATGTTTACCATTAATCGTCGCGTAGCCATGATCTAGGGTATAAACTACATCTGTGATGAAGTTTAACGGCCATAGTTGTCCGCGATGAGTATGTCCAGAGAGTTGGATATCTATAGGTAAGGTAGCGTGATAATCTACAGCATCTGGCTGATGATCGACAAGAACGATAATCTTGTTTAAATCAACACTCTTAAGCAGGTTAGCAGTATCAAGTCTATCACGACTGACACTCTTATCTTTACGTCCTACTAGAGTTATATCATTATTAATAGCAATACTTTCATCAAATAGTGGGATTATTCCTGTCTTTTTAACTTCGTTTACTATTTCTAGTGCGTCACGGTCGTGATTTCCCATTGTAGTGTAAACACCTAAGGGGGCTTTTAGCTTGCTAAGATTTTCTTGCATATTGCGTTTTTTATACATAACCATATCATCGTCCATAAGATCTCCTGCGATAACTACAGCATCTGGCTTCTCTTCATCAACAATCTTGTTCAGTTTCTCAAGTTGAGGATTTGAGAAAAATGTTCCAAGATGAAGATCAGAGACCATAGCAATTTTAACAGGTTTATCAAGATGTTTATCTACCTTAATAGTCTTATTAATTATAGTAGGTGAGTATGCCCAAAATAGTCCCAAAGCAGTCATACCTAATAAATATAGAGCAATTATGCTTAAACTAATTCCTTGAGAAAGATTCAATTTAAAGATTTTCAGTAATAACTTAGCGATCAATAAGATAACACCTATGACAGCACCATTTAAGAAGTAGAAGTACCAAATGTTTCCGTAGTTCACCCAAGGTGCACCTAATCTTAACATATAAGCTATGATAGAAAAGTTAGCGAGGATAAATAGCGTGATACCAATAGCTAGTTTAACCTTAGGTGGAACAAAAGGTGAGATCATCCATTTCAAGCCTAGCCACATCAGAAATACGAGTATTTCATATACTGCGAATACCCCGACAAAACCAGCGATAAATTTCCAATTATTCAATATTAATTCTCCTCCAAACTATTTAATAATAAATGTAAGAATATGTTGTATATTCACAGAGTGCTTTTCATTATACAATATGTAGTTTAAATTGTCATTAAATTAGGTTGGATAGGGTGATTCTTTTAAGTGTTGTAACTTCTAAATCTTAAAAGTTATTGGTGTCGTTGCTGGAATGATGTTGAGTGTAACCTTATCTATCTGAGGCACCTTTACTCTTAGAATAAGGAAACTGGAATTTTGTCAGTTCTCTATCTTGGAAAGGATATAAAAATCTTTTAAACTGAGGGGATTCTTAGTGAAAGACTGTGAAATTTTTGATATAATATAAAGAATCAACTGATAGGTGCTTTTTTATTTGTCTAGAAAAAAAGAGGTATTTTTTAAAAGACTTACAGGTGAGAACTAAGAAAATTTAAATACATATGTAATGTTTGATAGAAAATCACTCTATCCTCATCAATAGATAAACAAAAATAAATTAAAAAAAAAGGAGAAACAGATGCCTGGAAATTATTCAACACGTGAATACCGTGAAAAATTATACGATGATCTTCATGTTAGATCGAGAGATACAGCGATTTTGATGTGTGCAATTTTTATTGCCTCTATCGGACTAAATATGAATTCAACAGCTGTTATTATTGGAGCCATGTTAATTTCACCTCTCATGACACCGATTGTTGGACTGGGATTCGGTTTAGCTATTTTTGATACGCGTTTAATCAAGCAATCTCTAGAGGTTTTATTGACTCAAGTGTTGGTCAGTTTGCTTGTCTCGACTCTGTATTTCTGGATTTCTCCCTTGTCTTATGCAAGTAGCGAGTTGATCGCACGAACCTCTCCAACCATTTGGGATGTTCTCATTGCTATTGCTGGTGGGATTGCTGGTGTGATCGGTTCAAGGAAAAAAGAAGCAAACATATCGTGCCAGGAGTAGCCATTGCTACAGCTTTGATGCCGCCTATCTGTACTGCTGGCTATGGTTTAGCTAATGGGAATGTACGATTTTTATTGGGGGCTCTCTATCTTTTCTTGATCAACTGTGTCTTTATCATGCTAGCCAACATTGTTGGAACAAGAATTTTGATGAGAAAATCTCCTTTAACTTCATTTAAAGAGCTGAGCATTAAAATGAGAATTGGCTTGATTTCTTTGATTGTATTGTTGATTCTTCCAGCTAGCTATTCGGCAGTTACTCTGACAATAGAACAAGCGCGCAAAGAAGGGATCAAACAGTTTGTAGGAAAAGAGTTCGCCAATTATACGGTTATTAATCAAGTCTACAAGTCAAGTAACAATGAATTGGTCTTGACGGTTGTTGGAGATCCGATTTCAGAAGAAGAATTAGAAACGCTCCACCAAAAACAAGCCTCTTACGGTATTCAATCTGTTCAATTGAAAGTCAATCAAGTCCATAATTCGACAAAATTAGACGGTGAGATGACCAAGGAATTTTATGAAACCATTAACAAGTATATCGATCAAAAACTCTCTGAAAAGGATTCACAAAAAGATCTCGTAAAAGAAAATGAAGCAGACAAGGATTGAGGACGATGAACTGAATAGGTTTTTATGCCGTGTTTTTCTTGTTTGTTCTTCTTTCTCACCTATAACAAAATAAAATTGATGAATACGAGGTTTTTCTTTAGATGAAAGAAAGTACATAGAAGAAAGGGATAGTGTAAATGAGTAAAGTATTTTACTGCAAATTCAATTTATAAAAAAACAACCAGAAAGCAAATATTAATTTTGCGGTTTTTCTTTCTGGTTGTTTTCTGATAACGGAGGTTTGCTCAAATGCTATAAGAAATAAATTAGGAGGTCTATCATCTAAAAAATGTATGTAACAAAAAATAATTTAACTAATGGTGTGAACTTTTAGTATTTATCAGCTCAATTCGTGTATTTTTTGGATAGAATTAACACCATTCAGATGAAATCAGTTAAAATTTAATGAAATTTTGAGGTTTGAAAATCTGTGAAAACGTTGATTTTAAAAGCTTTTGAAATTTATTCAAACAAAAGTTGTTCAAACCAGGTCTTAAGAAAGCTCGTAAAGCATCACAATTCTCAAAACGTTAATCAATACGATTATATCAACGTTTCAAAGCACTTTGCAAAAATTTTGCAAAGTGCTTTTTTGTCGATTTTTGAGCTAGAATAGCTTTGTGATAACCTTCTGATAACCTCTTCTAAATTTTAAAAATCATGATTTATTTTGCTTTATTGAGATAATCTGCAAATTTTTCAATAGAGTTTTTCTCATCAGTTTTTGTGGTGTGAGTGTAGACATCTAATGTCATCTGACTGCTTGCGTGGCCAAGTCGTTTTGATGTATTAGAAGGGTCGATTCCAATTTCAGACATGAGTGTTGCATGTGTATGTCTGAACCTATGTGGGCTAATTGGTTTTAATTTATGCTTTTTAATAATTCGACTCAGTACATTGTTAATGTAGTCAGCATGTAAGGGTTCAATTTTGTCATTGCTTAATATGTAAGAGAACATATATTCGTTACTAATATTCAGCTTCGTGAGAGGCAACTGAGATTGTTCTTTTAGATAGAAATTTCTCCATTGCTTAATAATATCGATTGTCTCATCATCAAGATAGATTGTGCGAACTGAAGATTCATTCTTTGTGCTCTTTTCAATCGCTTTACCGTCAATTCTTCCTAGACTTTTGTCTATGTTCAATAGATTGCTATCAAAGTCAATATCAGCCCATTTTAAAGCGTATAACTCCCCTTTTCGTAGTCCACTAAATGCAAGAAGTCTAAAAAGAGCAAAATGTTTAAATGACTCAGTTTCTTTCACTATATCAAGGAAATGATGTAATTCCTCCAGAGATCAATTATGAACTGCACCCCAAAAGTTAGACAGAAAAAATCTGGATTAATTTACGTTCTATATTTTGAATGTTTAAAAACTAGATTTTGATGAAAGCAAAGCATTATTTAATTTGTGTAATTTATTTATTATATTGTATGAGTATAGAAGTGCTTTCATGGTATACTAATACTTAGTAAGGTTTTATAATTCAAAAAGTTGATGAAGAATTGTTAAAACTATCAGTAGATGTTTCGCAAGTAGAGGGAGATGGTGTTGGATACGATATTAGATGTTTGGATAAGAATAGTAAAGAGATTCATGTGGAAGTCAAAATGACTACAAGTAAGTATGCAGATGGGACTTATAATGAAATCAGAGCATAAAATAACCAAAATTTGACTATCAAATTTATATACTATATCATTTAGATGTGAAAACAAAAAATGTAAAATTCAAATTTATGATGGATCACCTAAAGAAAAATTTAATTAGAAAGATGGAGTATTGAAGAATGGACGAGTTAATGATAGATACTAGTAGTCAATGGGTGGAAGTATATGATATTGGCAGAATTCACTCTGAAAAAGTTAATGGTACAATAAAGCTGTATATTAGGGAGATGACGGGAACTAAATTTGACATCTCCACTAAAACAGAAGGAGAGAGATCAGATGTAACTGTTTTTATACCAATAATATATATAAAAGTTAGTTATTTTACCGATGCTTATAGAATATTGAAAGAAGAGGGACAGAAGTATAAGTCCGAAAGAGTCCCTTCCTGTTTTATTTTGTCAAAGAACATGAGAATGAATATAAATAAAGATGAGATTACTATTCGATATCAAGAAACTACAGACCCCATATTAATCATCAATATAAATGAATACACCTATGAGGTGATAAAAAACTTAAAAAATATGACAATATTTATGGTAGATAAAGAGAGTGGATTTGTTTCTAGTATTCCAATCGGAGATAACGAAGAAGATTATAGCATTTTTCCCATTGTACAGAATATGTCAGTATTTGGTAAAGGATTGGATTTGAAAAAATTGGTTCCTAAGATTAGTCATTTTGAGCAAGGAATTGCATTTAAACCTGATTTTATGCAAGATGTTCAACAGGGAGCATCAGATTATTATTGCTATGAATCAACATCAGAGAAAGAAAGTCTACCATCAAATAAGACGCTTACATTCAAAAGGTGTTTTGCTTGCGGTAAAGAGGAGAATAGTAGAGAGCATTGTTCGCCCAAATGGATTGCAGACATGTATAAAGTAAAACCTTTGGTTGCTAATATTTTTTGTAAAGAATGTAATAATTGGTTTGGTGTAAATCTAGAAAATAAGATGCACCAACGTCTAACTAATCTTAATATTAGTAAGGAACTTATACATTGGTGTATAAAAACGTCCTTAACAATGTCAATAGCCTCTGGTGTCCCACTAAACACTAACGATTTAATTCAATTACGTAAAGACATTACACCTTCGGATTATGAAGTATATTTTGATACATTTGGGTGTCCAGATAGTGGATTTTATTATGGCGTAAGTCATTTTGAAACACAAATCAGAGAACGAGGAACTTTCCTATTTACATTCACTATGCCTGAATTTTCATTCGTAGTAGTAAAAAATAAAGAGGGGATTTCGTTAGATGTTCCTATTAAGAAAATCTGGCCACAGGTAGCAAATCAATCAACAAGCACTCTATATGTACTAAATTTTACTGATTTACACAAAAATTTACATGAGACCCTTTCGAGACAAAAAACTGAGGATATTGATTTGAAATTTAGGGCGCAAAATAGATAAATTAATAAGGTGGATTCCCTGTTTTCGAGTAATTTATTTAAATTTGGTGAAAGTTTATCTTATGAAAGTATCGAAAAAAGGTTACAGTTGAGGCTTTTTGAATTCAGATGAAAAGAGATATTGTCAAACTAGGCTTGAAAAAAGCTCGTAAAGCATCACAATTTAGTAAACGTTAATTCGAAAGAATTACTATACTTACAAAGAGCACCTTTCGGGGTGTTCTTTTTTTGTTAAAAAGTAAGCCTTATCACAAAATTTTTCTTGAGTTATTTTTTATCGACAACTTTTCTCAAATATATGAAATTCATTTGATATAAAAAAGGGACCGTATTACAATATCTAGTAAAAACTTCTATTAGTTTGACAGTAATCAAAGGAGTGTTATAATAGAAAAAAAGATAGAAATGAGAGATTGAGTGTGGGGAAAAAACTATTAGGTGTAGTTTCAATACTTCTACTAATGCTTTTGCTTATATTTAATGCAAGTAAAAACAACAATAATACCTATGATAATGAATTTCTAACTTCGTTAGCAAAAGGGTTAGATAAACGTTGGGAGGTTGTTGCCAAAAGGGAGTATGATAAAGAATCACTAAAAAACTATAGAATCTATGTGGATTATGAACTAAATGAACTTAAGAAATATAAAAATCGAGAGTTTGAGAATCCCGAGTTAAAGAAACTAGCTGACGCCTATATTGATGTCCTTAAGAATGAAAAGGAAACGGCAATAAATCGAAAATACTTGGATAGAATCTTTAGAAACGAGTGGAACAAACTCCAATATAAACGTTATGAATTACTTTTAGATATTAATTCAATAAGTGAAATCCCTGTTCAAGATAAAAATAGTTTAAATAATATATTGAGGTCCGGTGAAGCTGTGAAAGAATTTAATAGAGTTTACGGAATATTAGTAGATACGTTTGATGCAAAAAACTTTGTAGTTGAAGAGGTTGAAGATGGATCAGAAAAAGAGAAACGCTACGTGGGGAATTTTGAAAATACTACAGGTCATCGCATCAATTACATAGATATAAATATTTCTTTTTATGATGAAAATGATAAAATTTATTCTGGTTTTAAGTTTGAAACAAGATATTTATGGGAAAATGGAACTAAACAAAGCTTTGAATTCTCGATTCCAGATTCAGACAAGAGGTTCAAATATTTTAAGGTTAATTTGGGTGAAAACAGTTTTAGGTATGAGTAGGCTTCTTGTTTTATTAGCATAAAAATAATATATTTTCAATAGGCCTCAAGAAAGCTCGTAAAGCATCACAATTTAGTAAACGTTAATTCGAGAGAATTACGATACTTACAAAGAGCACCTTTCGGGGTGTTCTTTTTATGTTTTCATACTAAATTGTGGCAGTTGACGTAGTTGTTGTGGCTTTAGCCGCTTACAAATGTGGCTGCAACCTGACAAAGTCAGTTGCCTCAAAACGTTAATCAATACGATACTATCAACATTTACAGACGTTCAAGAATTTTCTTTTGGATGTCTTTTTGTTTCAAAAATACAAAATTCACCCAAATAATATATTTAAGTCCAATATTTTGTTACTTGTATGAGTGTAGTATGATATAATTAAATGAGAATAGTATAAAGGAGTTATAAATGAAAATAGGAAAAGGCATAAATTGGCTTTTGATTCTGTTAAGTTGCTTAATTGCTATAGTGCTGATTAGTTCTCTCTTCTTCTTTTTTAATCATAAGAAGCAAGATGCAGAAGTAGTGACTACTCCTACAACGGAACAGCGTTCTACTACTAGTACGACAACGACTAGTTCAACAACCACTAGTTTAACGACTACCCAAGATAGTATTACTACTACAGAGGAGGAAAGACCTTCGACACAAGAAGAGAAAACGAATGCTGAATCACAAAAAATAGATGAGCAAGCCATTCTAAATGGAGATTTCTCTACTCTAGTTGGAACGTGGAGAAATGGATTTGGTCAAGAGTTTACATTCGATAAAAATGGATTAGTAAACAGTGGGAACATTGAGAAAGTGAGCATGGGTAACGATGGGAGTATTAACTTTAGCGTTAGATCTGGAGCTACAGGATTTGGCATGAGTATTTATCCTGCGGGGACTACTATGAAATGGGTTGATTCTGACTTAAGTAAAAACAGGCTTACTGCTGGTCAAGCTGCTCCAACTAGCTCAGAACAAGTTTTTTATAAAGTAGACTAAATAATCAACCATCTCAGAATTGATGAGATGGTTTTCTTCTTTATTTGTAAGTCATTATCATTTTATGAAGATGAAGCAAGTAGGGTTTAAAAATAGCTTCCATAGGTGTTTCCAGCCTGTTTAGCAAGATGTTGGAATTTATGAGGACCTTGATGGATATTATTTTTCTTCATAGTATGTTGTGTTATAATGTAGGTGCGATATGAATAAATTAAGATAGCTCTGTAAATTCTGTAAATATCACTTTGTGTGAACATGACTACATTTGAATTTATAGAATGATAGGAGGTGGTTTACAATGATAAGTTTAGAGTTGATGTCTGAAGAAAATAGCATAGATGTTTATTCTTTTGAAAAAGAAAATCGGGAGTATTTTGAGCGAAGTTTACCTCCTAGACCAGCTCACTATTTTGACTTAGAAGGTTTTAAAGAAATTACAAGGGAATTGTTAAGGGAACAAGAGAATCATGATGTCTACATGCATCTTATTAGAGATGCACAAGGTGTTATGGTTGGAAGAATCAATTTAAGTGTTTTAGGGAAGGATAGAAAAACAGCAGAACTTGGATATAGGATTGGAGAAAATGTTACTAATTTAGGATATGCCAGCGAAGCGGTTAAACTCGTTTTAGAAAAGGCTTTTACTACTTATGGTTTACATAAGATTATCGCGGGGACGGCAACGTACAATCTGGCTTCTCAGAGAGTGCTTTTAAAAAATGGTTTTACCTTTAGTAAAATCATAGAGAATGACTTTCAAATGCATAACGAGTGGATTCATACGGCATTATTTGAGATAAGGAATCTATAGCATCATCATTACCAGTCGTTTGCCAAACCTCAACATTCCTAGTAGACATTTGTCTACTTTTTTTATATAATAAAACTAAACTAAAATGGTTGAATTTTAAAAACAAAGTCAACCTACGATGAAAACATCACACTAGGAGGTAGTCATGTACCAACCAGAAAAACTCAAGGCTCGGAGAAAAGAGTTAAAGCTAACACAGAAAGAGATTGCAGAGCAGCTTGGGATTAGTTTTCAGGCTTATTCGGCTTGGGAGCGTGGTGTCAAAGAGCCTTCTGAAGGAAAGGTTACGCAGCTAGAGAAAATCTTAAAAGTACCAAAAGGCTATTTCACCCAAATCGAAATTGTCCGTCTCTATAATAGCCTCTCGAACCAAGGGAAAGAAAAGGTGGTAGTCTATGCCCGTAATTTGGCTCAAGAAGAACAAGCCAAGAAGGTGACTGCTATTTCAGAAAAACTCTACGAGTATCACGTCTATGAACGCATGTCGGCTGGTATCGGAGCTTCGGTTTATGATGATCGAAACTTTGATACGGTTTACTTCAATGAAGAATTGGCTCACGATTTTGCTTCATGGGTATCTGGGGATTCGATGGAACCTAAATATCAAAATGGTTCCGTGGCTCTGATTCGAGAGACTGGATTTGATTATGACGGAGCTGTCTATGCAGTGGTTTGCAATAACCAGACCTATATCAAACGGGTCTACCGTGAAGAAGATGGTCTGCGTCTGGTCTCTATCAATCCTAAATACAAGGATATTCACATTTCTTACGAAGAAGATCCGCGGATTGTGGGCATTATCGTGGGTAATTTTGTACCGATGGAGGGATAGCCTATGGGCTACTTTGATTATTCCAGAGAGCCCAAAAGTGATATTGCCTTTGTCGATATGAAGTCCTTTTATGCCAGTGTTGAGTGCGTAGAAAGAGGACTCCATCCCCTCAAAACCTCCCTTTGTGTCATGAGTCGAGCGGATAATTCTGTTGGGCTGATTCTTGCCTCCTCGCCTATGTTTAAAAAGGTTTTTGGAAAGGCGAATGTCGGTCGTGCTTATGATCTACCCTTTGATATCAAGACACGTAAATTTTCCTACTACAATGCCAAGAAACAAGGCTTACGGATAGACCCAGACTATGTGAAATTTATCGAAGACTGGGCTCGGGTGACCGTCATTGTCCCTCCTCGGATGGATAAGTATATCGCGGTCAATATGGAAATTCAGCGCATTTTCCAGAACTATGGCAGTCCAGATGATATTTATCCCTACTCTATTGACGAAGGCTTTATCGATTTGACCAGTTCGCTTAATTATTTTGTCCCAGACCAGCGGATTTCTCGCAAAGATAAGCTGGATATGCTTTCGGCTCGTATCCAGAGAGATATCTGGCGGCAGACGGGAATTTACTCGACAGTCGGCATGTCGAATGCCAATCCTCTGCTTGCTAAGTTGGCCTTGGATAATGAAGCCAAGCACACACCGACCATGCGGGCTAACTGGTCTTACCAGGATGTGGAAGATAAGGTCTGGGGCATTTCCAAGATGACTGACTTTTGGGGGATTGGACGTCGAATGGAGAAGCGCTTGAATGGTTTGGGGATTCATTCGATTAAGGAATTGGCTAATAGCAATCCTGATATCCTGAAGAAAGAACTTGGTCAAGCTGGACTGCGCCTGTGGTTTCATGCCAATGGGATAGATGAGAGTAATGTTCATAAACCCTATGAAGCTAAATCTCACGGTTTGGGCAATTCGCAAATTTTACCGAGAGACTACGTCAAGCAGCGAGATATCGAAATTATCCTCCGAGAGATGGCTGAACAAGTGGCTATCAGGCTTCGAAGGGCTAGAAAGAAGACGACGGTGGTATCTATCCATCTTGGTTTTTCTAAGCAGGAACAGAAACGCTCCATCCATACCCAGATGAAGGTTGAGCCAACCAATAACACCAGTATTTTGGTCGGGCATGTCCTGCAATTGTTCCATAGCAAATACACTTCTGGGGCCGTCAGGAGTGTTGCTGTCAGTTATTCAGGATTTGTGGACGAATCCTTTGGTTTGATTTCCCTTTTTGATGATGTTGATAAAGTAGAAAAAGAAGAAAGGCTCCAGACTGCTATTGATTCCATTCGAGAGCAATTCGGATTTACTTCTCTCTTAAAGGCGACTGCCTTAGAGGATGCATCGAGAAGTATTGCCAGAAGTAAGCTAATCGGAGGGCATTCTGCTGGAGGGTTAGATGGACTAAAATGATTGATCGTTCTTATTTGCCCTTCCAATCCGCAAGGGACTATCAGGATCCAGGGATGCAGAAGTGGATGGGCTTTTTCTTATCGGAGCATACGAGCTCACTCAGTGCAGAAAAAAATCGTGTCGATTTATCAACAGATTTGAATCCTGTTGAGAAGTTGCTCTTGCTCTCTCAACTCTATATAAATCGACTAAAAGGTTCTTTCATATTTAGAGAGAAAGAAGGCAAAGGCAGGATATTCGGTGAAGTAAGAGAATTATCTCCTGAAGGAGTCTCTGTTAGAACTGATGAGGGTTATAGGCTGCTAAGGGTTGATGATATCCTAGAAATCCAACTTTATCAGGAGGAAGTTTATGACTAGAAAAGAGCTTTATGAAAATAAATTGCAGATGGACTATTTCTCAGATGACTACATTCGTTTTGAGGAAGATTTTCAAAAATACTCTATCATGAATGTACCCCTGACTTTTCTGATTGACGACATTCTACGAACCATGGCTATTAACCAAAAGAATTACTTTGTCTTGAACAAGGAAAATGCCAAGGACGGTAGGGAACATCGGTTTTATTTTAGGGTGAAGATGGAAAAGGATTGTCCACGAACTCGGACTTATGCCTATCTTGGACTTGTGCGAAATCATCAGTAAAGATTCTTGTCTTAGATATATGTTGTTGCAACAATAACAATGCAGACAACTATCATTCCTAGCCATTCAAGGGCTATTTCTTGAATGGTTTTTTGTATACTGTTTAAAAGCAATTGAACTATACCAATTTTTATTCTTGACAAGTAAAAGAAACAAGTATATACTGTTTTTGCTGATTCTGCAAAGCGAGAATTAGACTATACCAATTTTAAGGGGAAAGCACAGCTAGCCTGTGTCGTATATACTATGTGTGGAATTGTTGGTGTTGTTGGAAACACAAATGCAACTGATATTTTGATTCAAGGGCTTGAAAAGCTCGAATACCGTGGTTATGATTCTGCGGGAATTTTTGTCCTAGGTGGTGCAGAAAATCATTTGGTGAAGGCTGTTGGTCGTATTGCAGAATTGTCTGCTAAGACAGCTGGTGTTGAGGGAACAACTGGTATCGGACATACTCGTTGGGCGACTCACGGAAAACCAACAGAGGACAATGCTCACCCGCACCGCTCTGAGACAGGACGTTTTGTCTTGGTGCACAATGGGGTGATCGAAAACTATCTTGAAATCAAGGAAGAATACCTTGCGGGTCACCACTTCAAGGGACAAACAGATACAGAAATCGCCGTTCACTTGATTGGAAAATTTGCGGAAGAAGACGGCTTGTCAGTACTTGAGGCTTTCAAAAAAGCCCTTCACATCATCCGTGGTTCTTATGCCTTTGCCTTGATCGACTCTGAAAATCCAGATGTCATCTATGTGGCCAAGAACAAATCACCTCTCTTGATTGGTCTTGGAGATGGCTATAACATGGTCTGTTCAGATGCCATGGCTATGATTCGTGAAACCAACCAATACATGGAAATCCATGATCAAGAGTTGGTAATTGTTAAGGCTGATAGCGTCGAAGTGCAAGACTATGATGGCAATAGTTGTGAGCGTGCTAGCTACACTGCTGAACTTGACTTGTCTGATATCGGTAAGGGAACTTATCCTTACTACATGCTCAAGGAAATTGACGAGCAACCAACAGTTATGCGTAAACTCATCCAAGCCTACACAGATGAGGCTGGTCAAGTAGTAGTGGATCCAGCTATCATCAAGGCTGTTCAAGATGCAGACCGCATCTACATCCTTGCAGCTGGAACATCGTACCACGCAGGATTTGCTTCGAAGAAGATGCTGGAAGAGTTGACGGATACACCTGTTGAACTTGGAATTTCATCTGAGTGGGGCTATGGTATGCCACTTCTCAGCAAAAAACCACTCTTCATCTTTATCAGCCAGTCTGGTGAAACAGCTGACAGCCGTCAAGTTTTGGTCAAGGCCAATGAATTAGGCATCCCAAGCTTGACAGTGACAAACGTGCCAGGTTCAACTCTTTCACGTGAAGCCCACCATACCATGCTTCTTCACGCGGGTCCTGAAATTGCCGTGGCATCAACCAAGGCCTACACAGCACAAATCGCAGCTCTTGCCTTCTTGGCAAAAGCAGTTGGAGAAGCAAATGGCAATGCTAAAGCGCAAGCCTTTGATCTGATTCGTGAGCTGTCTATCGTGGCTCAGTCTATCGAATCAACTCTTTCTGAGAAAGAAACCATTGATGCCAAGATTCGAGAGCTTCTTGAAACAACTCGCAACGCCTTTTACATCGGACGTGGTCAAGATTACTATGTAGCCATGGAAGCTAGTCTCAAACTCAAAGAGATTTCTTACATCCAATGTGAAGGTTTTG
>ERZ773203.1080-NODE-1080-length-14266-cov-3.903737_pt1 | contig 14266 bp, 8 predicted proteins | sample MGYA00580529_ERZ773203 | MGnify/ENA primary metagenome ERZ773203 (study PRJEB29015, sample SAMEA2738176) | human oral metagenome | biome: human oral; feature: human-associated habitat; material: saliva | place: China | collected 2177 ... | reverse complement strand
AACTTCCTTCAGGGAGCCTGATTTTTTCACCAAGTCTGAGTAATTTGCCGGAAAAGTGCACCATGTCTGAGCTATTTGCCGGTTTTTCTCGCCAAGTCTGAGCAAATTTACTCAGACTTCATGCACTTTTCAGGCTCGCGGCGTACCTGCCGAGAAACCCGCGCAGCTCGCGGCGTACCTGCCGAGAAACCCACGCAGCTCGCGGCGCACCTGGCGAGAAACCCGTGCAGCTCGTAAGGTCAGCGTACTCACAAAAAGAGCCCGGATGCCGCGCAATAGCATCCGGGCTTTGGTGTGTCTAGACGGAGGAGAGGGCCGTTACTAGACAAGATGTGTATCGTACCTTGTTCGTGTACTGTGCTTATTCCCGCTTCATAGCTTGTTTACACGAGTTTTACTTGCCAACAAACTGCGAGATGGTCTTGTACAAGTCACTTGCCTGGAAGTCCTTGATAACCTTGGAATCTTTCCTCTGGTCGCAGACCTCAAGCAATGCCTTCAGGGAAGCTTTATCGGGGTCAGTCTGATAATCTGCCTCGGCCTGAATGAGCTTGTACTTGGCAATAACCATGTCCATGAGCTTGGCGTTGTTGCCCTCGGCGTTTGCGTCGTCAAGGCCATCAAATGCCAGCGTAGAAACAACGCCGTAGCCGCCGGTCAGGAAGTGGTTGCCCACAAAGTCGTTAGGATTGACCTTGTTGTCAATGACAGGTGAATTCTTAGTGTTGGTGAGCAGCACCAAGCTGGTGTTGTTGTAGACGTCGATGACGGTAAGCGTGCCGGTCCAGCCGGTGTGGCCAACGGTTGCAGCGTTTGCAATTGGCGAGAAGGCCCACTGATAGCCAATGTGACCTTTACGCCTCCAGCCCAGGCCGTAGGTGACGCTGGTGTCCTTTGGCTTGATGAACTGGTCGTGAACGTCCTCGCTGAAGAGCATGGTGTTGCCGTAACCACCACGGTTCATAACGGTCTGGACAAGAACAGCCAGGTCGGAAGCGTTGGCAAACAGACCAGCGTGACCAGAGATGCCACCCATGGCGTAATAGGCCTTCTCGTCATGGACGGTACCCTGAATGGTATCGGTACGCATGTTGTCAAAGGTAATGAGACCGTCGCGAGTGTTACCGTTAAGCTCGGTAGCTGCAATTCCGTCAGCCTGGAAGCCATTCTCCAGAGGATTGAACGTGACGTTCTTGAGTCCCAGTGGCTCGTAGAGAGCTTCCTTAACGTACTGGTCAAGGCGCTTATTGGTGATCTTCTCGATGATAAAACCAAGGAGCATGTAGTCTACGTCGGAATAGGCAGTCTTGGTACCTGGGACGTATTGCAGAGGAGTCTCGATGATCTTCTGCAGAATCTCGTCGCGATTCTGGGAGTACAGCTTCTGGTTTGCGTTTGGCTGTGGATCGTCAGGCTTCTCTGGGTTGTAATTGCGGTTGTGGTATTGAGGATCTGGTGGGAATCCAGCCTGGTGCTCAAGAATTTCACGAACGGTAAGGTCATTCTTGCCCAGGATCTTATCGCCTTCCTGGTCCTTGAAGTCTGGAATGTACTCCTGAACCTTCTTGGAAACATCCAGCTGACCGTCGGTAACCAGCTTCTCAATTGCCAGGTTAGTGGCATACATCTTTGTGTTAGAGGCCAGGTCATAGAGGGTGTTGTCGTCAACAGCCTTACCATCTTTGATACGAGAGCCGTCCTTGTTGTAAGAATTGACGTTACCGTAGTTGGTCTTCTTGATAATCTTGCCGTACCTGGTAACTACCAGCTGGGCAGAGGTGAAGCCGTTGGCAATCTCTGCGTTAATAATCTGGTCAATCAGCTTAAAGTTGTCGTTGTCGGCGTAGTCCTTGGTGCCGTCAATAAGGGTTGGGTAGCCAATCTTGACCTCAAAGGTTGCCTGGGTCTCTTTAACAGTGCTGACCTGCAGGCGGTTATCGCCGTTGACGGTTACGTCAGAGATGTCAATCTGGTTCCAGGAGGAGCCGTCAAGCTTGTCGGTTGGAACCTGGTGACCGTTTACAAAGAGCGCAAAGCTCTGAGGCTCGGAGCTCTTTACATAGACGGTACCCTGACCAGCAAAGCAAACAAAGCTGTTGAGCTGGTTGGTGACAAGAGAATCGTCAAAGGCCTCGTTGTCGTTGAGAACAGGGAAGACCTTCTCGTACTGGAAGGTTCCGTCTACAGAGTCAACCTTCTTTGCGGTTCCCTTAGCAGCAGTTGCGCCACCCTTTGTCTGGCAGGCGGTAAGGCCAAGACCTGCTAGAGCGGCTAGACCAAGAGCACTTCTGCTCAGAAATTGCCTTCTGGTCTGTCCAGCAGGGGAGCCTGCGTTAGATGAGTGCTCAGAGTGAGCGTTTTGATTCTGGTGCAAATCTTCGTTGGTGCGCATATCGTCTCCTTCGGTTTTGCCTTAGGTGAAACACCTGCTATCTCAATTGGCTGAGATAATTTGCGCTTATGATGACGTGCGTTTCATCAAAATTGCAGCTAGTTTGTCCAAGATGAAATAATGGGTACGTTAACGTACTGCGAGTGGTATCAAAAAAGCTGTCAATGGTATCTAAATTTGAATTTTTTAGGCAAAGATGAAATATTTTAATCAGGTTTTACGTGGTCAAATGTCTACTTGGTAGTAAAAGTTTTTATGAAGTGATAGTAACGTACCTAAATCAAGGCTCAGTTTTTGTGACAATTGTCTCCGCATTATGCTGGGAAAACATGAGCAATCGCGCATGCAACGTACATGGAGCGCGCTTACGCTTGCACATGCAATACTACCGTTTACGGCACTGCCTACTTTACAGATGAAATTTTTATGGCATCGTGAAACAATATAGTCAAACGTTTTAGTCAACTGGACGGCCGGAGGTGATTGCGTGAGAGGTGTTCGTCTACGTCTGGAAGAGTATCGCAAGAATGCTAGTTCAGCTGAACGCGATATTGTCGACTATATTCTGTCGGATCCAGAGGCGGCAGTTGGCCAATCAATCCATAAACTAGCAGCTCAAACGTATACATCTGCATCAACGGTTGTCAGGCTTTGTAAGAAGCTTGGCTGCGGTGGCTATAAAGAGTTCCAGCAGGCGCTCATTTATGAGCTGGCGGTAAGCAATAAAAGCAACGATATTGCTGTTGGCGGCGTTATCGCAGGTGACACCACTGATGTGATTATCGAAAAAGTTACAGCAAAGAACATTTCTTCGCTGGAGCTTACCAGGCAATTGCTTGACGCTCAGGTTGTTGACTCAGTTGTTTCACTCATGATGCAAGCTCATTCCATCTGCCTCTTTGGCATGGGAGCTTCGCTTCTGGTTGCAAGAGATCTGCAGCTCAAACTCATGCGCCTCAACATTACCTGCAACTTGAGCGACGATTACCACTCTCAGATGCTCTACGCCAAAAACATGGGGCGAGAAGATCTTGCTATTGTGGTTAGCTACTCTGGCCTTACGCGCGAAGCCATTGAGTGTGCGTGGATTGCAAAGGCAAACGGTGCCAAGGTGGTCTCCATCACTCGCGGCGGCATTGATTCAGAGCTCATTCACCGCTCCGACTACGTTTTAGGCGTTGCGGAAACAGAGCACATCATGAGAAGCGGCGCCATGTCTTCAAGAATTGCCCAGCTCAACGTAGTAGATGCACTCTTTGCAGCCTATGTAAATAGAAATTACGAGAAGAGCGTTAAGCGTTTCTCGACAAACTATATTGGCAAGTTGGATTCAGCCGAGCGTGTCAATACGCTTTCTTCTGACCAAGATTTGCCTGGTATAGACAACGACGTCATTGCGTAATAGTGCGTAAAAATCACAACACAGAAGGTGGAAACGTGATTGATTTAACAAAGCTTGTCACCGAGACAAGAAACCCCAACACCATGGACCTGGATCAGATGACGCCGCTTGAGCTGGTCGGCGTTATGAACCAGGAAGACCTCAACGTGGTTGCTGGCGTCAAAGAGGTTCTTCCGCAGGTAGCTCAGGCAATCGAGTGGGCAGTTTCCTCGCTTGAGGCTGGCGGCAGAATCGTCTATTTTGGCGCTGGAACCTCAGGCCGTCTGGGTGTTTTAGACGCGGTTGAGTGCCCGCCTACTTTTGGCGTTTCTCCTGACGTGGTTGTTGGTCTTATCGCCGGTGGCGAGAAGGCCTTTGTACGTGCAGTCGAAGGCGCGGAAGATTCTCTTGAGCTTTGTGAAGAAGAGTTCAAGAAGATTGGCCTGAACAAGAACGACATTGCTATTGGAATTGCAGCTAGTGGTCGCACACCTTACGTTATTGGCGGCCTGCGCTATGCTCGTTCTTTGGGTTGCAAGACTGTTGCTATTGCCTGCAATAAGGGTTCTGAAGTGGGCAAAGAGGCAGAGCTTGCCATTGAGCCTTCCTGTGGTCCTGAGGTTCTTACAGGTTCCACGCGCCTTAAGTCTGGTACCGCTCAGAAGATGATTCTGAACATGATTTCAACCGGTTCTATGGTTGGCGTGGGCAAGGCATATCAAAACCTTATGGTTGACGTGCAGCAGACCAATAAGAAACTGGTTGTTCGCGCACAGAACATCACCATGGCAGCAACTGGTTGCACCCGTGAAGAGGCAGCTCAGGCTCTTGAGCAGGCTGATGGGAACGCAAAACTTGCGATTGTCATGCTGCTGACTCAGATGCCTGTTGAAGAGGCAAAAGCTAAGCTTGAGGCAGCCCATGGCCATGTCAGAGGTGCGCTGTAGTATCCACTGTAGTAACAAATGACACACGCGTGAGAATTTTGTTTCAGTTACATCGGTCAGTGGTATCAGCATGACGCGCAAGTGGTCGGCAAGTTTTGAAAAACGCTCAGTTTACCTGCAGTAACAGGGCGTTCAAATTAGGTCAAAACATGAAACAATGAACCACAGGTATGGATTGTTGTACCGATAAGTTCATTTTTTATGTATTCTTGATAAGTATTTGTTGCAACATCGCAACGAGAGAAAGAAGGAAAGTATGGATTACACCAAGCTTTCAGAACAGATTCTTGCTGCCGTCGGTGGCAAAGAAAATGTTCAGAGCAACATGGTCTGCATGACCAGGCTCCGCATTAAGACCGCAGATCCTTCAAAGGTTGACTCCGAGGCCATCAAGGCTATCGACGGTGTCATGGGTCTGGTTGAGGATGCAGAGTACCTTGAGGTTGTTCTTGGTCCTGGCGTTGTCAACAAGGTCATTGTTGAGTTCTCCAAGCTTACCGGCGTTGCTGCTGGTGACGCATCTGAGGACGACGTTGTATCCGCAGCTAAGGACAACAAGGCAGCTCAGAAGGCTAAGTACGAGAACAAGCCTGTTCAGCGCTTCCTCAAGAAGATTGCAAACATCTTTGTTCCACTGCTTCCTGGCATCATTTCTGCAGGTCTGATCAACGGTATCATCAACGTTATCAACTTCTCCACTGGTAAGGCTTTTGCTAACGAGTGGTGGTTCGCAGCTATCTGGACCATGGGCTGGGCACTTTTTGCTTACCTGCCAATTCTCGCTGGCGAGAACGCTGCTAAGGAGTTTGGCGGTTCTCGCGTTCTTGGTGCTATGGCTGGTGCACTCTCCATTGCTAACGCTGGTATGCCTCTTCTCGCTTCCAAGACTGTTGACGGCGTTGCAACTCGTCTGGTTCACCTTCCATTCAGCCTTCCAACTGTTGCTTTCAAGGAGGGCGCATTTATCGTCGCTTCCTCTGACCTGTTCAACGCAGCAGCAGGCGGCATGATTGGTGCAATCATCTGCGCAATCTTCTTCGCATTCCTGGAGAAGAACCTGCACAAGGTTATGCCAAGCGTTCTTGACACCTTCCTGACTCCACTTTGCACCGTCATCATCGGTGTCATTGGCTCTGTCCTGATTCTTCAGCCTGCAGGCGCATGGCTCACTCAGGCAATCTTCTTTGTCCTTCAGTTCTTCTATGACAAGCTTGGCGTCTTTGGTGCTTACCTGCTTGGTTCTACCTTCCTGCCACTGGTTTCCGTTGGTCTTCACCAGGCACTTACCCCAATCCACGTTATGCTTAACAACCCAGAGGGCCCAACTCAGGGCATCAACTACCTGCTTCCTCTGCTGATGATGGCAGGCGGCGGCCAGGTTGGTGCTGGTCTTGCAATTCTTTTCAAGACCAAGAACAAGCGCGTCAAGAAGTACCTTACCGAGTCCATCCCAGTTGGTATGCTCGGCATTGGCGAGCCTCTTATGTACGCAGTTACCCTGCCTCTTGGTAAGCCATTCATCACCGCATGCCTTGGCTCCGGTATTGGCTCCGTAATTGCTTACCTCTTCCACCTTGGTACCGTTTCCCAGGGCGTCTCCGGCCTCTTTGGTCTGCTGATTGTCCAGCCTGGTAACCAGGTCTTCTACCTGCTTGCAATGCTTCTTGCTTACGCTGCAGGATTTGCACTTACTTGGTTCTTCGGTGTTGACGAGGATCGTATCAACGACGTCTTCGGCGAGTAAAAACCGCACGTTCTAGAAACGTTTATCCCTCTTCTTAGGTATCCTAGGAAGAGGGATTTTTCTTTCTCGCCTGGCACCTCGTCTGGCACCTCGCCTGGCATTCGACTGGCGCCCGACCGGCTCCCCGTCGGTCTTCTCGCCCGGCGTCCTGACTGGTGCCCATCGGTCTTCTCGCCGGCATCTTGACTGGCTGACCAACTGGCGAGAAACCCCGTCTTTTAGAAAGCGTTTTGCAATTACTTGGAGGATTTATGCGCACCGGAATTTCACTGTATTTTGCCAGTGGATATGAGGCTAATGCCGAGGTTGTGGCAAAAGCGCAGGCAGCCGGATGCCACTATGCCTTTACCTCTCTACAGATTCCTGAGGAAGAGGGGATTGATTATCGCACTGAGGCTCGACGACTTTTAGAGCTCTGCAAAAAGGCTGAGATCAACCTCATTGCCGACGTTTCTCCTGCGACTCTTTCCAAACTTGGCGTTCAGAAGTTTGACGAGCTTGCAGAACTTGGCATTACGTACGTGCGTCTTGACTTTGGATTTGACGCGGCAGAGACAGTTGAGCTTTCTCGTAAGTTCCACGTGGTCTTTAACGCTTCGACTATAACTAAGGATGACATTTCCGCGTGGAGAGCAGCTGGCGCCGATTTCACCCGCTTTGCAGCCTGCCACAATTACTATCCCAAGAGTTATACAGGCCTTTCGCTTGATCGTGTCACGCAGATTAATGCACACCTTTCGGCGCTTGGATTCCAGATTTTATCGTTTGTTCCTGGCGAGGTTTTCCGCGGTCCTCTCTACGAGGGACTGCCAACTGTCGAGGAACATCGTGGGCTTTCTGGCGATGCGCTTATTCAGGCAATGCTTGCGCTTTACGATGCAGACTCTGACGTGGTGCTTATTGGCGACCCAGATGTTACCGAGGCTACCTGGAAGCGCATTGGTCAGCTTGAGCGAAACTGCATTGAGCTAAAGACAGAGCTCAAGCCTGATTTTGAGTATCTGTATGATCGCTTGCAGACCGATCGACCTGATTCCAGCTCGTACATTATCCGTTCACAGGAGTCCAGACTCTGGAAAGATGCTCCGGTGTACGACGCAAGGCCTTCTACCTGGGAGACTGTTGCTACTGGCACTATTTTGGTGAGCAGTAAAGCATATGGTCGCTATGCAGGGGAACTTTCGATTGCTCGAGGTCTTTTGGAGCTTGATGCTCGCGACAACGTTGCAGGAAGTATCTGCGAAGAAGATCGCGCTTTCTTGCCATACATTCACTCCGGTTGCGGCTTTAGGTTTATCCGCAGGTAATTAGGCATTTTCTGCTGGTTGAGTTGCTCGTGCGAGCGCGCCTTATGCGCCGTGGTTACGCGGCGGCGTGTATGGTGCGCCAGAGCGCGTTGGTTGCACGGGGTGCATGAGGCGCACAGGGCGCATAGGTACTCGAGGACACCTCGGCGTGCATAAAGACTGCCTAATATGCACAAAAACTAATCAAGAAATTGATATGTCATTCAGAGGGTGCTGTTTTGGGTAAAAAACCCGTTTAGTTGGGGAAAATTTTTTAGTTTTGTCATTTTGGCTTTTACGTTTAAGCAGTTTAGAAATAATGTGAATGCACATGAAAAATTCGTCCAATTAAAAGTGCTGGTAAAACGCTTGCATAGAAGTTTGTCAATCTTGTATACCCCAACTAAACGCATTTTTTACCACTTCGCACTGAAATGGGCCATTTTTGGATCAGAGAAAGTCATTTCGCACCAAAAAAGGCCAGTTGGCGCCAAAATGACGTGCGACCGAACTATGTGCAACCGTGTTTCGTACGAGCAATAAGCTTCCTAAATAGCAAAGACTTTCCCACTCAACAAAGAATTGCCTGCTAAACAGACTGCCTCCCATTTCCTCGGTGTCGGGAAATAGGAGGCAGCTTAAAAGTTAATGACACTTACAGCTTTTACAGCTTGACGATAACATCCTCAGCTGGCTGGCGACGCTTCTGGACAGGATCCATATCGCGATAGCCCAGGCTAAGCATGCAGGAAACGCCAAAGTCGTTGTACTGACCACCGTCGAGAAGACCCTCTTCTTCCAAAATCTTATCGACAGCCTCGCGGTTAAAGCCCTCGATTGGGCAGCTATCGACGCCAATCATAGCGGCCATGGTAAGCATGTTTGAAAGCGCAATGTAAGTCTGCTTGCAAGCCCAGTCAAAGGTTGCACGCTCGTTTCCTACCAGATCAAACATGTTCTCCTGGAAGTTCTTAAAAGCAGCAGCGTAGGTTGGCTCAAAGTCTGCAGGAAGCTGCTTGATGTCGTGCATCATGTGCTTGACGTAAGAAGACTCTGCGTTGACGTTCTTGCGAGCAAGAAGAATAACCAGGTAGTGAGCGCCATCAAGGGATGCACGTGCACCATAAGAAGGCTCATAGAGCTTCTCTTTAAGGCGAAGAGACTGCTCAGAGGCCTGATCCTCTCGTAAATTAACAACCAGGAAGCGCCAAGGCTCCAAACCGTAGGAACTTGGTGCTAGGCGAGCAGCCTCAAGGATCACCTCAAGGTCCTCGTCGGAGACGTTTTTGGTAGGATCATACTTTTTGGTTGCAAGTCTCCACTGGTAGGACGAGAGAACTTTGTTTGCAACGTGCTGTGCGGAACAGGCCATGTGAGGTCCTTTCTTATCGGTGGCGCAGCGGTGGGCTGGTTGTGTCGTCCAGGAATGCGCCGTTCGGAAAAGCGCCGTTCGAGAATACGACGTTTGTGGGTTGGGAAGCGTTACTTGGAAACGATGAATCGACCAGGCTGTCCAAGCTCCCACGTGCCCTTGAGGTCAGCAGCAAGCTCAAAGTGCAGCTTGGAGATGCTCAGGTCGTAATCTTGGACAAGGTGGCGCTGTTTAGGCATAGAAGCGCTTACCACGCCATCTGTCAGGTCAAATACAACAGGCAGCATGTTGATGGCGGTTGGACATGCTAAAACCGCATTAATGCCGCGGTTAAACCACTCGGGCATCTGCTCTGGCTCAGTTGGCTCGCCATTTGCTGTCATGATCTGCGCAGGCTTCTTAGTGCGCAGGCGAATCGCGGTACGAATGCCCTCCTGCTTAAGCGGAATCTTCTCCGGAGCGTATCCGATAGAGATAATAATGACCAGCTTAAGGCCATTGTACTCGTCGCGAGCCAGGGTCTTCCAGTCCATGGTCTCGGCAATCCAACATGAGCCAATGCCCAGCTGGGTGGCGAGAAGAACGATCTTCTCGCCATAGTAGCCGATGAGTTCACGGGCAATTGCGTCTTCACAATAACCTGCTACGTAGTGGTAAATGGGACCGACAATAGACCTGTTCTTCATGTGGACGGAAGTGCCGTCCTCAAGGTGAGGACCCTCGATGGTAAGGATTGCGGGGTGATCGGGTGCAACCTCTGCCATCTGGGCATTTGCGACGTCAATGGCTTCTTGGAGCTGAGAGAGCTTCTCTTGCTCAATAGGCTTTTGGTCGTAGGCGCGCAGAGAAATGCGCTGGTCCATAGCTTCTTTTACGTCCATTGGAGTCCTTCCTGGAGCAAGGTTAGAGCAGAGAGCCAAATCGCTTAACGTAGAGGCTCTTGATTATGGTGATAAGAACCATATACCCGCTCATGAGTGCAGTTAGCCATCCAAAGAATGATAAAGGTAGCGCAACAAGACTCAAGGGCTGCGCAAACACCGGCAGATACGGAAGGGCACTGACTACAACAATTCCTGCGGTGGTTAGAGCAAGTAGCGAGGTTGATGGCATGCTCTGAACAAAGGGGATCTTGTTAGTTCTAAGCGCGTGGAGAACAAAGGTCTGGGTCCACATGGATTCGATGAACCAACCTGTTTGGAATGACAGAATAAAGAGAGTCTGAGCTGTGGTGTTTCCAGCTGCGGTAAGTTCTGCCCAGGTTCCTCCTGCAAGAGCGGGAGAGACTACAAAGAACATGAGAGCAAATGTCAGCACATCAAAGATTGAACTAACAGGTCCAATCCAAAGCATAAAGTTTGTAATTGAATGAGCATCCCAAGAGCGAGGACTTGAGAGGAACGATTCGTCAACGTTATCCCAAGGAATCGCAATGCAGGTAACGGTATATGCAAGACCCAAAAGGAGCAGCTGAAGCGCGCTCATTGGCAAGAACGGCAGGAAGAAGCTGGCCACCAAAACGGATAGCACGTTACCAAAGTTGGAGCTTGCGGTTGCCTTGATGTACTTGATGGTGTTGCCGTAGGTTCTGCGGCCCTCTTCAACACCGTGCTCAAGGACAAGCAAATCCTTCTGCAACAAGATGATGTCTGCGGACTCTTTTGCCACGTCAACAGCGGTATCAACAGAGATTCCTACATCGGAGGAGCGCATGGCAGCAGCGTCGTTGATGCCGTCGCCCATGAAGCCGACAACGTGGTTGTTTGATCTGAGCGCAGATACAACGCGAGCTTTTTGCATGGGGGAAAGCTTTGCGAAGAGCTGGGTCTTCTCGACACGTTCTTTGAGCTGCTCATCAGTAAGGTTCTCTACGTCGCTACCAAGCAAGAGTTCGTCAACGTGGATACCCACCTTTTTGCAGACGGCAGCAGCAACGCCCTCGTTATCGCCAGTGAGTACCTTGACCTGCACGCCTCTTTGGTTGAGCTTGGCAATTGCTTCGCGCGCGCTCTCTTTTGGTGGGTCCAGGAAGGCCAGATAGCCAATGAGCACCATGTCACGCTCATCGTCTACGCCAAACTCGCCAACACCACGAGGGTCGCTCTTCTGAGCAACGCCAACCACGCGCATACCTTCCTGATTGAGCTGGTAGACGCGGTCCATAACGCTTTTACGCTGGGCAGGAGTCAGTGGTTTAATCTCAGAGTCCAGGTCAACAAAGGAGCATGCGTTCAGGACTTCCTCGACGGCGCCTTTGGTGATCATCTGCGTCTTGTCAGTTTTTGTGTTTCTGACCACAACGCTCATGCGGCGACGCTCAAAATCAAATGGGACCTCGTCGATTTTCTCGTACTCAATGCTCAGCAGGTTAGTGGGCAGCTCATCGTTTGAAGTTTTGATGATTGCGTTGTCGATGAGGTTTCTGAGACCCGTCTGGAAATAGCTGTTCAGGTACGCGTTACGGAGTACGCGAGGGTCTTCTTCGCCCAGAATGTTGAGATGGCGCTCAAGAACAACCTCGTCTGCGGTGATGGTGCCGGTCTTGTCGGTGCACAGGATGTCCATGGCGCCTAGGTTTTGGATTGCAGCCGGATTCTTGACAATAACGTCCTGCTTGGCCATCTGTGTTCCACCGCGAGAAAGGCACGTGGTCACAATGACGGGAAGCATCTGAGGGGTAATGCCAACGGCAACGGAAACACTGAAGAGCAGCGCGTCAAACCAGTCACCCTTAAGAAATCCGTTTGCAAAGAACACAATAGGGCACATGATCAGCATAAACGAGACAAGCACTTTAGAGACGGATTTGAGACCCTCGTCAAAGCTGGTTTCACCAGAAGGCTGCTGAAGCAGCTCAGACATAGTGCCTACGTAGGTTTTATTGCCTGTTGCAACTACCACTACCGTTGCACTTCCTGATTGAACGGTAGTGCCAGCGAACAGCAGGTTTGTGCATTCAGAGAGTGAGAGAGGATAGCGCGTACCATCTGCGCGACGGCGAGCGTGTACTACACCAGCGGTTTTCTCGACAGGCTCTGATTCTCCGGTAAGCGCGGTCTCGTTGACAAAGAGATCCTTGGCATCTAAAACGCGGCAGTCTGCAGGAATCATGTCGCCCGAGGCAAGACGGATGATGTCGCCAATAACTACCTGTTCAAAGGGGATTTCTTCTCCCAGCGCTGAGGCAAGTTTAGGTTCTTCAGGAGCTTCGTCTTCATAAGCGGCGTCTTCATCGGCGGCGTCTTCCTCGAAGTCCGCGAGGTCACCCGCGTTGGCGTCTGGGTCTTGGCTGAGCTCTTGGTCGGAGTTCTGGTTTAAGCCCTGCTCAGTACCCGTGTCATCAAAGTCGATAGGACGGCGGATAACTCTTGTGGTGGAGGTTACCATTTTGGAGAGTGCGGCTGCAGCTGAAGCTCCCTTTGAGCTCTGGATAAAGTCAATGATGCCGGAGATAAGCACCATTGCGGTAATGATGACGACGGTTGACGGGTCCTTCTCGCCATCCGCGGCAAGAGCCACATTAGTGATGTAAGAAATGCCAGCGAGGGCAATCAAAATGAAGGTGAAGGGGCTTGCAAAGCTCTTGAGCAGACGGATGATGAAGGGCTCCTCAGCGGCGCTGGTGATAACGTTTGGGCCGTCGAGGTCGTATTTTGCCTGCGCAATATCAAGGGCAAGGCCGTCCGGGGTGGTATGGAATTTTCTGCAGACGCTCTTTACCGAGTGAGTCGCGGCAAAGGTCAGGGACTGTCCAAGCTCTCCCGAGGTGGTCTGAGTTGTCTTGGTTTGGGCTGTCTTTGTTTGGGTTGTGCGCTTCATGATTGCCATGTGCACCTCCGATGATTAGTGGAAACGAATGACTAACTGGTTGGTGTATGACGCAAACTGAAAGCGTTCTGTTATGTGTGGGACTTGAAACCGGACAATCTGAAACCGAACGATCCGAGCCAGTCGATCAAGGCTGGATAATCTTGAAACCTGCCACATAGATTCATATATCTACAGGATTGCTCTATAAACCTGCAAATTTATATCCCTATAGGCTTGCGGTGCAGTAAAAATTAAAACTTTTGAATAAGAGGTTTCTTTATATCCATTACACATAAATGAACAGGGTCAGCATCTGCTGTCAGACGTAAGCTGCTACTTCGACTAGGCATATAAAGCACCTCCTTATATTGGAGTTCTGCAAGGGACGTCCAGTAAAGCGGGGCATCATGCGATGGACGGACGTCACGTCTATTCAGACATCTCTAAGAGTAGTTGGGTTGACGACTTTGGTCAACCTATTACTATATATCTAATAAATAACGTGTTTAATCTGCGCATTTATTTGCCGCGATATGGCGAGAAACCCTGTCGAGCAGTAACGCAGAGAAGAAACGACAAGCAGAACGACAAAACGCCGAACTACTGCATTCTTGCTAAGAAGGAGCATCTCATGGGCAAAGTAATTGTATTTGGAAGCCTGAACATGGACGTCTCCATCGAGGCAGATAAGATGCCTCAACAGGGCGAGACCATCGGCGGCAAAAATCTTATCACCAGCCCAGGTGGAAAAGGCGCTAATCAGGCTGTTGCCGCAGCTCGAATGGGTGCAGATGTTCACATGATTGGTGCTGTTGGCGCTGACTCGTTTGGACAGGACCTCAAGCAGTCACTTATTGGCTACGGCGTCAATGCAGAGCAGGTAGATGAGCTGTCTGGAGTCTCCACTGGCGTTGCCGTGATTGTGCGCGTGGGCGGCGATAACCGTATCATTCTGGATCACGGCGCTAATCACGTACGCACAGTTGATGACGTAAAAGCAGTGCTCGATCGCATTGCAGAGCCGGGTGACGTGTTCTTGACGCAGTTTGAGTGCGAGTTGTCGACCACGTTTGAGCTTATCAGGCACGCGCATGAGCTGGGGCTCTATACGATGGTGAACCCATCGCCATCAGCTACCATGACCACCGGTCTTCTCGCCAGCGTGGACTTGCTCTGTCTGAACGAGATTGAGTTTGCGGACCTGTTCGGCGAGGGCAAGATTAGCCCGCTGGCAGAGCCCGAGGCTGCAGTGCAGAAGGTGCTTGAAAGCGGCGTGGCAACTGCGGTGTTAACGCTGGGGTCTAAGGGTTCGATTGCCGCCGACGCACACAGCG
>ERZ773203.1071-NODE-1071-length-14331-cov-14.153965_pt1 | contig 14331 bp, 11 predicted proteins | sample MGYA00580529_ERZ773203 | MGnify/ENA primary metagenome ERZ773203 (study PRJEB29015, sample SAMEA2738176) | human oral metagenome | biome: human oral; feature: human-associated habitat; material: saliva | place: China | collected 2177 ... | reverse complement strand
AACTCATCGCGCTTTTCTAACAGCTCAATTATAGCCTGACAACGCCGCTGATTAATCTCCAACTGATTTGGCAATAGTTTTTGATAATTATCAATCAATCGACTACGAATATCAGCATCAGCAATAATCTGATCAATCCCATCATCTAAGCCAAGCTCTCTCGCCGCAAACGGTTGTAGTTGCAATTCTTCAATCAACTCCTGCGGCAATTTTATTTTTTCCAACTCTCGAACCGCGGTTATCACCGTCGAAATATAACGTTCCGCGACAGAGTTATCCGTCGGAGGTTGCCACAACCACCCATCTGACGAAGTGTAACTGCTCGTCATCAACACGTAACCGTCAGCAGCCAATTCAGTCCAATCAGCAACATATTGCGGGTAAGTTTTCTGTAACAAACGCGTTACTGCATAATCTTTTTTTAGCCAGCCTAATTCCCGCTCACCCTCATCCGACAATAAATTAACATCAACTTCTTTAACAAAAATCGTTCGATCGCCAGACGACACTAATGCTCGGCGATTAAGCGAAAAGCCGCCACTTACTGGCGTGATCCGTAATTCAGATAAATCAACGTTTAGCTCCGTCGCCGCACATTGCAAGGCTCTGTCGGTTAATAATTTATCGTGATCTGGCAATGTTTCCATGCATAAATTATAACATCAGACAACTTAAATCCGCTTAGTAAATATCATTACTCTATTATTACGAGTTTGGGAATTTTTTATCCACTCCCCTGCGCACGTCATCAAATTCAGACCCTCAGATACACCATCAGCTGGCCGAATAAAACTATTCATATCCACATCAGATAATTTAACTGTTTGTTTTTTTATCACCTGATAACGTAATATTTTACCGTCGCCACGCTCAACACTAATCGTATCACCGGCATTCAAAGACTCTAGCTTATTAAAAACTCCACCTGAAGTTGTACCCGACGCATGCCCAATAATTATTGATGCGCCTAACTGACCCGGCTTAACACTGCCGGTATACCATCCAGCATCAAAGATGTTGACAGGTGACTGCATTGAACCGTCCGAATTGACGCTCATTTGCAAAACCCTAGCCTTAACCCCCAACTTCTCAATGGTGATGACTCGCGGCAAGTCCGCAGCTACTTTATACTTAGCAATCGCATCATCTGAGACTTTAGTTTCATCTTTACCCTCACTACTTCTACGATCATTAGAATCATCGCTGCGTGCTGTTACTGGCGCCCCATTAACGGCGTTCTTTATTCGACTATTCAACAGCCAAGAATCAACAAATGAATATATCGAGATTGTCAAAAGAATAACTGCAATTACGCCAGGAAGCTTTTTACGAAAATTACCGCCTAAAATATTTTGCAAAGATTGCTTAATACGTCTCTGCTTGCTACCCCGAAAATCACCGACAATCACAGACTCTCCATAGATATCTAGCAAGCGGGCTGCTCGAGTCAGTTTTTTATTAATTAGCGTAGGTTTCTTTGATTTTATACACTGCCGAGGCTGTTTTGTCTTAGTCGACACAGAATGATGAGCAATATTCGCAGTATGCTTCATATTCGCACTATCAGTCACATTTACAACAATATCACTCATCAGCCTGCGTCGCGGTACGACTACTCGACCCCTAACCTTTGGCGGTGTCTGTAAATTGCGTATATTTCGTTCTCCCCGTACCATATCTACCTCATTGTAGCCAACAGGCACGCTCTGCGTCAAACCGCTTATGGCGTGCCTGTCGATTTTTTAAGCCTTTACTTCGGCTCTTTACTTCTTACTAAGACTCTTTCGTTTTGTTACGAATAGCAGAGCGGCTGCTGAAGCTACTCCAGCTATAGCCCCAATCAAATTAACAGACAATTTTTCACCACCCGTATTTGGAGCTTTTGGAGCTTTTGAGTCATTCTGTGCCGTCAGTACAACATCATTACCGTCACCGCCAACATAACTAATCTTGAAGGTTGCGCCGCTTACAGTTACCTCTGCACCTTCAGGTAAATCCTTAAATGTTCCCTGGACAGGGTTAGTGCCGTTGTTGCTGACGATCGTAAAGGTATCACCCTTCTTAATGACACCACCAGCCAAGTATGTTAAGTCTAGACTACCATTTAGAGAAACATCACGTGCAACAATCTGATCATAGTGATCTTTGTTTAAGATTTCCGCCTTATATACACCGGTATTCTCTAGAGAGAAACCTCCCAGTACAGTAATTTTACCTGGTGAGTTGCCCGGAGCAACAACACCTGACACATAAAGACCTCCCACAGTAGCGTCACCGCCGAACACGCCGCCCTCATTAACAGATACATCAGAACGACTACCATTTAGTAAAACTGTTTCACCTTTTTTAACAGTCACAAACTCATCAGGTTTGTCGCCGTCTAATTGTATTGTTTTAGCTTCATGGGCATTACCAATTTGACCATTCGGCGTGCCACTGGTGTTATTTGAAGACTCAACCAGTACTGTACCTTCATTATCTTTATGAGCAACCAGCTTACCTGGACCACTAAGTTTACCGGTAATCTTCAATGTTACATTTGATGCTAGCCGATATTCAACATCACCATTAAGCGTAATGTCGCCAGACAGAACAGTCGTTACGCTCGAAGCAGCACCACCACCAAAGCCTTGACAATGTATTCCATGAGAAATCATCGAGCCATTTTCAAAAGTGATTTTACTAGAACTTGTCTCATTTTTATAATCACTAATCTCTAACTGGCCTTTATTTTTAACCAAGATACTATTAGCGCCATCTAGTGGCACATAAGCATTTTCTCCGACAATTTTTTCTGCGGCTTTTACATAATAACTTATACTATCACATCCAGCATTAGCAACCTCAAAACGGCTTATCGTCGGTTTGCTGTCAAATCCTCCATCAAATCCATTCGATTTCAGGCTTGACAGGCCAGCGACAGCGCCAGTAACATAAACTTTAGGGGTTTTATACCTATCTTTACTATCGATACTGGTATGATCTCCAGCAAATTCAGCATCTGACGTAAACCGCATCGTATCAATATTATATCTAGCACACGACTTATCGTCAGGAAGACTATCCAGCTTTTTAACCTCTAAACCCGACAGAGCTACTGTTAAATCATTCTGAATTTCTATGCGCCACCCATTGGCAGTAGAACCCTCAACACAAGTAAATACCAACTTAGAACCTTCTGTTGGTACTTGACCTTCTTTCCAGTTACCAGCGGTTGACATTTTATGGTCACCAGCTGAGCCAGTCCACGTAAATGAAGCTGGCGCAGCACTTACCGGCGAATGAAGCGCCACTATGCCAACAATAGCCGCCACCGACGCGGCGCCGATTATTTTAGTATAAGAAACACCCATTTTGTTTCCCTCCCGTACACGTTTGTGTTTTTATTTAATTTGTAGCCTCACAATATCATTACTAAATGAGCTTTACAAGCATAATTGTATAAAATACAACAAAAAACTATATATTCTATCTGTTCTTTCGATAAAACCTTACCTTTGTTCCGCATCAAATATTCCAGAACACCATATTCCTTAGCGGTCAAGTTAATCTCCTGCGAAGTCATCGTCGCCATAGGTTTGTTGTTAAATTAACTTGTTCTCATTTATACCTTTTTCATGGTAATTATTCCTCTAATTAATGCTATTTATATAGTAAATAATGGTTCTTTAATTTTGCTGTAAAATTGACTATTCTACTTTTATTTTTATTGCGCTTATTGTTATAATTGGCATCTAGCATTAAATTTAAGGGGAGTGTATGTTAATAAGAAAACGCTTTTTAAATACAAAAGTTAAAATATTAACCGGCATAATGATAGCTGGATTAGTTGTCAGTGGATCACTACTTACCTTGCCAACCGTACAAGCTAAGAATACTGTTAGCGATGATTATCCACTAAATGATAGCGCCAACTGGAATCAAGAGCCTGTTTGGCGTGATGAATTTAATGGCACGTCATTAGACGCAGAATCTTGGAATGTGCGCAGTGGCGGATGGGGTGCGAACCACGTTCAAAGTTGCTATAGAAATAGAGAAGAAAACGTGAATGTTAAAGATGGCAGTCTAAATCTGGTTGGGTTATATAAGCCGGGCGAAAAGTGTAGTGGCAATGAAAAAAGCGGCAATTTCACCTCTGGATTCGTAGAAACGAAGGGCAAAAAAGCTTGGACTTACGGCTATATTGAAGCTCGCATAAAAATGCCGAATAATAAGAGTACTTGGCCAGCATTCTGGATGAGTCCTAACGAATCTGCATATGGTAGTTGGCCTCGCAGTGGTGAAATTGATATCGTAGAAACTAAAGGCTCTAACTTAGATTACGCAGCAGCAGATGCTCACTGGGGAATCTCACCAGGATACAAGAAGCATGCCCAAGGTAAAAAATTGCCAGCTGGATTTAAAGACACTACTCAGTGGCACACTTACGGCGTAAAATGGACTGAAGGAAAATTGGAATATTACATTGACGGCGTAAAATTCCATACAGTCAGTAGTTTTGGATGGCCAAACGCAGCAAACACACCTTACGGCCCATTCGACAAGCCGTTCTTTCTACGACTTAACTTGGCAATCGGCGGCGACTACATTGATGGCAATGGTAGCAAGTGGTCAAATGCCTACAACGCTCTAGCTGAATATCCAAAGTCATTCCCGGCAACTATGTCAATCGATTACGTCCGCGTATACGAAAGACGAACAGCTAAAGAAGTTAATGTACCAGACAATAACTTGCGCGCTCAACTTAATAAAAAATTGTCTACTCAATTTAACAACTCTCGCGCAGACGATCAAAAAATTACTGACGTAGAGTTGGAAAAATTGACAGACCTTAACTTGGACGCAGCCGACAACGCATCAGAAGCAGATAAGATTCACGACCTAACAGGCTTAGAGGCAGCTAAAAACCTTAAGACTTTGTCTCTTAAGAACAACTCTGTCTTCGACCTAAGAGCAGTTTCTAATATCAAATCTCTAAAATCAGTAAACCTAACGATTAATCGCTAATTAGCTTAGGTGTTTACAGAAAAATTGTCATCTCATTATGGGGTGGCAATTTTTTATTTCAACCTGAAACTTCAGTATTCGACACCTCTATAGTTCTGTTGTTAAAATAACTACATACTAAACTTTACTTTTATTCCGCTTATTGTTATAGTGGTGTTAAATATCAAAATATTGGGAGAGATAAAAAATGTTAATAAAAAAACGTTTTTTGAATACAAAGCTTAAGTCGGTGGCTGGATTAATGGCTGCTGCGGCTATTATTGGTGGATCAATATTCACCCTGCCTATAGACAATGCCAAAAGTGCAGGAAGTCCATATCCGCCAACAGATAGTGAATATGAGAAAGTCTGGTCAGATGAATTTAATGGAGATTCACTAGATACGAACGTATGGTCTCCATACACAGGAGGCTGGAACGCTAGTGAGGTTCAGGGGTGCTATACAGAATCCGCGGAAAATATAAACGTCAGTGGAGGTAGCCTGAATCTGATCGGTCTATATAAACCAGGCGTAACCTGTAATAAGGGTAAAAATAAAGATTTTACTTCTGGATTCGTAGAAACAAAAGATAAACAATCTTGGACTTACGGATATTTTGAAGCTCGCATAAAAATGCCAAATAATAAAAGTACTTGGCCAGCATTCTGGATGAGCCCTAACGTAAAAAGATACGGTGACGGGTGGCCTATGAATGGCGAAATCGACATCGTAGAAACAAAGGGTTCTGATTTGGATTATGCTGCCGCGGATGCGCACTGGGGAAAATCCATAACCAATAAAACACATAAGAATAGCCACAAAGCAGATCTACCTGCAGGCTTTTCAAATACTACTGACTGGCATACATATGGAGTAAAATGGACCGAAGGAAAGTTAGAATACTTCATTGATGGAAAAAGCTATCATACAGTTGAAGGATTTGGTCAACCAAATGCCGCAAACACACCGCACGGGCCATTCGACGTACCATTCTTCCTGCGTCTTAACATGGCAATTGGCGGTACTTATATCGACGGCCCTGGTGGTAAATGGTCGAATGCCTACAATGTCGTAGCAGAAGAACCAGGCACATTCCCTGCAACTATGTCAGTCGACTACGTTCGTATATACCAAAGACGACAACCTAAAGAGGTTGAAGTCAAAGACACAGGACTACGCAAGCTACTCAATGAAAAACTAGGAGAGAAACTTGGTACAACTCGTACAGAAAATCAAAAAATTACTGACGTAGAGTTGGAAAAATTGACAGATCTTAACCTAGACAACTCAAACATTACCAACCTAACTGGAATAGAAGCTGCCAAAAACCTTAAGAATTTGTCGTTAAATCACAACTCAATCTCGAACCTAAGCCCACTAGCTGGACTAACTTCTCTAAAGACTCTGTCACTTAAAGAAAACAAGATTACAGATATTAGTCCGCTGACTGGACTAACTTCTCTAACCTCACTAAATCTTGAAGATCAGCAGCCTAGTATTAAACCTAATGACAAATCATTTACTTCACCACTAAAGGATTTGACGGGAGGTGTAATTTCCATAACCAACTCAGCAGAAGTCGTTAACGACACAACAACTCCTGGAAACATTCAGCTACTGTCACTGCCAGCCAACGGAGCATCTCCTATCCTGAATACTCCTTGGACCAGAAGTGTAACAATCGGAACAGTTTCAACTACGTTTAGCGGCACTCTGGCTATTGACACATCAGCAATCCCTAGGGCAGCACAGCCACAACCACAACCACAGCCTGGAAATTCATCAGCTGCCACTCATAATCCAGCTAATAAGCCTCAGAGTACTGTAAGCAACCTACTTGCAAATACAGGATTTAATGTCTTCTTAGGTGTTATAGCCACTCTAGCATTAGTTGCTGCAGGACTATTAATTCTACGCTAACCTATGGCTACATAAAATTACCACCCCGTGATGAGGTGGTAATTTTTTGTTGAGAAGTTAGTTCTTATTGTCGAGAGGGTTGAGAAGTTGGTTGCGGTGCTACGCCAGACTGTGAAGCGTCTGATGGCGGCGTGTTGGTTGTGTTATTTTGAGCTGACGGAGTTTGTCCAGCCGAAGATGAATCTGATTGTCCCGATTGATCAGATTGAGCTTGAGACGTGCTGCCATTTACGCCTGATTGCTGCCTAGATCCGCCAGGACCGCCTTGAGATTGGCTCATTCCTGGAGGGCCGCCAGCTTGCCCGCCCGTTTGGCTTCCGCTCGAGACGCCAACTTGCATACCCGCAACAAATCCCAGTCCGCACAAAACCACGCCGCCAATTGCTATTCCCATTGCCGCGCCGACGTTAATTGAGCGTTTTTCGTTCGAAGCGTATTCCGAATTGTTAAAAATATTTTCTGGTGTTGTTTGAGATTCTTGATCTAATTTTCTCATAATATTTCTCCTTTGGTTAAATTTATTTCCTATGCAGACAGTTCGTATAATGTTACATCACTACCTCCATAATTAACGACTTTGCCGTTTTTCTTAATCCAATTTGTGATTTCGCTATTTCCGCCATTTGGACCGCCGCCATGACCGTGCGAGCTAGCGGCATAATATTTCAATTTGCCATCCGCCACCAATTGCTTAAATTGCTCAAGCGTGAGTGGCGTGTCGCTGCCGTTAAAGCCACCAATTGCCATGACTGGTTGACCGCTGGTTAGCTGAATTGCCGCCGATTCATTAGCGCTATCCACCGCCACCAACCAAGTCGCACTATTTTGGTTTTGTAAAAGATATTGAACCAACGCACTATCTGCCTGAGATTTTTCATTATTACTTCCCTGCATCGCCGTTGAGTTCGGACCTGCCGTCGGAATACTGCCCGTATGCGTGACGTTGACGGTCGACAATGTGTAAACAACTGGAGCAGTCATACACGCAGCCACAGAGGTGATAATTGCCAAGTTCTGAAGCCAACGTTTCGGCGTATACAGATTAGCCAACAGTCCAATTATACCGATAGCCCCCAGAGCACCAACCGTCCACATTAGCCAAGTCATCGTACCAGCGTAGCTAAGGATAATTATCGCAATCACCGCCGTTACGCCGACCAACATCGGTAAAATCCAAGCATATGATTTTCGCCTGATGTACGCGCCCCACAGAAACGGCACGCCAATTCCAATCAGAGCCGCCACAGCCGGTGCCATAACCACCACGTAGTACGGATGAATCACGCCGCTAGTCATGCTGAATATTACAATGTGAATGATCAGCCAAAGCGTCCAGAATATTACTGCCGCTCGTCCGCGATTAGTTCGCGGAGTCTTGCGTAAAATCCATAAGAGTAGTCCGCCACTCGCCAATGCTAAGACTAGCAACCATGCAATGTTCGGTCCGAAATCATTATTGAATATCCTAAGCACTCCCGTTTGCCCGCCAAATCCAGTGCCTCCAGGACCATGACCGCCACCAGGAGCGCCGCCACCCATTCCGCCAGGGCTTGCTATTGCCATTCCACCACCTCCGCCGCCGCGGTTTCCTAATAATCGACCAAAACCGTTATAGCCAAAAATCAAACTCCAAATACTATTATCATTCGTACTACCAACCCACGGTCGATTGCCAGACGGCGTCAGCCAAACAAGCACACTCCACCATAAAGTCGACACCGTCGTAATTACGCCCGCAAACATTAAATGTAGAAATCGCGTAACAATTGGTGGCTTGGCGAAGGCTAGATAGACAATCACCATCGCAGGCAAAACCATCAAGCCCTGAAGCATTTTCGTGTTAAACGCTAGTCCCGTAAACAGCCCCGCCAGACCAAGCCATAAAAGCGGACGCCTACCTTCTAATGACCTGAGAAATGTGTAACCGCTGGCGGTGAGCATAAATGTCAAGATAGCGTCTGGATTATTAAATCCGAACATCAACGCCGCAACAGGAGTTAGCATTAATGTGACTGCGGAAATTATCGCGCTAGTAAATCCGAATTGCCGTTTCACTGCCGAATATAACAAGCAAACCGAACCGACGCCCGCCAATACGCTTGGTAGTAACATTGAAAAGCTGGAAAATCCAAAGAGTCGAGCGCTAAGTCCCATTATCATCGTAGCCAGTGGAGGCTTGTCGATTGAAACATAATTCGCCGCGTCCAAACTACCAAACAGCCACGCCGTCCAGTTTTGGCTTGCCGCCTGTACTGCCGCTGCGTAATAACTATTCGCCATACCATTATGCATCGCGCCAAACATATACAACGCGCCCGTCGCAATCAACAGCATCGGAAGAGCCATTTTCTCAAGCCACGAACGATTGTCCAATTCTTTATTAACTCGATGCAGTCCTTTTAAATCATCGACCGCAGTTTTTACAATCTTCACACGACTATCAGTATCTTCAATCCAAGTAACGGGTTGCTCGTGAATTGGCACGCCCGCGCGCTCCGTTTTAATCAAAAGCTCAGTGTCGAAGAACCATTCATTGTCCTTAATTTTTGGCAAAAATCTCTTCGCCACATCGCGACGAATTGCCTTAAACCCACATTGCGCATCGCTAAATTTGGTTCGCGACGTCAATTTGATAATCTTGTTATAACACCGTGAAATAAACTCTCGCTTAAAACCGCGGCTAGTCTTTGATTTTTTCATCAATCGAGAACCGATCCCCACGCCAACTTCGCCCGCCACAAGCGGCTGAATCATCGGTAGAAAATCATCCAAACTGGTGGACAAATCAACATCCATATATGTCAGAATGTCCGCCTGACTGCTTTGCCAAACCTGCTTTAATGTTCGTCCGCGACCGCGTTCAGCCAACCGCATGACACGAACTGATTGATGATTTTGCGCCAAACTTTTTGCGATTTTTAAGGTGTTATCTTGACTGCCATTATCTGCAATTGTTATTTGATAGCGATATGGCAAATTTTCCATCATGTATTCGTCAAGCGTTTCAATGCTGCTTTGAAGAATTTTCTCCTCGTTCAGCACCGGCACGACTATGTCGACAAATGGATTAACTATCGCCCGAAACGGCGATGGACTAGAATCGGACGTAATAAGTCGCGACCTAGCTAATGGTTGGGGTGTGGTCATTGCTCTCATGCAAACCACTATAAACAAGCGTTCTGTAAAAATGCTTTAATACATCTGCAAATATCTCAGAATGTTTACATACCATCAAAAACCAATAAAACTACATCGCCATCTGCGCCATTAACGCCCAGCTCTATAAACCTCATCAAATCATCTATTTGCATGACGATATCAGCCTCTCGCCTCTCTTCCGCTAACTTTCGTATCTCTGGCAATTCATTCTCTACTAGCCGAACATATGAGTAGCCGTCTACAGCGGTATGTCCATAAAGATCAATATGCGCAATCACTGGAAATCGCCGTTCAAAATCTTCAGCGCTCTCCGTCAAACTGCTAGCAAAGTTAAAAATATCCTTTAAGTCACTACTCTTTTGGCCGCTCTTAAAATCATCCCGTAAACATTGGCTAGAAAGAAATCTAGCCCACATACCATCACAATAAGTGTTATTCATAGTTATCATTATCTCACCTATTCCGCGATATTATAAATATATAACCGCAAAATCAATAAAAAAGACCTCAACTATACTTGTTGAAGTCTTAAAATTCGATTTGGCTCCCCCTAGCAAACGAGTTGCAAACCGAGAGTTCGAACTATGACGAGAATTATACAGACAAAATCAAGGAAATTTTATGCAATTATTAAATATATTTATAGCCCCTAAACACATAACGTGTTATCATAGTATTAGATAACTCGAGAAGGATAAAGCTGGGTTCCCGAATGGGAGTAAGTCCACAAGACGAGAATTCCTTTGCTCCTGGGGTTATCTACCTAGATTTACCGTTAGGTTTGATAGCGTCAATTACCCCGTTGGGGTCTTTTTTAATTTGAGCTACTATAAAATCCACAAGAGCTGGGGCATAAGAATAGGTCGGCTTCTTACCATCCATCTTATGGGCATATGCATAGACTATATTGCTCTTCACATCATAGAAGTTCACAAATAGCGTTAGGTCGCTTGTATTAAAGGCGGTCCGCAAGTCTCCGTTCGGCCTGGTGTACTTAAATGGTATATTTTCAGTCGCTAACCTTTTGTTTACAGCACTTACAACATTTCCAAATGAGAAGTTGTGCGTATTACTCGGGTCTCGCAGTTCCTTTACAACTTTAACCTTCTTATCAGAGCCCCTATCAATTGCAATGACGAAATCGGCCGAACCTTTCTTCTTCGTAATATATACTTCCTGTCTGATACCGATTGAAAACTTTGGATTGTTTTCCGTTTTCTCTAATACCGCCAAGTCATTTCTGTACGTAATTAACTTTTCCGCAAGCTCGGCTGAGTATTTCGCCCGAACAGTCTCGTCGGTAAAATCACCAATGTTCACAGACAACGTAAGAAAGCTATCGGGTATATTTTCAGCAACATCAATATCATGAAATTCGTTCATCTTGTTTCGGAAGTTAATTACACATGACTGAAAAAGCGGAGCATAGATAATGCCATATTCCTCAGTGATAAAGTGCGTTCCTGTATTTCTAAGCTCAATAATCTTCTCAAGGTTCTTACGTAGCGGGTCCTTATCGTTAGTAAACACTTTTTCTATCGACTTAGACAAACTGATAGTCCGTTCAGGATTGTCTTTGAAATAAATACTATCCTCACCAAATTGCCTGATTATTTGAGCCTTGAGCATAAGCTCCCAAGCGTTACAAACGAAAAACGCAAAACCTTCAACACGATACCTGAGTGTCGGTTTATTAAATACCTCAAGACCCATAATAAAAGCCTCTCGGCTCTTTTGGACGAGTTGGTTTATCAGCTTATTTCTTGACCTTTCGCTCACATGGTTATTGTATCACTTAATCAAGTGATAGACACCCCCTGTAGCGGTACTTTTATTTTTTGAGAACGCCGTAAACGTACTACCTAAATTATCGTGGATAGCAAAAATGGTGTGTATTCCGTTTTACTCAGCAATTATACAAGTTCAATAGCGATCGTGCTGTTGGTAATGGTGGTAGTCTCTTGTTTTTATGCGTAAATACTCCACCTATAAAATGGTAGATTTCCGAGGGTATTTTAAGCGGGCATTTCTTGACACTATTCTTAGCATAAGCGATCTTCTTTAATTGATGTTACCGGTTTCATTTCCGCTACCAAGCTACGTCAATATAGAAGAGGCTTGCTGGCTGACCAAACAACTTAATATCAAACTTGAGGCTTGGCTCAACAATCGTACTAGCGTTGTGTATTCTAAATGATATAGCCCAACCATTATTCATAGTTAAATGAACCGTAGTTTTTGAATCATCCTTAAATGACAGTTCAATTATCCGTGTAGGCAATTCTATGTCAGGTATTACAATATCAGGTTCCTTTGAATTACTAGACTGGTTAAGTGTACCAAACAAATTAAAAGGTATAACTCTTGTCGTATGATTTTTGTAGTGGATAAGCTTGTAATAATCGTTCCCATTACTACCTAGAAGATACTTCACAAGACCAGCAGTAACATCGTCACCATATTTTTCATAGGCTCGCTGCAATTCATCTATAAATGCATTCAAAATCGGCACATATATACTATGCTCCTTATCTGGCAGTTCTCGCCATTTCGTCTTTTTATTCTTTAGGTTTTGTAATTCGGTAAAAATCGAAGAGATTTCATCAAAATACTGCTTTGACGATGGTATTCCAAACCAAGACTTCCCGAAATCTAACTTCGCACTAAGTCTTGAATGCTTCAAGGCTTCGTGGTTATGTTTTACAGATACACCTATTTCCCACTGGACATCCCGCCTGATTATCAACACATCTCTAATGTCGCCTAATTTTGCCACGTCGTCAGACTGAAGCGAAACAGTAAGTTTATCTTGTCCATCTTCTGTGATCTTTGGCTCCATTTTTATTATTGCTTCAATGCCCGCTTTTGCTGAAGTAAGCATATCATTACGTTCTTCTTCTGTAATATCATTTAGATACCTGCCGCGAGCAATAAGAAGACTATTATTCTCTACAATCTCAACAGGACGGATTAGTTGAACCGTCTCTACCAAAGCTATAAGACAAGCATACTCATATGCCTTACCTTTTATTGTTGAGTTGATTGTACTTCTGTCTTCGTCCATACGTCTTTAAGCTCCTTCTTTATCTGCTCGGCAATAGCATTGGCAAGATTAACTGGAACGGCGTTACCTACCATCTTATAGCCGTTCGCTACATCCCTATATAAAAACTTGTAACTATCCGGAAATGTTTGTATCCTAGCAGCCTCTCGCACACTTAAACGTCTATACATGTGTTCTTTGCCTTCACAAAATATCTGCTTATTAGGTTCAACCTTAACCATCTTTGGTGCTTTAGGATGTAACGGGGCTTGTCGTCCGCCAGCCTGAATAGTAAACGACGGCTCATCCCAAGAGCGAACCCTATTTCTTGACATAAAAATCGGCGAAAATCCACCTATCATATATTCGTGGTTATCAATTTCAAGGTCGCCATTTGTCTTATTTTTTTCAAGAGCGGGTATCGCCTCTGGTAAATCACCAATTGCATCTCTGAGATTAGGTTTATATTCATTTGGCTCCGGAAATGTAAATGTACGATTTAAATCCTTGCGATAACCCACTATGATTACACGCAGACGGTCCTCTGGAACGTTGTAGTCATTTGCATTGACAAGCTTCCAGCTGATATTATACCCAGCTTCCTCAAAATCTTTAAGAAAACCATTGAAGCTTTCAGAATGCTTTGGAGCAAGAATACCAGAAACATTTTCAACAAGAAAGAACTTTGGCTGCTTCGCTTTAAGAATGCGAATATAGTCGTTAAAAAGACGCCCTCTTTTATCGGCTATTCCACGACCCGCACCAGCCTCACTCCAACTCTGACAGGGAGGACCGCCAAGCAAACCATCGCAATCTGGTACTTCGTTCTCAGGGACGTCTGTAATACTACGTTTGTCTAATATTGTGTGCGGGAAATTATACTGGAAGGTATCCCAAATAGTCTTGTCATACTCGTTAGCCCAGATAATCTGGAAACCAGCATTTTCAAAACCAAGGTCCAAGCCTCCAGCTCCCGAAAACAGTGATACTATTTTCATTGGCATTGCTTTTATCCTTTGTTAATTATTTACTATTTAATTATATCAGAATAAGCATTTACGTTATTTACTATCATAGAAATAGCTAAAGCAAAAGAGTAAGATTTTGAAAAATAACATCCGTCCAATAAAAAAGACCTCAACTATACTCGTTGAAGTCTTAAATTCGATTTGGCTCCGGCAGCTGGGCTCGAACCAGCGACCTATTGGTTAACAGCCAACCG
>ERZ773203.1070-NODE-1070-length-14340-cov-36.119986_pt1 | contig 14340 bp, 9 predicted proteins | sample MGYA00580529_ERZ773203 | MGnify/ENA primary metagenome ERZ773203 (study PRJEB29015, sample SAMEA2738176) | human oral metagenome | biome: human oral; feature: human-associated habitat; material: saliva | place: China | collected 2177 ... | reverse complement strand
CCAGAAGCTTACTACACCCACACCAAATAAACAGCAAATCACACAAATCCCTAAACAATACATTTCTCCCGTGCGCCGGGCCTGAATGAACAGGCCCGGAGCACGCTTGTTTTTGAATTAGTGCACTCCCACTTGGTATTAGCTCCAACTCTAGTTTGGAGTTAGGAACTACCTGGTTTAGTTACAACCCCATTTAGAAGCCGTACACTTCACGGCTGTTGCGGTTAACCAGCTGGCACATTTGCTCTAGGCTCAGCTGGCGCAGCTGCGCCAAGGCGGTTAACGTCACCGGCAACAGGTAAGAGCCATTAGGCATACCCCGGTAAGGGGTAGGCGGCAGGTAGGGGGCATCGGTTTCTATCAGCAGCAACTGCTGTGGCATCGCCGCAATTGCAGCGTGCAGTTCCCGGTTAGATTTGTAAGTCACCGGCCCCGACACTGAGGCATACCAGCCGTGCTCAGCGCACACCTGGGCCATAGCCTCATCCCCACTAAAGCAGTGGAAAACCGTGCGCTCAGGGGCGCCGTCGGCAAGCAAAACCTCAATGCACTCACGGTGAGCCTGGCGGTCATGGATCTGCAACGGTAAACCCAGATCCTTAGCCAGGGCAATATGGGCACGGAAAGACTCCCGTTGCGCCACGCCCCCACGCGGGCCGGTACGGAACAAATCCATGCCGGTCTCCCCCACCGCCACCACAGTTTCGGGGTTTTCACGGCAGGCCCGCTCCACCTGGGCCAAGGCGGCGTCGAGATCATATGCGCCATGGTGGGCCTCAAAACGCGGCTGCAAACCATCAGGGCCCACCTCGCTGACGCCTGCATGCAGCACCGCCTCATTCGGGTGAATCGCCAGCGCCACCTTCACCCCCGGCAGCTGTCGGGCCAGCTCCAGCGACGGCGCAAAAGCAGGCAGCTCACAGGCGCTAGTGATCATGCGGTCCACCCCCACCGCCTGGGCCCGCTCCACCAGCTGCGCGGCGCTAAGCGGGCCGGAAGCAGCCGCCGCCCCCGGCCCCTCAGTGGGCGAAATCGGCAAATGGGTGTGGTTATCCATAACCGCCTGCGGCAGGCGGGCAATATTTTCCAGCGCCGGCCAATCGCTCGGCTTACGTTTAGACACTTTGTTCTCCCTGGTAGATGGGGGCAGAGCCCGGTTAAGGGCGCAAGTTACATGCACGTGCCCTCGGCGCTACCAGTTACGGCTAGCGACGAGGGCACAGCTAGTTTCTAAGCAGCTCAGGCGCCGGTGACGTCGTCGGGCACCTGCCCGGCGTAACGGGCCAGCTCCTGCTCAATGATGGCTTCATCAAGCTTGACAAACACCGGGGTGGGCTTGCCTACGGGCGTGCCCGGGGTGACTGCATGACGCTCCCAGGTGGGGGCGGTGGTGTAGTCACCGGTGATGATCGGGTAGGACTTGCGCCCTGCGAAGTCTGCCGGCAGCACCTGCGGGTCCAGCTCGGTTACTTCCTCAATTACCGGCATGGGGGCTACCTGGCCGTCCCCACCCATTACGCGGTCAACGTCGTTAGCGGCGTGCGGCAGGAAGGGGCTAAGCATCAGGTTCAAGTCAGCCACAACCTGGGCCAACACGAACAGAATAGTGCGTAGGCGCTCTTGCTGGTCTTCGCTCTTGAGCTTGAAAGGCTCAGTCTCAGCGATGTAGCGGTTGGCTTCACCCACCAGGCGCATGGCTTCACTCAGGGCGGCCTTTTGGCGGTGATGCATGATCAGGTCACCCACGGTCTTAAAACCGCGCTCCACCTCAGATAGCAGCGAGCGGTCTTCAAAAGTGAACTCGCCCGGCTCAGGGATCTGCCCGAAACGCTTGTGGATCATGGAGGCGGTGCGGTTGACCAGGTTACCCCAGGCAGCCACCAGCTCAGAGTTGGTGCGGCGCACAAACTCAGCCCAGGTGAAGTCAGCGTCGGCAGTTTCCGGGCCGGCGATGGAGATGAAGTAACGCAGCGCGTCAGCCTGGTAGCGGCTGAGCACATCACGCACATAAATCACGATGCCATGCGAGGAGGAGAACTTCTTGCCCTCCATGGTTAGGAACTCGCTGGAAACCACCTCGGTGGGCAGGTTCAGCTGACCGAAGGGGTTGTGGTCGCCGCCGCGTGAGCCCTTACCGTTTTGGGCCAGCATTTCAGCAGGCCAAATCTGGGAGTGGAAAACAATGTTGTCTTTACCCATGAAGTAGTAGGTCAGGGCGTCGGGGTTGTTCCACCACTGGCGCCAGGCCTCGGGGTCGCCGCTGCGGCGCGCCCACTCAATGGAGGCAGACAGGTAGCCGATTACGGCGTCGAACCACACATACAGGCGCTTGCCAGGCTGGTCATCCCAGCCGGGGATCGGGATACCCCAGTCAATGTCGCGGCTCATGGCGCGCGGGCGGATTTCCTTGAGGATGTTCTGGGAGAACTTAATGACGTTGGGGCGCCATGTGCCCGAGGCTTCACGCTCATCTAGCCACTCGCCTAGGGCGTCGGCCAGCGCCGGCAGGTCCAAGAACCAGTGGTTGGATTCGACAAACTTGGGGGTTTCGCCGTTGATGCGGCTGCGGGGGTTAATCAGGTCAGTGGGGTCGAGCTGGTTACCGCAGTTGTCGCACTGGTCGCCACGGGCGCCGTCGGCACCACAAATGGGACAGGTACCTTCAATGTAACGGTCGGGCAGGGTGCGGCCGGTGGAGGGCGAGATAGCCGAGCGGGTGGTGCGCTCAATCATGTAACCGTTGTCGCGCACGGCCTCGAACATTTCACGCACAACCCGGTAGTGGTTACCGGTGGTGGTGCGGGTAAATAGGTCGTAGGACAGACCCAGGGCAACCAGGTCCTCAACAATGAGGCGGTTGTTTTCGTCTGCTAGTTCGCGGGCGCTAACTCCAGCTTCGTCGGCGGCCACCAGGATGGGGGTGCCGTGCTCGTCAGTGCCGGAGACCATGAGCACGTCATAGCCAGCCATTCGCATGTAGCGGGAGAAAACGTCTGAGGGGACACCGAAACCGGCTACGTGGCCAATGTGGCGTGGCCCGTTCGCATAGGGCCAGGCAACAGCTGAAAGAATGTGCGTCATGGCCCCTAGTTTACTGGCTTTGGCCTGATTTGCCCGAACCGATATTTTGCTTGCGCCGCCCGGTAAGCGCTGGCCTTGGCGGCGACGGCGCCAGGTTTGGTGCCCTAGTGCCGACGGCGCCCGGCGGCTTTGCGTTTTGCTTGCGCCGCGTTCTTGTCTGCCCCGCCGCTTTGCCGACGGCGCCTGGCAGCTTTAAATGCGCACATGCGGCTCAGGGTTTGGGTTAGACTCTGCCCAAGCACACAGTTTTAAGGATTCACTATGGCCAGTGACGAAAAAATTGATGCAAGCGCGAGCAACGCAGCTAGCAACGAGCCGAAAACACTTTGGCGACGCATCTCAGATTGTTTCTGGTACTGCGACAGCTCAGTATTCATGATTATTTTCGGGTTATTCCCGCTCATACTGGGCATAGTAATAGCTGAACCGTACTTTGGAAGAACGGCCATCCCTGCGTACACTACTTTCGAAGGGAGCATCACTAAGAGTATCTATCTTGAGGCCAACAAAACCTACACCCTATACGATGGGCGCATATACGGTCTCCCACATTGCTCTATCGTAGATTCAAAAGGAAATAACTTACCCGCAGAAACTTGGGAATCTAACGAACATGATTCATTCATAGAATATTATCATGATTTTGGGCAAGTGCGCCCCACAAAGTCTGGCACCTACAAGTTTTTCTGCACAGACCAAGATGAATCAAAATATCAGTCATTTATTATAGCCGAAACTACCATATTCCCTAGACCTCAAAATATTTCGTCAGAAATATGCTACAACCGAATCATAGTTTTTTACGCTTCGAGCATTGCACTACCCGGACTACTACTAATATTTGCGGGCACCATAAATCCTATTTTCAGGGGTCTTCGTAACGCAGCCCGTTCACACACATACAAGCGGTCACTACAAGGCACTGTTTAAGTTAGTTGTCAAGGGTACTAACCCCCTACTAGGCGGTTCTAGGTGCACTGATTATTCCGCTAGGGTTGTATCAGCAACCGATTTAAGGATTAGTCATGCCCGATAGCCAGCCTCAAGCCGCCGCCAACCTAGCTGCTGCAGCCGACAGTGACCCATTCGCTCGCATCTACGCCAGCCCCAACGCTAAAAACAGTCACGCCCCAGCCAGCTTCGGGCCAGCATATCCGCGACCCCAGAAAAAGCTACAAACCCCAGAAAGAGCTACGCTACCGCCCCGTCCATTATGGGCCGAAATAATTATCATATTTTTCAGGCTAATAATTGTCGCAAGTTCCGCTATCATCCTGGCTTTATACCTGCCAACTATAACCGCGCCAAACTTAAACACTTTTTCTGCAGGCAACCCCAAAAGTGTTTATCTAGATAACAACAAAGAGTACTATCTATACGTTAAAACCGACATTCATACTATAGCCGACAAGACCCGCTGTGTAATCTCAGGCCCTGAAGACTACCGGGCCTCCATCATGGCAGGCCCAGTAGACCGTGAGCTTAACATTAATGGTTACTACAAACTTGGCAGGGTCTCTGCAGGTAAAACCGGTACTTACAGTTTTTCCTGCGTTAACCCTGATTTAAACGGTTCGCACTCTTTTGCTGTAGCCGACACTACAGACAACTATTACGCTAAGACTCAAATAGAACTATTTCTTGGCTATTTTCTGGTAATCATTAGCGCAGTCATGATTTTATTGGGGACAGCTTTAATAGTTGCGAGTATTCGTAACATTTGGCACGCCTCTAAAGAGCATCGCCAGCTGCAGGCTGAGCTTTCCGCGCCTCTGCCCGCATACATGCCCGCGTCAGCACCAGCAGGCCCCACAGCCACCGCCTCACCCGAGTATCGGCCTACGCAACTTTGACGTGCCACGCCAACTGCGCCGTCGTCGCCCCCGCAGATAACGCAACCAGCATGGGCGCCGTCGTCACCAGCCACGTAAAACGCCGAGCCCGGCACCTATTCAGCTAGGCTTAGAACAGCAACCGATTTAAGGATTTAACATGCCGGACAACCAGTTCAATCCAGGACCGTACGGCTCCGCTAGCACCAGTTACAGCTCCGCCAGCGGCCCGAACCCGCAAAGCGCCCCCAGCGCGGCCACAACCTGGGCCTCCCCAGGGCAAAACGCCGGAATTTTGCCACCCACGGACCAGAAAAGCCTTATCAGCAAGCCGGGCCTGGGGCTTTCAGTATTCTGGCTGGTTTTAGGGCTAATCACTTTAGCGATAGGTGCGGGCCTGGCCTCACTGAACCTGACCGACGCCACGCTGCCGTCTTTGTCATCTTTTTCTCCGGGCACCTCCAAGAGCGCCCAGCTTGAGGCCAACCGGACTTACGCTTTCTATGCTGCCTCAACGAAGTTGGATTCCGCTCGCCAAACCTCCTGCGTGGTGTCTGGCCCCGATGGCTATAGCCCCACGGTAACCAAAGCAAACTCCAGCGAAGAGCTTAAGGTGAGCAGGAGCTACTACAAGGTGGCGACTTTCAGCCCCAATAAGTCGGGCAGCTACTCTTTTGCTTGCTCTCACCCCAACATTGACCGTGCCGATGTTTTTGCTATCGCCGACATCACCGACACCACCACGGTCACCTCTAGTAATGACTTGATTTACGCCCGCATCTTTGTGGGCGCTGGTGCTTTCCTTGGGTTGGTGGGCCTGGGGCTGGGCATTTTTGGGGTAATTGCGCTTGTCCGCAAGCTTAAGGCCCGCCGCAACTTCACAGATGGCCTGCCCGCGCAGGGTGGGGGCGGCGCTTCGGATAGCTCCGGGGCTTTTAGCGGTTATGTGCCGACGACGCCGGGCCAGGATCCTTTGGGCTTCCAGAATCCTTTGGGATTCCAAGCTCCGGGGGCTGCGTACCAAGGGCAGGGGGCTGCGGATGCTGCTGCGGCGTCCCAGTGGGCTGCTGCGGACGCTGGCGCAGGTGCTGCTGCCGCCGCACCTCAGTGGGGTGCATCCCAGGGGCAGTGGGAGGCCCAAGCGCAGGCCTCCCAGACGCAGGCGTTCCAGGCACAGTCCTCCCCTGCCGCTCAAAGTCAGGCTTCCGCGCAGAGCTCTCACTCCAGTGCGCAGGCCGCGAGCGCCCACTCTGCTCCGCAGGTGCCAAACCCTTACGTGACTGCGCAGGCGCAGCCGCAGGCTAACCCCTACGCGACTCCTCAGACTCAGCAAGCTCCGGCGTCGCAGAATGCCCAGGCTCAGGGGCACGCACAGCCAGCACAACCGGCACAACCAGCCCAGCCCGCACAACCGCAGGCTAACCCCTATATAACCGCGCAGGCGCAGCCCGGCCAGAATGTGCAGCCGGGTCAGCCCATCGAGGTCTACGGTCAGCAGGCCACCCAGCCACTAAACCCCTACCTCACCCAACCGCAGGCACAGGCACAGGCACAGGCACAGGCACAGGCACAGGCACAGGCACAGGCACAGGCAAGCGTCGCACAAAGTGCCGCGCAGGCTGGTAGCCCGGCTGGAGCCCAGGCTGGCACTCCGGCTGGTGCTCACGCTGGTTCCCCTGCTGCCGCTCAGGGTAACGCCCAGGCTGGCGCGCAGAACCAAAATGCTGCCGGCTACTGGCCAGTGCCTAACTTTGCTCCGTCCGACCAAGCCGCTCAGCCCGGCGCCGCTCAACCCGGTCAACCCAGCCAGTTTGGCCAGTTTGGCCAGTTTGGCCAGCCCGATCAATTTGGTCAGCCTGCCCAGGCGCCGCAGGGCTACGGACAAGTACCTCCGGGTTATGGCCAGCCGGTGCAAGGTTACGGCCAGATCCCCCAGGGTTACGGGCAGGCACAGTCGGCGCAGCAGCCACAGAGCTACACCCAGCCGGCACAGCCCGCACAGGCTCCTCAAGTACCTCAAGGCTACGGACAGGTGCAGCCTGGCCAGAGTGCACAGCCGGGTCAGCCGGTTCACGGGTATGGACAGCCAGTTCAGCCTGGTCAGCCCATTGAGGCTTACGGCCAGCAAGCCACCCAGCCACTAAACCCCTACCTCACCCAACCACAACCGCAGGCACAGGCACAGCCGAGTGTCGCCCCAAGCGCCGCTCAAGCCCCACAGGGTTACGGCCAGCCGGTGCAGGGATATGGTCAAGTACAGCAGGATTATGGCCAGGTACCCCAGGGTTACGGCCAGCCCGCGCAGTCTGCACAGCCGGTGCAGCAGCCCGCTCAGGTGCCTGGGGTTAGCCAGTTGGAGCACCCGAACCAGCCGGGCAGGCCTACTCAGCCTTTGGAGCCTACGAATGACACGCGGGTTATCGCCAGCCCGACTGACACCAACCAGGTGGTTTTCGAACCGGCCAACCCGGTTTCTAAGCCAGCTGCTTCTCAGCCAGCCACCTCTCAGCAGGCTGGTGCAAATGAGGAGGTTGAGGAGACCGACCAGCGTCCTGTTGATGCCATGTACACGGATCCGACCCGAGTAATCAGCACCACCGAGGCCGCCAACCGCCACAACTAACCCTCACGCTCATACAGATACATACAAAATCGTCCGTTCCCTATTAAAAATCCATGGGGTTTTATAGGGAACGGACGATTTTTCAGTATTTGTGAGCAGTGGCCTGGGCTAGCAGCCTTCGGCCCCACTCAACCTCGCTTGGGCCTTAACCTGGCCCTTAGCCTGAGCCTTACTCGGCCTCGGCCAGCTCCACGCCAGCCTCAACCAGCTTGGCCTTGGCTGCCTCACCCAGTTCAGGGCTGACTGGTTCGCTCATGTTGGTTAGCACTCGCACCTGGTAGCCCTTGGAGGCGGCGTCTAGCGCAGTGTCGCGCACGCAGTGCGATAGTGCCAGGCCCACGACGTCTAGGCTGTCCACCCCGGCATCCTTAAGCAGCTGGTCCAAGCCCACACCGGCGTCGTCGACCCCCTCAAAACCAGAGTAGGCCGCCGCGTACTGGCCCTTCTTAACCGAGGCGTCCGCATTCAGGTCTGCCAGCGCCGGGTGCAGCTGCGCGTTGGCAGTGCCGGCCACGCCGTGCTTGGGCCAGGTGTCCACGAAGTCGGGCTGGTCGCTGAAGTGCGTGCCCGGGTCAATGTGCCAGTCCTGCGTGGTTACCACCAGCGCGTATTCCTTGCGGTGTGCGGGCACGTAGGCAGCCACGCGCTCGGCGACGGCGTTGCCCCCCACGACGGGCAGCTCCCCGCCCTCGCAGAATGTGGGCTGCACATCTACCACGATTAGTGCTCGAGTCATTTTTTCTTCCCCTATTGGTTGCGGTTTTTCCCTTTAGGTCTTTGGTGGCCGGTGGATGGCCCGGGTGGGCGGCCGGGCGGGCGGCAAGTGCTGAGCCGGGCCGGCAAGCTGCGTCCCGCCAGAAGCGTAGCGCTGCCCTCCCCAGCCAGAGTATTTAGTTTTCGCGGGCAGCCAGGGCCGCCTGGTACAGCTCATTCTTGCGCAGGCCGTGGGTTTGGGCCACCTGCGCAGCCGCCTGTTTAAGGCGCAGGCCCTGGTCAGCTAGGGTCAGTACCTGGTCTACTACTTGTTCGACGCCGACGCTAGCCCCCGTGGAGCCGGCAACTACCAGCACAATTTCTCCCCGCGCCCCCTCGGCGGTGGCCGCCACCAGCTCGTCTAGGCTGGCGCGCAGTACTTCTTCATGGGTTTTGGTCAGTTCCCGACACAGTGCCGCGCGGCGCTGCCCACCGAAAGCTTTGGCCAGGTCAGTTAGGGTTTCGTGGACACGGCGGGGGGATTCGAAGAAAATCAGGGTGTGGGCGTCGCTGGCCAGTGAGCTTAGTAGTCGAGCACGCTCGCCACTTTTGCGCGGCAGGAAGCCTTCAAAGCTGAAACGGTCGCTGGCCAGGCCCGATAGCGCCAGCGCGGTGAGTACTGCGGAAGGTCCGGGGGCCACGGTAACCGGCACATCGGCGTCGATAGCAGCGTTGACCAGGCGGAATCCCGGGTCAGAAACCGAGGGCATACCGGCGTCGGAAATCATCAGCACGCTGGAACCGCCGCGCGCGGCCTGCAGCAGCTGCCTGGAGCGTTCGCGCTCGTTGTGCTCATGGAAGGCCAACAGGCGGCCGCCAATTTTTACGCCTAGGCGCTGGGCCAGGTTCAGGGCGCGGCGGGTGTCTTCAGCGGCGACGACGTCGGCCAGGGCCAGGGCGGCCATCAGGCGCGGCGAGGCGTCGCCACGGTTGCCGATAGGGGTTGCGGCCAGGGTGATTGTGCCCCGAGCGGGGGCGTATTCAGCCAGGTCAAAGCCCTGTGCTGGGCCGGGCGCAGGCGCCGTAGAGTCGGCAGGCAGCGCTTGCTCTGCCTCGCTGGCAGGGGCCGGTTGCTCCCCTTCGCCGGCAGGGGCCGACGACGCAGGCGCGCCCATACGCAGCAGCGCAGGCGCGCCCAGCGAGCCGGCGGCGAGAGCCTCCAACTCACTTGCAGCAGGGCTTGGCACTTCTTGATTGGGCGCCATATAACCTTCCCCTTTTAGATACAGGCAAAATCATCCTTCACCTATAAAAATATGCGTTTAAATCATAGGCGACGGACGATTTTGCCTGTATTTGTGACCATGCCTGTACTCACAGATTCTGTCTGTACTCACAGACTGTACCTGCAAACAACAGTGCAGCCGGCTTAGATCCAGCTCCTAAACAGCATGTGCCAGAGCCAGAAGTTGTAGTCCACCACCTGTGCGGTCCATAGCGGCCACCACAGGCAGGCAAACACAACCGCCGCCAGCGCAATAATGCCGGTCAGTATCAGGCCCATGAACATCGAGGGCTCATAGTCCTTGCCCAGCACCTGTCCCCCGCCAAGGTAGGCACCCAGTTTGTCTTTCAAGTCGCCTTGAGCGTTCGTCTCCTTAGCGGCGACGTCGCCGCTTGCGGATCCGTCAGAGGCATCGGTCCCGGCGGCGTCGGCCCCAGCAGCCCCCGCAGAACCAGTAGCCCCAGCGGAGCCAGACCCGGCAGGACCACCAGAACCAGCCGTGACCACGCCGTCGCCGTCGAGCAAGCCGATTCCCCAGCCCAGCGCCACAGTCAGCGCCAAAACCACGAACGGCACGAAAGCTACCGTGTAGAAAGTGAAAATAGTGCGGTCCCAGTACATGAACCAGGGCAGGTACAGGCCAATGTAACCAGCTAGCACTACCCAGCCGCGCCAGTCGCGCTTAAGCGCCACATAGGCAACCACCACAAACACCGCCACGAAAGCCGCCCACCAGATCGGGATGTTACCGATCGAGGTGATAGCCCGCACGCAGTTACGGGTGTCGCACTGGTAGGTGTTGGTGCCCAATGCCTTATCGGACTGCCACCAGTAGAAGGAGGTGGGCCGCATCTGCAGCAGCCAGCCGCTGGGCTTAGCCATGTAGCTGTGGGGGGTGGATAGGCCCACGTGGAATTCGTAGATGGCGCGGTGGTATTCTATAAAGTCCGCGATCGAATCGGGCAGCCAGGAGCCGCGCCCAGCTGCACGCTCAGCCGCCGCCCAGCCGTGCTTGTAGGCGCTGGGGTTCATGAACCAGCCAAACCAGGTCAGCAGGTAGGTCACCCCCGCCACGGGCACAAGCCGCATAAAGTTACCCCAGCCGCGTGAAACCAGGGTTTCCAGCTTCCACACCTTGGCTTTAACAGCGCGCAGCGCGGTGCCGTCCCAGATCACGGTCATGATGCCGATGGTGGCCAGCAGGTACAGACCCGACCATTTAACTGAGCAGGCGCACCCTAACAGCACGCCGGCGCTAATCATCCAGGGGCGCCATCCAGCCTTGGGCGCCAGGGCGCCTGCAGCGGTGCCTTCCAGTAGGCGGGCGATGCGTTCGCGTTGGCTTTGGCGGTCACGCACAATGCAGTAGACAGCGGCCAGGGCGAAGAAGCCAATAAACCCGTCCAGCAGGCCGATGCGCGACTCGGTGATACCCACGCCGTCGATAGCCAGGAACAATCCCGCCAGCCCCACCAGCAGCGGTGAGGGGAACAGTCGCCACACCAGGCGGCACAGCAGGAACACGGTGGCAATACCCGCTAGGGCCACTGCCAGGCGCCACCCCCAGCTAGATGCAGGCCCAACCGCTTCCATACCCGTAGCGATCAGCCATTTACCTAGCGGCGGGTGCACCACGAAGGACGCCTCGGGGCTGAGCATGGAGAAATTGCCGCGCACAAAACTGGCGTTGGCATTTTGCGCCCAGGTGCCCTCATAGCCCAGGTGCCAGATCGAGTAGGCATCTTTGACGTAGTAGGTCTCGTCAAACATGATTTCGTGGGGGCTGCCCAGGTTCCACAGGCGCGTGAAGGCGGCGATCAGGGTGGTCACCACGGTGGCGATCCAGCCGTTGCGGGTCACTACTCGCGAAGGCAGGCGCGAGGGTAGGCCCAGCACGGCCCGTAGCTGCTCGCGGGTGCGCGGCTGGGGGCTTTCTAGCAGCGTTGACGACGACGCCGGGGCCGCCGTGCCTGCCTGCGACGACGCCGAGGCACCTGACGGAGCTACCCCGCCCTGCTGAGCGGCGGCGTCGGGCTTAGCGCCAGGACCCGAGGACTTAGCGCCAGAGCCTGAGGGCTTAGCAGCTGAATCCTGCCTACTCGGCTCTGACAAAGTAATTGGAAAACGCGTGCCACGCACGGGGGTGACGTCGTCTTCCGGGTCAGAATAGGCGTCAGCGTCCGGGCTTGGAGTAGTGGGCTGATCGTTCATTTGGCCAGTCTATTGCGTTTAGCGGCGTAATACCGACTCTCAGCTCACTTTCAGCAGCCACTATCACTTGATATTTAGCTGTTAGCGTCGCTCGCCACACTCGCAGCACCGCCCGGGGGCCGCCCGCAGCCCTACCCAGGCGTCCGAACCCACGCGGCCCACCCGGCTCACCCGGGGCGCCTGCAACCCCTGCCCAGGCGCTCGGCCCCACCCGGACCACCAGGGGCCGCCGCCCGCAGCCCGCCCGAGGCCGGCGTCGTCGCTAGCGCCCCCCCGAACTAGCGCCCCCCGAAGCTGCCGCCACCGTAGCTGCTGGAGCTGCTGAAGCCGCCGGAGCTGGACGAGGAGGAGCTGTAGCTGACCGAGCTGCTGGTTTGCCACACCACCGCGCTGGTTACCGGCTGGAAGCCATAGTCTAGGTCGCGGGTCAAGTCCAGGTTGTATAGGCCCGGGCCGGAGTCGTCCCAGCTGTAAGCCACTTGCTGACTGGCCATCATTTGGGCGCCCAGCGGCACCAGGGCGTCTTGCACCTTGGCGGCCATACCGACGGCGGCCGCGTTGGCTAGGTCGCTGCGGTACTGCTGCGGGGTGGTGGGGGCGTACATGGCGCTGTTGGTTAGGTAGGCGCAGTAGGCCCGCATTTGTCCGCCAACTATCAGGCCGCGCTGGGTGTAGCAGGTGCTTACGTTGTAGGAGCGCATGAAGGCGGCAATGAAGCAGAAGCCGGGCACGGCCCACACCCAGGGGTTGTAGCGGGCCACGCTGTAGAGGCTGAAAGCAAATATGGTCAGCCACAAAAGCATGCTGCAACCATTGGCTAGTCCCCCGCAGCTGGTACGCAAATTAGCTGAGCGATATTCTTTGTCGGCAGCTCTAGCGAATTTACGCATACCACTGCTTGTGGACTCATTGTTTTTAAGTACCGCGCGCATTTGTACTAAATCGAATTGGCTGGCTCGCAATTTATTCGAAATCATAAATAGCGCAGCCAGTAATGCCTGTTGGCTGGGGTAAAGCCTGCCGGCCTGTTTACCGGTTAGTGCAATGGTCCACTGCCCGTGCTGTAGCGGCGCTCCAGAGCGGGCCGCCTGTGCCACCTGCTGTGCGTTGGCTACGCGTAGATCCAGGTAGCGGTACCTTTGGGCGTCTCCTGGGCAGATGTTAACCAGTCCGGCGTTGGTCAGGGACAGCAGGGTGCTGGTTAACTGGCGGGTGCGCCGGTTCTTTTGTTTAGCTTTGCTGGGGAAGACGTGGCCAGAAAATTCTGCGATTACTGCCGGCGACAGGTTAGGCATTTGGGTCACCAGCGTGTCGGGCACAACAAACTGGGCTTGGGCGGCGCGGCGTGAGCTAAATGCGCCGTACAGCCCCACTGCGGCTATCAGCACACATACGCCAAAGCCGGCGGGAATTAGCCAGTCAAGCCACCAGGGGCGCTCCTGGGCTAAACGGGTTTTTACGGCCTCGTCGATGGCTTGCTGACGCTGGGCTGGCGTGGCCGTGGGAGTGTAGCCGGAAATGGTGCTGGCATCCCACATATAGGCCAGGGTTACGGATTTTCCGCCTTTAACAAAGTCGGCTTCGTAGTGGCGCCTGGAGCCGGCTTGGGGGTCGCCGGGAATGGCGCCGTTGGTGGTGGGGGCGCCGCCTGGGGTGCCGGTAGCGACGCCGTCGTAGTGCAGCCACATCCAGGTGCGCTGGGCCGGGACTTGCTTGGGCATGGAGAAATCGATGCTGAGGTGTTTAATGGGCACCGTGTTTTTGTCGGAGATGGGGCTCCACAGGATTTTGACGATGTCGTTGGTCAGCTCCCCGCCGCCGGTGAAGCTCATGGTGATGCGGTAGCGCAGGGCGGAGGCGGAGCTGGTGCGTTTAATGTTCCAGCCGATCTCAACTTTGGTGGGGTAGTTGACGGTTTCGCCGTTGTAGTCGGTGGAGCTGTCAGCTATGCGCACATAGGTTTTGCCGGCGTACTGCTCGTCCCATTCTTTTGTGCTTGAGATGGTGGAGGGGTCTGTGAAGCTGCTTTTGGTCAGCTCCTGGTTGGTGTCTAGGTCCGTGACTGTTACGTCTTTTAGCTGCTGGCCTTGTTTTAGCTCGTAGAGCTGGAACATTTGCGAGTAGCTGCGGGTGTCTTTGATTCGGATGGTGACGTCTTCGATGACGTTTAGGTTGCGCTCAGCGGTGGCGTAAGCGCTGTAGTGTAGGTCTGTGTACAGGATGGGGGCGTTGTCGAATTTGGCTTTTTCGAGTTGCTTATAAAAATTGTTTCCCCAGGCGATGGCACTGACCAGCGCAATCCCGAGTATTGCTGCCAGCGTCGCTTTAATTAGAGCTTTAAATAGCTCTCGGCTGATGCCTGCACTTTGGTCCATGCCATAAGCGTATTAGGTAAGTGGGTGGCGGCATGGGCAAAAGTGCCCAGGTGGTTTGTTCTTTGCCGACGACGACGCCTGGGCTCGGGCTGGTAGCGGCGGCCTATCTGTGGGTACAGACTGCAACGCCGGACTATGCCGTGTCTATCGAATGTCAGCCTTATCGGCTGGACATGTTTTAACGCATAAAAGGGTGGTGGGGGTGCCGACCCTGACCAATCAGGATCAACACCCCCACCA
>ERZ773203.1068-NODE-1068-length-14348-cov-38.687679_pt1 | contig 14348 bp, 10 predicted proteins | sample MGYA00580529_ERZ773203 | MGnify/ENA primary metagenome ERZ773203 (study PRJEB29015, sample SAMEA2738176) | human oral metagenome | biome: human oral; feature: human-associated habitat; material: saliva | place: China | collected 2177 ... | reverse complement strand
TGCCATACCTTTATTCAGGAATGCGCAGCATCCGCGGCTGGCTACAGCAACAGCGCGCGCGGGTTGTCCATTTTCCTCATGAGCAGGATTTTATCAGCTACAACACGGAAAACGATTTGGCCCAACCTTTGTAGTTGGGTCGGTGAGGGGCTAATGTTCAGGTAGAGATATGCTAACTTGATGATTATTTAATATCTTTCAATAGGTAATAACTATCTTGTAATTAGTTCCCTTAGGAATTCATCAATCCGTATATTTAAATAAAATATACGTTCTTCGTTAAAATAAACTTTGGCTTTTTCCCTATCGACTGTTTCTTTTAGGTCATTTAGTCTGCCTAAGTCCAAATTTTCGCTGGTATATTTTCTTGCCAACAGCGCACGTAGCAAATCTCCATCCAGCCCTAAACCTTTAATTACTTTTAGCACCTTATCATTGGCATCTTTTTGTTTATACGTGGTGATGTAATCACTTAATGTTAAATTTGGATCAAGCTTGATATCGCCGGATTGCACATCATGTAAAAACAACTCAGCAAATTTTTGATCTTCCTTAGAAAGCGTAGCAAAAGAGTGGTGTAGTTCCTCAAGTGCAGCAGCTTCTTCTATGCCGCCGATGGTTTTAAGCCATTTTTCAAAACGGGCATTCATATAATTTTGATCAATTTTATCGGTTTCGATTTCGTTGATGTGCGAACGCAAATCAAATGGCACATCATCGCTACCGCCACCATTGCCTGAACTTTCTTTAAACAAATCTTTATAACGAGCCAGCAGTTTATCGTAGGTTTCTTGATCGAAATTGAGTGTGGCAGTGATCACGCTGTCGTCTTCCTGCACCACGTCATAGCTTGATTTTTCCCAAGAAAAGCCCAAGAGCCGAGCAGCTTGTAAGTGCTCATTGAGCTGATTGAATAGTTTGACAAACTTTGCGCATGAGGTTGTATCATCAGGATTTTTTGAAAAATCCTCTAATCCTGCCCATTTGAAAATATCGGCAATATCGGCAAAACAGACATTCATTTTGTCGATAACTTTATCTAAATTATCGACAAACAGCCCCATTGGACGGTCGCCCGAATAAAGTTTTACGGCTCGCTCAATATTGCGTTGCATCGTATGCGGCTTACGGTAATAGCGGATTAAACCAAAAGGTTTATCGGTTTTGTCGCATAAGCGGTTAGTGCGGGAAAATGCCTGAATCAAGTTGGCGTAATCCAAAATTTTGTCTAGATAGAGCGTATTGAGCCATTTGCTGTCGAAGCCCGTCAGCATCTGATCAACCACAATCAACAAATCCAGCTGCTCGTCGGGTTTAATTCTCTTATACGCATTGATATGCGACAACCTATCCGACAAATCCGTTTTAAATCGGGAATAAGTGGCGTAGCCGAAGCTTGTGCCAAACTGGGCGTTGTAATCATTCAAAATTTCGGCAATCCATTCTTCCTTATCGTTGCCTTGACCATCGTTAAGAATATTCGGATCGAAAAGGGCAGTCAGCTTCAGCCCGGAATTTCTGGCTTTAATTAAGCGATAATAATTGACCGCTTCGGGAATAGAGCTGGTGGCAAAAATGGCATGATATTTTTTGCCTTGGCTGAGGCGTGGCCAATTATCCAGCATGTCGTCAATCACCGCATTCACATGTTCCGGCGTTTGATATTGCACATTGGGTATATAATCTTCAATGCCTTTTTGATATTTGCCGTCTGAAGTATATTCTCCCGCCATCGGCACATCATTCATAAATTGATTGTAGATTTTTTTCTTTTGATCATCGGCAAATACTTCGCTTTCATCTGTTGCTTTGGCTTCTTGCAAAGCGACAGATCTGCGTAAATCGCTGTCTTTAAAGGTGCGGATATGGAAAGGATGAAAGCCCAGCACATTTTCATCACGAATGCCGTCTGCAATCGAATAGCGGTGCAATTCATTGCCGAAAACCGTGGCAGTGGTTGAATTTTTCTTAGCGTTTTCTTCTTCAATCGGCGTGCCGGTAAAGCCGAAGAAAAGCGCATTGGGGAAGGTGTGCTTAATGGTGAGCAACATATCGCCAAAAGTAGTGCGGTGGGCTTCATCAATAATAAACACTAGCCGCTTGCCGCTGATTTGCTCGATGTCAGCCTCATTGACTCCTTCTTCCGCCTTGATATTACTCATTTTTTGAATGGAGGTAACGATCAAGCGGTCGCGGTCTTGTTTGCTTTTCAGCTTGGCGAGCAAAATGGCGGTGTTTTCCGTTGCCTGCACATCGTCCTTACTGTCGGCAAAATTCTGATATTCCTCCAGAGATTGCTTGCCCAGCTCAATACGGTCGAGCAAGAAAATCACCTTATCCGCATCTTTACGGCGGCTGATTAACTGCGCCGATTTAAAACTCGACATCGTTTTGCCCGAGCCTGTGGTATGCCAAATATAGCCGCCGCGCTGATTGCCCGAAGTCCAATCTGTCTTTGCCACCGTGTCGGCAATCTTGTTGACCGCATAATACTGATAGCTGCGCAACACTTTCAGCTGCTCGTCTTTCGCATCGGCAATGGTGTAATCGCCGATAAACTGGTGCGCCATCGGAATCGAGAGGAAATGCGTTGCCACCTTATCCCATTCGTTCATATACACATTATTGAAATCCGCCCAACGGAAGTAAAACGCCGGATTTAATGGACCGCCGGTATTGGCAAAATAGCGGCATTCTTCCGGCGTCATCGCCACAAACACCTGCACCAGGCTAAAAATGCCCGAAAACGCGCCTGCCTTATGGTATCGCTCAATTTGATTGGTCGCTTGGCTGATGGGCACGCCAGAGCGTTTCAGCTCAATATGAAACATCGGCATCCCATTAATTAACAACATCAAATCGCCGCGCTGCTTAGGGTATAAATCCGAACGGGGAGTAAATTGGGGCTGCTGGGCAATTTGATAGCGGCTTTTGCCGGCAGAAATTTCCTCACGGTCGAAAATATCCAGCGATACTTCCTTGCCGAAATGACGGCTTTTCTCATTTTCACGCTTGATGGCCACCGTTTTGCCGTTGATAAAGCCGTTTAACGCATAAGGCGTTTTCAATGCCTGCACCTGCTCCAAAATCTGGTTCATTTCCGAGCGAAGCAACGGCACATCGAGCTTGTCGATATGTTGGTTGGTTTTATCTAAATGCCCCTGCCAGTTGGCAATCAACTCTTCTTCGGTGGGATAGCGCAACACTTCCTTTTCCCAGCTTTTGGTGGCCAGCAAGGCAATCAGTGCGTTTTCAAAATCAGCTTCTTTATTAAACATTCTTTTTCTCCGTAAGGGCGGTACTACAATTTTTCAGACGGCCTCAATCATGGGCAGGAACGCCCGTTCTAGACCAACATCGCCGCCAACAGCCCTTTTTTGAGTTGGTTTAATTTTTCGACTTCCGCTGACTGTAAGGCAATGGTTTCGTCCAGTTGGCGGAAGAAATTACCGATGGCGGTTTGTTCTTTAATGGTTGGTGGAATAAGTATAGGAATTTCCGCCATTACATTATTCATCAATTTAGGATTTCCAACATAGGATACATAGCTGTGTGTAACTAAATTGAGAATCTCAGCAATACATTGATTTGCAAAACCCTCTTCATTAATTAGAACCCCACACACATTTGTGCAATAGAATTTCCCTGAACGAAAATTTACATCTCCAGCATTTGCTCCATCAGTTGTCCAAGTAATCGCATTTTCAAACAGGTAATGTTTCCAATATCCCATCAGACCTTTATTTTTCGTTTGTGAACTATAGACAGGATAACAATAATCTTCATTTTTATTATCTACTAAATTTGTCGTAGCTAAGACATTACCACGAGTAATTCTAAATAAATCACAAATTTGATATGTCTCCCATTCCCCCTCAAACCCTTTAAAGCGGATTTCCGGTATTTTTTCACCGTTTGCGGGGAACATTTTTGCCAGCATTGCCTTTTTAAGCTGACGACTTTTTTCCAACACCGCACGACTCTCGGCGATTTGGCTGTCTAAGCGACGGAAAAAATTGCCGATAGCGGTTTGTTCTTCAAATTTAGGAACATAAATAGTTTGATTGTGTACATCATTACGATTAAGTGTTGGTACACCTGAACCGGTTGCAAAACGAGATAAATCAAAATTTTTAAGAAAATGAAAAACAAATTGAGGATTGTTACCAAAGAAATTTGTTACCCACAACGCTGTGTTATGTGGCCAGAAATCTTTTTCTACAAAAGTAACTTCTCCTATCGTACCAGAACGCCCTGTAACTATGCCTACGCCTTTAACTTTATATTGATTATGTGATTTTAAAATTCCATTGGAAAAGACAACTGGATAATCACCTTCGGTGATTTTCGAAACAGGTAAGTCAAAACCACGTTGCAACGGTGAAAAATCTATAACTTTCTTCTCTTCCCACGCCCCCGTAAACCCTTTAAACCGTAAACGTGGCTCTTGTCGTTTATTCATTTTGTCCCCTTAGCCTTTCAAAATCGCCTGCCATGTGGCAATGCCCTGCAAATCAAATTCGCTGCCGGTGAGTTCGTCCATCATTTGCGCCAGTGCGGCGGCGCTTTCTTGTTTACGCTGGTTGATATGCTGATAGGTGTCGGCATATTTGTCGCAAAGTGCGGTCAGTTTTTGGCTGAATTGCGCCAGCATGTTTTCAGGCAGCCTGCACATCGCCGCATTGAGCGGAACAAACCATTTTTGGCGGAGCAAATCGAGGGCCTCGGCATCATCTAAGGCTTCAATAGTGGCTTTGGTTTTGCTGTGAAGCTCGGCGGATTGGGTTTTGAGTTCTGCCTTAAGTGTTTTTTCTTCGGCAAGCAGTTTATAGGCCGTCTGTAATTTTGCGCCCAGGCTTTCTTCGGCAAAAATGTGTTTGTCGATGGCTTTGGTCAAGTCGGCTTTTTTGGCAATTGTTATGCCGTCGGCTTCCAATTCTTGTTGCAAGGCTTTTGGAATTTCGGCATTGATAAAGCCGTCGCCTTCTTCATTGACGGCAGGGCAGGCTTTTTCTTCTTCGCTTAGGTTTTCCAAAATGCTTTGCATTTCGGCGGCGATTTCCGCCAAGCGGGTTTCTTTGGCTTTTAGGTTTGCCAATTCCTGCGGCAGTTTGACGGCTTGCACCAATTCAAACGGCAGAATATGCCCCACCCAGCCGTCTTGTACTTCGGCTTCTTTTTTGGTTTTGCTGTCTTTTTTCAACACCATAAAAGGATCAACCTGCTTAATTGCCTGTTTGCCTTCGGTTTGAATCATCTCCAAATCGGCGGCAATGCCTGCCACATCGGCGCGCCATAGGTCATCGAGTTTTTGATAGGCGGTATAGAAATCCAATAAGGGCATTGCCTGCACTTTTTCCCGAATGAGTTCGGCAAGCTGCTGCTGGGTTTGGGAAATATTGAGCGTTTCCATCGGCTCAATCAGCAGGCTTTCCAAGCTGGCAGTGAAATCGGCAAAGTTTTCTGCAAATTGCGCTTGGTAATTCAGCACGCTGGCGTGGTTTTGCATGGCGGCTTTAAGATTGTCGGTTTTCGGTTGCACATAAGGTGTGCCGTTATCGGTAAACAAGGCCGTCTGTAAACCGTCAAAGGCTGCCCAATAGTCTGCAAATTGTGCCAGCTCGGCTTTGGGAATGCCGCCGTGTATGGTGGCGAAAATATCCCATTGCTCTGCCGGCTCGGCAGAGTCGACATAGCGTGGAATGTTGAGGTTGTAGCCGTTTGCCACAATTTCGGCTTTCGGCACAATGCGGGAGAATTTAGGCAATTCCCGGCGATGGGTCACGCAATCGACAATGCGCTTGATGTCGCTTGCCTGCAAATGGTTGTTTTTGCCCACTTTGATGAAATGCTTGGAGGCATCAATCATCAATACGTCGTTACGTTCGCGCTCTTGGCGTAAAACGACGATGATGGTGGGAATGCCCGTACCGAAAAAGATATTGGCAGGCAGCCCAATAATGGCATCGATATGATTGTATTCAATTAGATTTTTACGGATTTTCTCTTCTTCACCGCCTCTAAAAAGCACGCCATGCGGTAAGACGATGGTCATGATGCCGTCGGGTTTTAAGTGGAACAGGTCGTGCAATAAAAAGGCAAAATCGGCTTTTGTCTGCGGGGCAACGCCAAAGCGTTTGTAGCGGATGTCGCCTTCTTTGTCTTTGGGATTCCACGGCTGGGAATAAGGCGGATTGGACACTACGGCATCCAGATACAGCGGCTCGCCTTCCAGCGGCCAGTCGTCTTCCAAGGTATCGGCATTGCGGGTGAAAATATTGCTCGGCAAAATGCCGCGCATGACCAAATTCATGCGCGTGAGGTTGTAAGTGTTTTCTTTTAATTCTTGGGCGTAATATTTGATGCTGTCGGCGCTTTTGAGATGTTTGGCAACGCTATGACCGATGTTGATCAGCAATGAACCTGATCCGCTGGTCGGGTCGTAAATGCTGATTTCTTCACGGTCTTTGAGATGGTCGGCAATGATTTCAGACATCAGCAAAGATACTTCGTGCGGCGTATAAAATTCGCCCGCTTTTTTGCCTGCATTGGCAGCAAACATACTAATCAGGTATTCATAAATAAAGCCCAATACGTCATAGCCCTGTTTGCCGTCCATCGGAATATCGGCAATCAGTACAAAAAGGTCTTTCACCGCATTGGTTTGGCTGGCGGCGGTATCGCCCAATTTGCTCAAGCCTGATTCTAAGGTTTTGAAAATGCCGTCAAAAACTGAGATGTAGTTTTCTGCAATATTGCGGCTGAAAGCGCTCATTGCTGTGCGGACGTTGGCAATATTGAAATCTGAGCCTTGGGCTAGCCAAGTTGAGAATAGGTGTTCGTAGCTGATGAAATAGCCGAGGTTTCTTTTGATATGGTTGACAAGCACCCCGTTAGATTCGGTAAGCTCATCGGCAAAATTTGATTTTTCTAAGCCTTGTTCAAGGGCAAATTTCTCCAGTTTGTCGGACAAAAATTTGTAGAAAATAAAGCCTAAGATGTAGTCTTTGTATTCGTTCGCTTCAATTTTGGAACGCATTTTATTCGCAGATTGCCAAATTTTGGCTGCAAGTTGTTGTTTATTCATTTTTTCTCTTATTGGTTTTTGATTTTATACATATTGCGGTATTTATGATTGCTAGGTGCAGGCTTTGCTATGATAAACCATCAACACAGTGTTTACATAATTTACATTGTAGAGGGAGTATGATTCATCGATGCAATGCAAAATGGTAGGAAAGCTCACATTACACAAAGGCCGTCTGAAACTCAACTTTCAGACGGCATCTTGTATCCATATAAGAGCCGCTATCTCTATTGGCGAGGATGAGATTGAGCTTGTCATCTTTGAATATAAATGATTAGGATAGAACAAGCGTTTGAATTTTGAAGACGATTTATAAAAACTCTTTGAAATCTTTCTACTCTTTGAAAAAGAAAAAAGGCCGTCTGAAAAGTGCAGGCTGCTTTTTGGGATTTCAGACGGCCTTTAAAAGCAGCCTGCGCTTGGAGGGGGTATTGTGTTTAGCTATCTGCTAAATACTTTCCGCCAGGCATTTGGATTGATTTTAAATTTGGCTTTGAACTGCAAACGTAGGTTTGCCGCGCTGCCGAGGCCGCTTTGTTCGGCGATGCGTTCTATCGGCAAATCCGTATTTTCCAACAAATCCTGCGCCTGCCATAGCCGCTCTGTGGTGAACCATTCACCGAAATTCATGCCTGTGGCTTGAGAAAAATGACGGATAAAGGTACGGCGGGAAACGGCTAATTTTTTTGCCAAGTCGTCCAAGCGGTATGGGGTGGCAAGGTTTTGGCGCAGTTCGTCCAATAAGTGATTGATTTTGTCATCGGCGGTACGACGTTCGACAGGTCGGTGGATAAACTGTGCCTGCCCGCCTTCGCGGTGTGGTGCCGCAACCAAGGTACGGGCAAGGTCGTTGGCAACGGTTGCACCGTGGATTTTGCGGATGAGGTACAGACAGCAATCCAGCCCACCCGCCGCCCCTGCCGATGTTAAAAAGTTGCCGTCTTCCGCATATAGGCGGTTGGTATCCAGATGAATTTTAGGGAAACGGCGGACAAAGTCGTCTTCGGCAAGCCAGTGGGTGGCGGCGGTTCTGCCGTCTAAAAGTCCTGTATAGGCAAGGGCGTAAGTGCCGTAACATAGGGCGGTGATATGCGCGCCACGTTGTACTGCTTTCTGTAAATGTGCGCTCAATTCGGGTGTCGGGGCTTCTTCGATATTGCGCCAGCCTGCGATGACGATGATGTCGGCTTCTTCCGTCAAATCCAAGCCGCCGTGTACGGGAATGCTTGCGCCCAGTGCCGTGATGACGTCTTTGCTGTCATCGGAACAGATTTTCAGGTCAAAGAGCGGATTGTCCCGATAGGTCGTCTGAAAAACAGAAAAGGGAATGTTGAAGACAAAATCATTCATGCCCGATTGAGCATATAGCACGATTTTTGGGACAGTTTGATTTTGGCGAAACTCGTTACGCTCGTTTTCAGACGACATTTTGGCACTATCCTTACGTTTATTGGCAATATTGCCTATTTTAGCCGATGCACCTGCTGCTTAAAATACGCTACATGATTTTTTAAGGAGCAACATCATGAAATTCAAGCAATTTATTCTTGCCACTGTTTTGGGCGTGACAGCCTTTTCCGCTTGGGCAGACGATTCATACCAACATATCCGTAACGCTACCGCCAAGGTCGAATATGCGGGGCAGACGTTTTTGATTGACCCGTTTTTCGCACCCAAGCACTCCATGAACGGCTTTGCCGGCACGTTCAACAGCCAAGCCAAAATGCCGCTGGTCGGGCTACCGATGAGCGTGAATAAAATTTTGGACGGTGTGGATGCAGTTATCGTTACCCATACTCACGAAGACCATTGGGACGAAACCGCCGCACGTTCCATTCCGAAAAACCTGCCCGTATATGTGCAGCACCAAGCCGACGCGGCAAAAATCCGCAGCCAAGGCTTTACTGATGTACGCGTGTTGAACGGCAGCGCTGTCTTCAACGGCGTAACCATCAGCAAAACCGGCGGCGTACACGGTACAGAAGCCATGTATGCCAACCCGCAGCTAGCCGAAATCTTAGGTGATGCAATGGGTGTGGTATTCCAAAGCAACGGACATAAAACTGCTTATATTATGGGTGATACTGTGTGGACGGCAGATGTAAACAAAGCATTGAACCGCTACAAACCCGATTATCTGATTATGAACACGGGCTACGCGCTGATTTCAGGAATTTCAGACGGCATTATTATGGGGACGGCTGATGTATTAAAAGCCAGCCAAGTCATGCCTAAAGCCAAAATCATCACCGTACACATGGATACCGTGAATCATACCGCCGTCAGCCGCGCCGATATGCGTAAATTTATACGCGGTCAAGGCATTGAAAGCCGTGTGAACGTTCCGGAAGACGGAGAAATTGTGAAGCTAGATTGATAAACGGCTCATTACCCTAAAGCAGCCTGCACTTTGCTTTTTAAAGTGCAGGCTGCTTTATTTTTTCGCCGCTTTTGTTAAACCGTCCAACCATGCTTGATGGCTGTTTACCATTGGGTTTGGCACAGTTTCTGCCAAGCCTTTGGCAAGTTTGCCGATTTGGCTTTCTTCGGTTAATACATGCACGCAGTTGTTAGGCAGGCTTTTTAAAATCCAAGCCCCCAAAATCAAGGTGGCGGTGCTGGCGATTAACGAAAGCATCGTACAAAATCAGCTGGAACAGCGACAAATTGACTTTGCGTTGGTAACACCTGATTTCCAAGCACCGGATATTCACGCCAAAAATTTGTATGACGAACGCTATATCTGTGCCGTTCGCCACGATCACCCAATAGCCCAACAAATAGAACTTACCCTTGAGCAATTTTGCCAGTTAGAGCAAGCCTTGATTTCCTATCATGGCGGCAGCTTCAGCGGTGTTATTGACCAAGCCCTGAAAGCGATGGGACTGCAAAGAAATGTCAGCCTGTCGGTACAAAACTTTATTGTCTTGCCTGAATTGCTGGAGCAAAGCGATTTATTGGCAGTCGTGCCTGAGCGCTTGATTATTCATTTAAACAATTTCAAACACTTTGAACCCCCCTCATAAAATTCAAGGTTTTACCAAAACACTGATTTGGCACGAACGGACACATAAAGAGCCTGCTTATAAATGGATCAGAGAGTTGATAGAAAAGGCTTGTTTGATTGAAGAGGAATAATGAATGCTAATGATAGGTATGATAAATTTCCCTTTATGGTCTGTAAAAGCGTGCAAGCCAATGTACTTTTAAAAGATGCAGTAAAAAGGCATAATTGAAGCCCTCATTTTTCAGAATTATTTGTTGTAGGAGCAGAAGATGAATATTTTATTATTAGACGGTGGTAAAGATTTCGGACATTCACATGGCGAGTTGAACCACACACTTCATAAAAAAGCGAAAGAAGTTTTGACCGCACTTGGACACAATGTAAAAGAAACCGTGATTGATGCTGGTTACGATGTTGAGGCAGAAATCGAAAATTTCTTGTGGATGGATGCCGTGATTTGGCAGATGCCAGGCTGGTGGATGCACGAGCCTTGGACAGTGAAAAAATACATAGACGAAGTATTAACTGCCGGACACGGCAAGCTTTACCACAATGATGGCCGTCATCGTGTCAATCCGACCGAAGGCTACGGCACAGGTGGTTTGTTGCAAGGCAAAAAACACATGCTCTCGCTTACTTGGAATGCGCCGATTGAGGCCTTCACCCGAGAAGGCGATTTTTTCGAAGGCAAAGGCGTGGATGCGTTGTATATGCACTTCCACAAACTCAATGAGTTCATCGGTTTGACCCGTCTGCCGACATTCTTATGTAACGATGTGATCAAAAATCCACAAGTGGAACAATACTTAGCAGACTACCAAGCACACTTGGAAAAAGTATTCGGCTAATGGCAAAAAAGGTGGGTAAAATGCCCACCTTTTTTATTATTGATGAATGAGTGTGATCATTGTAAATGAGCCACATCGTTAAGCTGCTCAATATGAAAACCGCTTTCACTATCGTATTTCACAATACTGATTGAAGTATTCAACAATGACACAGATTTACACTCATCACGATGGTTTTCCCAAGTCGCTCCGCCTAGTAAGGACAATAAAAGCCGCAAGGTATGGCCATGCGATACTACTAAAATATTAGCGCCCGATTGATGTACCTTAATGATATCGTAAATAGCGGCCATTGCACGTACTGCTAATTGTTCAAAGGTTTCGCCACCATTGCTTAATGCTTTATAAGCTGCCGGGTCATTGGTTAATTGTTTGAATTCGGTTAGCTTCCGCAGGTCAGCGATCTGCATACCTTCCCAACTTCCAAATGATTGCTCATTTAGTCCACAGTGCTGAAAAAGAGGGATGGGACGCTGGCCGATAATATGGCCAGCCGTATCAATGGCACGTTGTAAAATGCTGGAATAAGCAGCGGTAAATTCTACTTGTTGTAGCGCTACGCCGGTTTTTAGAGCTCCTGCAATCCCTTGTTCGGTCAGTGGTGAATTGCCGGATCCCTGCAAAAGCCCCTGTTCGTTCCATTGGGTACGGCCATGGCGAATAAAATAAAAAGTGAGTTGTTTTGACATCATAGTTCCTTGGAGACCTGGAAGTATAGGGTATAACTAACTTATGATGCAAAGGCCGTCTGAAACGATAATTTCAGACGGCCTTTTTACTTTAACGTGTGCCGTTTAGATACGGTCGTGCCTGGAGGATAACAAGCTTACCATTATCAAACGCCCATTCGATGTCCTGCTCACCATTTGCAAATAGCTGTTTGATTTGTTGGCCGGTTTGGTCAAGGCGACGTATTTGTTCTTGATTCATCACGTTACCACTGGTTACAGGAACTTCTCGTACTCCACCGTTTTTATCCAGTTGCAACGCTGTGGTTTCATTAGAGGAGCTGAGACGTTGCACAGAATCATTGCGACGGTTATAGACTACCTGTTCGGCTACCCGTTTGCCCTCAACGACACGAATACCCAACCCGCGTTTGGCGGCAATGTAGGAGCTGTTTTTCTGAGCAATATCATAAGGATTGATGGTAACCAACACGCCGGAGAGATCTGCATTGATGCTTTGTTGCACAAAGACACTCATTTTCACGCTATCGTGAGGCAATCCGGCAATACGGCGGGCTTCGTATGCGCTGTAATTGAAGACAGAAGCCCAAGATTGCTTCACTGCTTCAGCCAACGCGTTTTCATCAGTAACATTTGGCACTGTGGTGTACAGTCCTGCGCCGCTGAAATTGGGCAGGTCTTCGGAATTAGAGGAGCTGCGGATAAACACGCCTTTGCTGTTTAATTGATTACTCCATTGCTCAGCCCATCTGTGCTTCCATTCTGACGGGATTTCGGCATCGGTAATTTTTTTCTGCAGTGTGAGTAAAGCAGTGCGGCGCTTGCGGTTGTCTCCATCACTTTGTGTTTCGATGTGTGCCAGTGTTGTTGCGTTAATACCCAGTCTATCCATCATGGCTTGATAGTAGGCAAACGGAATGCAGAATCCGTTAGGAACGTTGCTGTTTGCAATATGGGCGCGGATATGACCGAGGTTGGCAGCCTTACTGCCGCAGTAACGGCTGTCATCACGGCGCAGATTTGCCAAAGCCCGAAGGCTGTAATCGGAAACATCAGGTTGGGGCAGGGTAAGGCCGTCTGAAAAGCTTTTGCTGGTAGTGTTCCGGTTGGTTTGGACAATTCGGTATTGTTTAGCAGTCGCTTCAAATTCGATACGACGGCCAATATATGGGGCTAGGATTTTTTCTGCGTCTTTAAGGTAAATATTGGGAATCCCCCAGCCACGTGCCAATACATTCACATGCGATAGTGCAGTAGATGGTTTCTCACTGATAATCCCTGCCACAGGTGGCAGCTCTAGGGGAACCTCTTTCAAAATAATAATATCGTCGGCGCCAACATTATAAAGATCATCTTCTTTGGCAATAACGCGTAATGTGCCTATCGCTTTGCCTTGGTTTAGAGGCAGATAGGGGAAATTCTTAATCAAACTTTCTTGTGTAATAAAAGGAACTTTGCTTTGTTCAGCAACGGTTTCCTGCCATAAAGAATTGGTTTTATAACGCAACGGAGCGTAGAAACTGTCTTTCAGACGGCCTGCCGCCAATTTCAACAATTCAGGCGTGATTTTATCTCCTTCCCAAAACTCATAAACATATTCCTGAGTACTATTCTGCCAACTGATAGTACCAAACAGATAACGCCGATTAGGACTACGGTATTGTTGATTCAATTCAGATTTTGACAGCATGGGTTTCAAGATAGTAGCCAGATAGTGCTCGTGCAGCCGAAATTTGGGAGTATTGATGTAGTCGGTACGGCCGTCGTCTTCACGATCGATGAGAAAGAGGATATGAGGAATTTCATATTCATTACCTTGCTCATAGATACGCGAAAGTAAGTCAAAATCGGCTTGGCTTTTGATTGCAGATAACGCAGGAACTTGTGTTTTAACTGGAGTGACTGCAGTTTGACGCTTTTCAGACTCGTAATAAGAAGGCTTACGCGCCGTTGGTGCAGCCGTATCGACTGTCTCAGCTTCAGGACGGCACGCTGAAAGTAAAAACAATATTGGGAGGCAAAAAGCAGGTTTCATGATGTTGTCGGTTATCCAAATCAGATGAAAAGAAATATACCTATTGTAAAAATCTAAATCAAACTGTTTGTTGCCTGGATAAATCAGTGCCGTTTGAAACGTGATTTCAGACGGCCTATTTAAATGGTGTTTTTAAGATAAATTTGGCAATTCTGTTTTGCAGTAACTGTATTACTGCTTTACTGAATAGTGGAATAGGGTAGGGTGAAATGTCTCTTTATCCCTTATTTCAACCGTTCAGACGGCCTTTTCCCCATTCATCCCATTCGCTTTACCATCGGTATAATCCAAGTTAATATATCAAATTCATTGTCATTCTAAAATTGTCTCGTCATGACCGCCCGCCAATCCTACCACCTCACCTTTGCCCGTTTCTCCCCCTCTCTTTCAGTCCGCTCCTTCAGCGCATCCGAAGCAGTCAATACCGCTTACCATGTTGAAATCACCGCTACCTCGACCGATTCCTCACTGCCTCTGTCTTCTTACCTCAACCAGCGCGCAGTATTTGAGATTCGTCCGCAAGAAGGCTTACTGTCGGAAGTGGCCGGGGTATTCGGGTCTGCTTCAGACAACCCGCCGGCGAAGCAATGGCAGGGCATTATCACCTCATGCGAGAAGTTGTCGGTTTCCAAGGATGAAACCGTTTACCGCTTTGTTTTAGAGCCGCGCTTCGCGGCTTTAA
>ERZ773203.1066-NODE-1066-length-14353-cov-3.691355_pt1 | contig 14353 bp, 15 predicted proteins | sample MGYA00580529_ERZ773203 | MGnify/ENA primary metagenome ERZ773203 (study PRJEB29015, sample SAMEA2738176) | human oral metagenome | biome: human oral; feature: human-associated habitat; material: saliva | place: China | collected 2177 ... | reverse complement strand
GATATAACGACGGAGTTGACAGTTCCTCCTTACTTGTTTGATTGGCTTGTTAATAAATATGGTAATCCGTTACGATTCCCCGCGAGATCGCCCCATAATGATTTGCTTCATGCCTTGGTGGCTGTAGCGCGACCCAAGCAAAGAGGGGAGGAGGTGGAACAGAAAAGAGGCATGACTTTGAAAGTCGTGTTACCTAATAGGAGTAGACACAAGCCCGAGCACTACCATCATTTGTCGAAAGCAGCCAAGATCATATTTACAAGAGATCTCAAGCGCTTTTTTAGATTAGACTTGACGGCATTCGTACTCAATACTGCTTCCAAAGGCTGCTTGACGCTGGAAAGCCTGGAACTGTGGTGCAAGAGACACGGTATAAGGATCACCCACCGAGACGCAGTCAAGCGGATATATTACCGCATGAAAAAGCAGTTGGAGGAGCAAGGTATCTTATTACCGCCGAAATTTCCCAAATCGTTGCAGTCATAACGAGCGCCTTGTCAAGATGATAACAACGACAACAACAACGCCTCCACGTTCAATTTACGCGGGGGCGTTGTTCATTCTACTCTTCGGTGGTATTTTTCGCCTGTTCCTCTAAATAGCGATGGTAAAAGCGGATAGCGTCGGACACGAATGCAGTCTTGTATAAGTAGCTATCATAGATTTGCAACGCGTCTTCTGGTAGGCCGATTGTGATTTTGCGAGCTACTGTACGCGGGCGGCCTTTGCTTGGAACACTACCAAGCGGACTTTTCGGGTGTTTTGTTTGTTCCATTGTACTTTTGTTTGTATTTTTGCAATGTAACGAACCTCAAGAAGGTAGGGCGGGGGCTTAGCCCCACACCCTGTTGCTTGGTAGCCTTTTAAGGCTTAATCCATCTCAACACGATGGAGAATTCCAAGCAGAAAATCTTGATAACAAGGATCTTCATGAGAATCGTTATTAAAGGTTTGACATCGCTGACAGCCTCGTGCTGAAAGCGGCAATTTTGAGAGTCATCACCTCTCTCAATTGCAATACAAAGATACGATTTTCTTTCTAAATAAGCAAGCTTTTAGCTTGACAATTAGAGAGTTATCGTATCTTTTTTTTGGCTTGCTTTTATCTTGATCGGAGTGTGCGGCCGCCCCCTGGATTTTAACGCATATTTAGCTTTTTTTTTGGCGCTCATGAGCCTCGAAGCGTAGGGCGCCAGGGGGGTGCATTCGCACAAAGGCCGCACTTTCGTGACGGCCTTTTGGGAACAAACGGCTAAAAACCAAAGGAATAGGGCAAAGCAGAGCCGGAAAGACTGAAAAACAGAGTTTTTGGCCTTTCTCTTTTGCCCTATTCCTTTGGTTTTTAGCCGTTCGGGACGTTTTGGGGCGCCTATGTCCACCCTTTCGGGATGAACATAGGTTCCCGCCCCAAAACTTGAAAGAGGAAGGATCATGATTCATATTTTTAGCCGCTGAACTGGTATATCCGTTCAGCGGCTTTTGTCATTTTTTGCCCACGCGCGTTCTCCTATCTTTGCGCTAAATCGAAAACGCAGAAAATGGCAAGAAAATACGATATCAACATTGAGGGCGAAATTGGCGATTGGATCACAGGAGATAGTGTGCGCAAAGCCATGCGACCTTATGGTGACAATGAGATTAAGGTGCGCATTTCATCGTTAGGCGGCAGCCTTTCGCATGGTTTGGATATCTGTACGCTCTTTCGCAGTCATGGAAAGATCAAGGTCTATTTGAATGGTTTTGTTGCATCGGCCGCAACGATTCTCGCAATGGGAGCGCAGCGCATTGTGATGGCACCTGAAGCGGTCATGCTGGTGCACAACTCATCGATGATTCTTTTTAACTGGGAGAGGGTAAACAAAGAAGACATCACGAAAAAGAAAGAGGAGCTGGAAAACATTCGCAAGACGCTTTCCACCTTTGACGACTTGATTGCAAATATCTATTCTGCACGCACAGGGAAGAGCGTTGAAGAGATGGCAGCACTCATGAAAGAAGAGCGCTGGATCACGGCAAAGGAGGCACTCGAAATCGGACTTATCGACGAAATCGACAAGTATGATGAGAGTGCCACCGGGCAGGAGGGGATCACGGCCACCGTGACAGCCATGTGCAGCGAATACGGTTTGCCGGTGCCACCGCTCCCTATTGTTAGCGAACCCTCAATGATTGAACGCGCGCTGGCAAAATTAGGTTTCGGGAAGAAAAACGATGACGTGCAAAATAAAAAACACTGTTTGATCATGGATAAGACAACACACCCCAACTTGTTGAACGCTTTGGGCGTTGAACAAATCACAGCCTCGGAGAAAGGCGTGATGATTTCGACCGCACAGGCCGAAAAACTCAACAACGCGCTCGCAACGGCAAACACGGAAGTGGACGACGCGAAAAAGCATGCAGAAGAACTCAAAAAGCAAAACACCGAACTGCAGGCAAAGATTGATAAGCTCCAAGAAGAGATTAAAGCGGCAGCCGGTGCAGACGGAGATGAGACGAAACAGGTCAATGACACCGGCAATCAACCGCAGGACGATGAGATTACAACGGCGGCGGCAAATGCTAAAGCCCAACTCGAAAAAATTAAGGGACTGCTCTAAGAAGAGACGATACAGTCCGAATTTATAACAGACAGATCAATAGAATATGAGCTTTAAACTCACACAGGACGATCTCAAGAAATCGGCGACCACCTATAAAAAGCAGCTCCTGGTTACGCCTATCATCAGCTGCGAAGAAACTTTGCAACACATGACTTCTCGCCCCGGAGTGGCAGGTCGTGAAATCGTGTCGGAATTGGGTGGAAATATCGAACTCGGCCCCTACGATCCCAACCGAGTGGATAACGACGGCGTGAATGCCAATGCACGTACGCTGGAAACATTCCTCGGATCGGTAGTGAAGCGGTTTGACGTCAACACCGCGGCAACCACCGTTTGGGGCGAACTTGTGGCACAGGGCAAACAGTTGACAACAGCAGATTTGGCGCTGCAGGTGCTTACGTTCTTGTCCGGGCTCCTGGGTAAGAAACTCAATGAAGCGATTTGGGCTGCAAAACGCAACGATTCGGGAACCACAACCAAAGACTTGTTTAACGGTTTCGACACCATCACCAAACAAGAAATTGACAACAGCAATATTTCCACATCGAACGGAAATCTTTGTGAGTTTGCGCAACCCATCACGAAGACCAATGCCGTCGATATTCTGATGGACTTTTATGACGCAGCGGCCGAAGAATTGCAAGGCGTGAAGACAAAACTCTATGTGCCTTTCAAGGTATATCAAGCCTATAATCGTGATTATGCCACCCGCTTTGGTGGAACTCCTTACAACAAAGAATACTCAAAGACATTTCTCGAGGGAACGCAGAACCTTTGTGAGCTGGTGCCTTTGGTTTCCAAAAAGGGATCAGACTATCTGCATTTGACCACGAAGAGTAACATGCTGTATGGATATGGCGCAGGGCTGGCGAAGGAGAATATCGCAATCGAAAAATACCACGAATTTCTGCTCTCATACGTGGCAACAATGTTTTTCGGAACGGAGTTCGAATCTATTCAGAAAGAACGCCTGTTCGTCGGCAAACTGCACGCTTAACCCTCAAAGACAACATCATTATGGCAAACAAATGCAACGGAATTCCGACTCTCACAGAAAGTTTGGTGCACTGCCAAGGTAGCAGGGTGCAGCCAGGCTTGAGAGATCACGTCTATGTCATCTCAAAACGCGACGTCGTGAAGTGGCCAAAACGTGTTTTGGCCACAGACAGCGGGGCTACCATGGAGAAACTTGCAACATTGCAAGGCGATTTCGTGCTGAAGGCGGATAAGAAGTGGAAGCGTATTGACGTGATTGACAGTAAAGCGCAGCTTGAATCCGATATGACCGGAGAAGAGCCGTCTAAACTTTACGAGAATAAGCTGACATTCCTTCACCCCGGAGTAGAGGAAGCCGCCACCGGTTTCTGTCAGTTGGCTGCTGAAGATAAGTTCATTTTCCTGTGTGTGCAACGAAACGGAAAGACGCGACTCGTGGGATCGGAAATGTACAGCACAGAAGTAAAGCCCAAACTTTCAAGCGGAGAAGGCTATTCGGGCGGTGGAACAACGATTGAAGTCATTGCACGAGATATTTCGCCCGCACCTTTCTACACCGGAAAAATCGAAGAAGACGGGGGCTCTATTTCTGGAGCCACCGACGAACCCACTGCAGTGGCTGCTGCAGGATCACGTGTCTGATTATGGATAAGGAATTTACAGAAAGCCTTAAACGCTGGCTTGAAACGCCGCGAGAAGAACGCGACGTGAGAGAGGGGGCGGAGCTGCTTTTGCGGATCAACGGCAACCGCCACATTTATAATTTGGCGATGAACCGCCCGGAGGCCGCACACGATCACGTGGAGTACGACTTGCAGAAGTTTCTGCAAATTCGGCTCGACGGGCATACCGTGGAAAGCATTCGCGAGATGGAACGCGAACTGCTCCCCAAAGTCCGCTCTCTTATCCCACCGCCCGAAGAGGAAACGGAAAGCGAGCTCTCTGAAGACGACACCGTAGAAGAAACACCCACCGCCCCGAATGCCCACAGAGGACGCCGCCCCGACCACGATGAACTCCCCGAGCATATCCGAGCGATTTACGACCGCGGTGGAGAACTCTATGAAAAGATCAGACGAACTTTCACAGAGTTGCAAGACCTGGAAAAAGCCCCGCCCTGTGATCGCTACGAGAAGATAAAAATCTTAGAGGGGCTTTATGAAGAGTACATCGCCGGCTGGGATGAATACGACGCGTATGGCACCGCCGACGAAGACGAAGAAACAACTGAACCGGAAGATCCGGGCAACGAGGTGAAAAGAGTGTCAGCCGCACGCAAGTTTATTTCAACCCATGTGGCAAAACTCGAGCAGCTCCTTAAGACCGAAGAGCCCGCGCCCGACGAAATTGAAGAGGAACGCCGTCAAATCACGGAACGAATCAATCTGATCGTGGAAACCGGCGGTAGTTTCAAACCTGATTTCGCCCAACGGTTGAGAGATATCGGGGTGGAAATGCCAACAGAGCAGCCCACTGCCGAATGAGTTAGAGATTGATTTATGAATTTGCTTGCACGGGGCGGACGTTGTGATAATGTTCGCCCCGTAATTTTCAAAGACGACAACTATGATAGAAGATAAACCGGAAATACACAACCCACGCGACGAACCTTTGCAGCTGTTTATTAGCGATAAGATCCAACTGGGTGAAGTCATCGAACGTCTACTGCAATTCACCGGGAAAGCCAATGTGCTGATCGCCTCGTTTTCGGTGGGGGAAGAGTTCACGCGAAAAATACATGCGCTGAAAAAGAAAGGACTCATCGGGCGAGCCGATCTGTACATTGATATGAAGGCAGCGGAAAAGACCGCGAGAACAAGAACTATCACGACAGCTGTTTTTGACACGGTGAACTATTGTGCCAACCACGCGAAAGCCGTGGTGATAGAGGGGACGGAGCAGAGCTGCACCGTGATCACTTCACAAAACGGCACGCGCGGCACAAGAAACGAGGTATATAACATTACAAACAAGAGGACTTTTACGGAATATGTGCGAAGAAAATTTCAAAACATCCCAACTTTTCAACTTAAATGATGAGTTTGATTTTTCGCTTTTCGAAAGACTCGTCAAAGCATTGACGCCGATCGCGGACATCGCGGTGCTGATGGACGTCGACGAAACGGCTTTGCGAGACGCTATTGAAGACCCAAATCAAGAAATCAGTAAAGTCTTTCGACGCATCAGAGCACAAACCACGCTCGAAATGCGAGAACGCAACATTGAGTACATGGAGGCGGGATCGCCCAGTGCGACCGAACGCGTGGCTGAGTATCTCAAACAAGCACAACTCGACTTATGAACATCACGCTGCTCGACACCGCGCAAAAATTTCTCTTTGCCGACGAGAGAGAAATGCAAGAGGCCGGGCTTTCGACGGGCACGCGGGGGAGAATGATCCGTTTGCGGGATCTTTACAACTACTGGCTGGCTCATCCCCGCCTGTTGGATAAAGATATAGTGGCGGAAATCATTCGGAGGTATCAAGTCGGAAAGTCCATGGCCTACGAAGATCTGAAGGTGATCAAGTATTGTTTGGGCGCGATGAATCAGAGCACCGTGGAGTTCGAACGCTGGCAGTTTCGCCAACGGCTCGACGAGGCCTGGAATACTGCACGAGTCAACGCAGACGCCCGTGCCATGGCACAACTCGTCAATGCGCAGGGCAAGTTTATGCGACTCGACAAAGACGAAGCGGCAGCCCCGGATTACTCGACAATTACGCCGCCGTTCTTGGAAATTTCGGGTGACGTTTCTGTTGTAGGTTTTGAACCGATTGTCGACGTGGAGAAGCTCGTGAAGAAGTTGACGGCGCGCTACATTAAAGCCGAAGCGAAAGACGTGGAGTTTGAGGAAGTGGATAACGAAACAACACAATGAGAAAGTATCTGAATCGGATAGAGTCGATCACCGCCGAAGAGGTGGAGGCTTGCATGCCCACCGCAACGGCCGACGGCTTTCACGCGGCATTTGCCCGTGAGCACACTCCACGCACAGAAACATTCTGTTTGACCGATATCGCAGAGGCGGAGGTGACGGAGAACATCGAAAACGGTTTGCGGTTGCACACGACCAAAATAACAGCGCGCTGCAGCGTACGCCACTCCCTCACAACGGCCGTCGCTTTGCGACTCACAGATACGGAAGGAACGCAATGGCTCGTGGGAGGCGTAGGAACGAACAAACCGCTCATCACCACAGAGCAAATGCACCCGGGAGAGTATGAATCACCCACCGTGGTGCAAGTGAATGTGATATGGACGGGGATCTTTCCCCTGTTAGAATTGATTTAATAGAAGAGGATATAATGATGGAATTCCTTGAATGGTTTGGTGAAGTTAATTGGCTGTTCCTGAAACAGAATGCCGGACAGCACACAGCGATGATTACATGGGGAGCCGGTTTTCTGCTCAGTTTGGTGCTCGTTGATTTGGTTTCGGGCGTATACAAGTCTATAAAGAACAAGAAGAAAATCGTGTCGTCGAGGTTGAGAGATACCGGTAATAAAACGGCAATCTATCTTGTCATCTACATTATTCTGGCTCAACTGGACATGATGGCATGCACAATTTTGCCGATCCCCATATTCTGTTTGGGGTGTGTCATTGTCTGTGGCGGTGTGGAGTTGAAGAGCATTTTTGAATCTGCAGAGGATAAGGCGAAAATTGAGCAGCAAAAGAATACGGTGCGCGTCGTTTTGGAAAAGACCAATGAGATCCCCGGACTGCCGGGCATGATTTCGCAGGTGCTATTCCAATTATTGAAAGACGCAGACAGCGGACAGCCCGCGGAGAACAAGGACGAGCTGATAAAGAAACTCGTCGAGCAGCTTGAACAGGCGAATAGAAAACAAGGAAACGACGTAACTCAATAAGGATTATGGCAACATTACTGGAACGAGCCGAACGAATTCGGGACGAGGTTCAAGAGGCGGCGAATACGGCGCAACGCGTCGGACAGCTGCTTATTGATTTGATTACGGAGATGAAGGGCGCGGACAGTCGCTATCTTTCGGGAATACGCCCCGACACGGCACATGCTCCCATCCATTTTGCGCAAGGCCTGACTGCGAAGGAAGTGCGCACAGAAGGAACGGAGCAAGTACAGGAACAGTTAGTCGTCGGTGACTTCCTTTCGGGACAAAGTGGAGCGCGTATCAATAAAGACGGTGCAGCAGAAGTGGAAACCCTTACCGTACGTTCGCGGCTGGAGGTGGCTGAAATGCAAATCAATCGTCTCACTGCAGTGGAGGGCGACTGGCTGCTCACAGAAAGCGGGACGGTGGAACAGGTTGAACAGAGAGGCACGCAATGGGTGTTGACTATGCGCCGCCGATTTGAGGGTGACATTACGGCTTTCGCTGTTCACGACGTGATTAAAGGTATCGTAAGCACAGCGGCTGTCAGAGCCTTTCGCCCGAACACGCCTTTGCCCACCCCCGAAACGGCACTTTACGCCGTGGCATGGTTGAGAGTCGAAAGTGTTGATATCAACGATAATTCGATTACTTGCTCTTTGTATGACAACGCCGACGTCCCCGGTGGAGCAAATATGCAGCCGTGCGAGGGGATGAATCTCGCACGGTGGGGGAATACGAGTATCGCAGAACGCCGGTCGTGCTTGTATCTCTCATCACGGGAGGGACGTATCATGCACTTGCAGGGAGTAACCGCCCCGAAGATCACAGCCGAGCACCAACGAGCGTCCTTTGGAACTTTGCCCGACTTCTTGAAAGCAGAACTGGGTGAAATCGTGGACGGCAAAGATGATTATTTGTTTGCGCGCGGACTGGTGGTGCAGGATATCATTCGACTGGACGCCAAAGCGAATCCTATTCCTGAAATCGTGGATCGGGGTAACTGGAAGCAAGGAGCAAAGTATTACGGCGGAACACGCAACCCGGAAACCAAACGCTTTGAGATCAGCGACGTGTGGTTGGATGGTGCGAGATGGAGGTGCACGACAACAAAGTCCGAAGGGACGACAGAGGCACCCGCGCCGAACTCTATTCACTGGACGCTCATTCAAGCGAAACCAAAGGACGGCGATAAGGGTGACGCGGGTAAGAGCGCACCGCCGACGGGGGCAAACCTTATCGACGGCACGAGCTTTCGGAATATGGAGGACGTCCGAAATTGGAAAGACTTCGAGCGCTTTGCTTTCAATCAATCGCAAGACGATAAGGTGCACCCTTTGGCACAAGCCGTAGGCGCACATAAAAACGAAACGTGGATACAAGGTATCTTGTATATCGCAAGCCTGTTGCGCCCCAATACGACCTACACGCTTTCGGTCTATTCAAAAGGAGCACCGGGAATGTTGGTGCTTTGGTATCTTTCTGCATCAACAAATCGAGATACACTTTGCACGAATGCCGATACGAATAAGTGGGCGCGGTATTCCTATACGTTCACGACCCCGGATACCATACCCGAAGGGGTAAGAATTATGCTGCGTTGCATGGATCTTAACGCTAAAACCTACTTTTCCGCTTTGAAGTTAGAGGAAGGCGAAACGGCGACCCCGTGGTGCTTATCCGAAAACGACAAAATGGCGACACCGGCGGCGAATCCGAATATGTGGCACTGCACGGATTACGTGACGCGCCCACATTTTACCAAGGGATATTTGGACGGGAAAACCTACGCAAGTATTTTGCCCGGAGGAGTGGACGGCGACAACTATTTCCATGTAGAAGGGAACGGGGCAGAGCGATATTCGCACGTGTGGTGGGAGCCGTTGGGGAATCGTTATCCTCGTGGCATGTGGTACACGTTCTCTTTCAAATGTCGTGGCAGCGGCAATGGATATCTTGCTTGTTATCCAATGAACGGAAAGCAACAATACTTTTTCCCACGCATTAAGCGAAACGGGGTTTTACAGGTCTGGGGAAAGCAAACCACTTTGAACTTTTCTCTTACTGATGAGTGGACGACTTATTCATTGAGCGTGTTCTACGACGCACCGGAAGATGATTTGCCGAAGACCTTGTGGGTATTTTTCAAATTGTATAAAAGCGAAGGGAACTATCTGGACATTTGCCACCCGAAGATGGAGACGGGCGAGTTCTCCACCCCGTGGTGCTTGTCGGAAATGGACAAGAAAGGAGAAAAAGGCGACCCTGGCAAAGACGGCAAGAGCAGTTACACGCACGTGGCTTATTCTGCACAGCCCGATGGACGTGGGCTCTCATTCGATCCCACGTATAACACTTACATCGGGATATATACAGACGACAAGCCGGACGCGTCGACAGACCACACGCGCTACATTTGGGCGCGGTTCAGAGGAGAAGACGGGGAGAACGGCCGAACGAAGTACTTGCACATCGCCCACGCCAACGGTTTGGCCGTCGAAGCGTTTAAGGACTTCACAACGTCGAACCCCGACGGCCGAGAGTTCGTTTATATGGGTGTGTGTGTCGACGAGTACGAACGCGACCCCCCCGCCCCGGAGGCCTATCAGTGGACAAAGGTGGAAGGCAAACAAGGTTTGCCGGGCGACCCGGGCAGTAATGGCAAGTCGAGCCACATGCACGTAGCCTATGCCAACAGCGCCGACGGAAAGAAAGATTTTACGACCACGCCGGGCGGACGGAATTACGCCTTTATCGGAATGTATACGGACTTTGAGGAAAGGGCGTCGGACGATTCGAAGAGATACGTTTGGGCGAAAGTCGAAGGCAAACAAGGTTTGCCGGGCGACCCGGGGAAGCCAGGGACAGCCGGCCGGGGCATTGAACGTATTGAATCCTTTTATCTGCTCACAGCCGATGGAAACGCCCCCGGATACGACGCACGCGATTGGAGGAGCAAACCGCGCGTTCCGACCTCGCAAACGCCTTGGCTTTGGACATACGAGCGGATCGTTTATTCAGACGGGACAAGCGAACGGAATGTAGTCCGTTTGGTTACGCGGTTGGGCAAAGACGGAGCCGAAGGACAACCCACGCGTACAAATCTGCTTGACGGGACGGACTTTCATCAAGCCGAAGTGTGGGAGTCGGGTATCAACGGTACACATGCCAAAACTGAGACGGCGAAAGACGTACAGCCCGCCGTTACGGGGTGTGGAGTGCTGAGAGCGGTGGTGGAACGCGGCGCCGTGGGTGAAGAGTACGCACAGTTCTCACAGCGCATACCGGTGGACTTAATCGCGGGGCAGGACTACACTTTTTCGGTTTATGTCCGGGGTAGCAATACCGGCTGGATGATAGTCTTTCCCAATTCGGGCGAGCATTTTCGCCTTTCGGCGGCCAAGCCCGGGGCGTGGCAAAGATTGTCGGTTTCATTTAAGGCAAGAGCAGTAAGACCCGGAGAGGAAAACCGCGCTTATTTACGCTGCTGGCTGAAAAACGCCGACAATGCACAGCGACACGAGGTGCTATTTTGCGCTCCCAAATTGGAAGAGGGCATAACGGCCACGCCATGGTGCTTGTCTGAAAACGACAAAGTGGGCGCCAGCGTGCAAAATCGTGGTCTTTGGGACGCGTTTGCCGAAGGGACGGTATTTCGGGGACGCAACGTGACGGGGGGCGGTTATGAAGACGTGGTGACTGTTTTGACGCCCACGGGGACAAGAGAAACATATCGCTGCACCCGCACGCATGCCAAAGCTGGAAACGAGACGCGCCCCGGTGCCAATTCTCCATATTGGAAAAAGGGCGACTCGTTCGAGCTGATAAGCACCGGCATGTTCCTGGCGGGAACAGCACAAATCGAAAATCTCTCAACAGGCAACATCTCGGAGGATCGCATGGTTACCGCCGGCGCGGAAATGAGATTTTACGCCGCAGGCTGTAAGCACCCGGGACTCGTTTTTGGATATAGATCTGATACCCAAAACAGACGATTCCCTGTAATGCAATGCTTTGACCCCGAAACGGGAGCACTGCTCTATGATTTGGGGCCTGAAGGTATATTTGCCAATGCACGCCGAGTGGCGGGGGGATGGACACCACTGCAGATGATTCGCCTGACAAGATTCACTACGATTTCGCAACTCTACAACTGGTTAACGGTCGGTACGGATAACTTGCATGATCAGGATATTCAGCAGATGAAGGTGGAAAGCCCCTATTTTTCCGAAAATGATCAGGAATATCCCCTTTATCAATTCGGGCATGGAGCTTACTATACAGAGGGCTGGAGTGAGTTCAGACGAGCAGACGGCAGCATGCACAAAATCTTTGAGAGTTCGCGCACGTCGACGCCGACCGAAGATTACCCCGCCGCCTTTTGGTTCAACCCGTTGGAAAATAATTTCTCCACGACGGCCACACCTGAAAACGCGTTGATAGACGAACATGGAGCGGCGACCGGCGATATCAATGCGACGCGGGTGGAAGATGGCTGGTATTGTTCACGTCTTTGTCCTATACGAGTAGAACAACCGAATTTTCAAATCAAGGTCAACAGACGACCGCAGAATGTACAACTGTACGCAATCGACCTTTGGAAATTTCATGCCGGGAAAAAGGTGGAGACGGGGACGACCTATTTCGTCGACTACGATTTGGATAACAAAGCAAACGCAGACGACGGCCGAGCACACAAAGGACGCAACTACAGGGGGATCATCCACGAGGACAGCCGAAACATTATCAACAATCACAAAGCGATTTTTGAGATACAAGGCTTTGAGTCAAGAACAAACACGAGTATTAAACCACAACAAAATTGATTATGCCAAACATCAATCCTTTTTTGCGCCACTTGCTGCGATTTGAAGCCGGCGTAGAGAACAAAAACAAATCAACGGACGCACTGTTTGAAAAAGCCCGTTTGCAGGGCTTTGCCAACGACCCGGACGACCGCGGTGGAGCCACGATGATCGGGGTAACACTCGCAGCTTTCACCGCATGGAGAAAATCTCAAAAACGACCCACACCGACGGTGAAAGAATTGAAGGCGATTTCTTATGAAGAGTGGAGAAATATCGCGGATCACGATTTCTGGCAACGCTGTAAGGCCGACGAATTGAAATCCCAATCCGTGGCAATGATGGTCGCAGACTTTACATTCCACAGCGGAGCACATGGGATCAAAGCTCTTCAGCGTGTTTTGGCGCAGAATGTTGACGGAATTATGGGGGCGAAGACTTTGGCCGCGGCCAATGCAACACCGCCCGAGACGCTGTTTCTTGCACTCAAAAACGAGCGGCTGCGATTTTTGCGTGCCATCGTGAAGAATAACCCGCGCCAACAAAAGTATCTCAAGGGCTGGATCTCGAGAGTGGAAGCGATTCCTTTTACAGACTGACATGAAGATAGATTCGAGCATAAAACTTTCACCGCTGATTCTGCTGGTGCTTAGCCTTTGCTTTTCAAGTTGCACCACCACCCGAACCGTGGAGCGGCGCGTTCTTGTTCACGACACGCTGAAAGTCAACAGAACCGACACGCTTAGATTCACGGCACTTGTACGGGATAGCGTCTATTTGCATGATAGCATCTATCTCGAAGGAGCAACCACCGTCAAAGAACGCATTAAAGAACGCTGGCACATTCGAACGGACACCGTTTGGCGAACAAAAACGGAAGCTCTTCACGCAGCACACTGGGAAACGGCACAACAGAAAAAAAGCCCAGAACCATCGGGGCTGCCTGGTATTTGGTGGGTGCTGATGTTCCTCGCCATAGCCGGGGCGGTTAACGCTCGATTTGGCAAAAAATAAATAGCGTAAGGTATGCAGTTACTCTCATCGATTCCATCATTGACCTTTCCTGATGAGTGGGAGGCTTTGACTATATCCTCAAGCACCCCCCTGAAGTGTTTGGTAAGCGTGAACGCGGCCGTTGTGCTGGACTTGACTTTGCGCCCATACAACGGGAAAATCGTACTCCACGACGTGGGTACGTTGATACGCGACCGCGCCGAGGGGAAAATTTCCGAGGTGAAGCTGGAGGTGGTGAAGGAAGGCAACCGAACAACACTGGCAACTTCATCAGTCATACCGGCACAGCGCCGAATGGGGGAAACCGCCACGGCCTTTGCCGCAAGCTCTTTCCTTTCGCTTTTGCAAACGACCAAGATCACGCACCGTGCAGCCACGGAACGCGTGGCTTGGATCGGTAGCGATAGCGGAGTGACGGTTACCACTATATGGTCAACGCCCAAAAGCGTTTTGACACGAGCCGAAAGCATTGCAGCACAATCCACAGACGGAGCGAGCATTGCAGACGTTTCGCCGAATCGATTTACCCCACCCACCGCAGGAGCACAGCTTTGTAGGTACATCGTGAGTTGTGGAGCCCGCCGCCGCCACTTCATCATGGCGCCGCCGGGGCTTTCATTAGCGGGCGGCGTGGAAATCGAATACCGGAATGCATTCGGCATCATGGACACCATGCACGCGTTTGGAACCGTGGAGCGGAGCGCAAAGCAGACGTACAAGACAGCGCGTATTTCAGGACGCACAAAGAACTACCAATCAGAAGACGAAGTACAGTTGTCATGCACATTCGCGCCCCTTGCACCCGGAGACCACAGCGTGGAGGAAGTAGCCCTATCTCGTGAGGTGCGCTTACTACCAAGCCGCGCGATGATCACACCGGTCGAATCTGAAATTAAAGAGAGCGACGACCCAACCAAAATAGGTTTGGCAACTATAAAGTTCAAAGTAGACGAAGAGGCGGCAGTCATCGACAACACAAGCACCGCCGCTCGCAGAAAGGTTTTCGACGATAGTTTTGACAATAGCTATGAGTAATCCAGAAAAGAGAAAATACCCCACGCGTATCCACCAAGCCGAGG
>ERZ773203.1065-NODE-1065-length-14379-cov-2.558852_pt1 | contig 14379 bp, 10 predicted proteins | sample MGYA00580529_ERZ773203 | MGnify/ENA primary metagenome ERZ773203 (study PRJEB29015, sample SAMEA2738176) | human oral metagenome | biome: human oral; feature: human-associated habitat; material: saliva | place: China | collected 2177 ... | reverse complement strand
GCTGTTCTTGGTGTAGGATTTGGAATTGGTAAAATTGGTTCTTCTGCAATGGATGGTATTGCAAGACAACCAGAGCAATCAGGTAAAATCCAAACTGCAATGATTATCGCAGCAGCTCTTATTGAAGGTGCTGGTCTATTCGGTATCGTAGTAGCAATGCTTGGTAACGGATAATAGACAATTTAAAGAACCTCTGCAGACGGTTGGTTTGCAGAGGTCTTTATAAAAAGTTAGAAAAGTAAATCATAAAAACTTATATATATAATGGAATTATTAACCCCATCAATTGGTAATATATTTTGGACGGCTGTTGTCTTCCTCATCTTGGTAGCTCTTTTAGCAAAATATGCTTGGAAGCCTATCCTCTCTGCTGTAAATGAAAGAGAAGTATCCATTACAGATGCGCTTAACCAAGCTAAACTCGCAAGAAAAGAAATGGAGTCCTTGAAAGCTGATAACGAGAGAATCGTCCGTGAAGCGAAAATAGAAAGAGATGCTATCCTGAAAGAAGCAAGAGAATTAAAAGATAAAATTGTAAGCGAAGCTCAAGATGTAGCAAAAGCAGAAGGCGAGAAGCTTATCGAGCAGGCTAAGCAAACCATTCAAGCAGAGAAATCAGCAGCTATGGCAGATATTAAAAACCAGATTGGTGCTCTCTCTGTAGGCATAGCTGAGCAAATATTAAAGCAGAAATTAGATAATTCTGATGCTCAAAATGCTTTGGTAGAAAACTATTTGAATAACTCTAACCATAACTAATATGCTTACGAGTAAAGTTGCAAGAAGATATGCTCAGGGACTGCTTGATTTTGCAAAGGAATCAAACCAGACTCAGACTATCTATACCGAAATGAAGGATATTATAAAAGTCTTATCCGAATCTAAGGATTTGGTGAGATTTTTAGAGACTCCGTTCATTGACTATAAAAAGAAATTATCCGTAGTTCAAGAGATTTTCAAAGGTTTCTCACCCGTTTCTCAGAACTTTGTAAAGCTGGTGATTTCAAGAGGTAGAGAATCTCACTTGGAAGAGATAGCACAGGAATACATTAATAAAATTAATGCTGAAAATAATGTGCAAAAGGTTACACTTACCACTGCTGCACAGCTCTCTTCTCAGTCGGTAGATCATATTTTAAAATCTACAACCCTGGTTCAGGGTACTCAGTATGAGCTTGAGCTTATCATCAAGCCAGAGATACTGGGAGGGTATATCCTAAGAGTAGGAGATCAGCAGATTGATGCTTCCGTAAAATCCAAGTTAAATCAAATTAAGAAAAACTTTCAGTTAAATTAAAAGATAAAACAACCACACAATGGCAGAAATAAATCCAGCTGAAGTTTCAGCTATTTTAAAACAGCAATTAGCGAATTTTGATACTCAGTCTAATATTGAAGAAGTTGGTACTGTACTAACGATTGGTGATGGTATCGCTCGTGTTTATGGGCTTGAGAATGTACAATACGGAGAGTTGGTAAAATTCTCTTCAGATGTAGAAGGTATTGTATTAAACCTTGAAGAAGATAATGTAGGTATTGCTCTTTTAGGTGAATCTAAACTCGTAAAAGAAGGAGATACTGTAAAGAGAACCAATAGAATCTCTTCTATTAAAGTAGGAGAGGGGCTTCTCGGAAGGGTGGTAGATACTCTTGGTAACCCTATTGATGGTAAAGGACCTATCACTGGTGATTTATATGAAATGCCATTGGAAAGAAAAGCTCCAGGGGTTATTTATCGTCAGCCAGTAAATGAGCCATTACAAACAGGTATCGTAGCGGTAGACTCAATGATTCCTATCGGAAGAGGGCAGAGAGAGCTTATTATTGGAGACAGACAGACGGGTAAAACTACTGTAGCTATCGATACTATCCTTAATCAAAAAGAATTTTATGATGCAGGCGAGCCTGTATTCTGTATATATGTTGCTGTTGGGCAAAAAGGCTCTACTGTAGCTCAGATTGTTCAGACTTTGGCAGATAAAGGAGCACTCGCTTATACTGTGGTAGTAGCAGCAAACGCTTCTGACCCTGCACCAATGCAGGTATATGCACCAATGGCAGGTGCGGCTATCGGAGAGTTCTTCCGTGATACAGGTCGCCCAGCACTTATCGTCTATGATGATTTATCTAAACAAGCGGTGGCTTATCGTGAGCTTTCCTTGTTATTGAGAAGACCACCAGGTCGTGAGGCATATCCTGGGGATGTATTCTACTTACACTCTCGTCTATTGGAAAGAGCAGCAAAAGTAATTGCAGACGATGAAATTGCTAAGCAAATGAATGACCTCCCAGAATCATTAAAACCTGTTGTAAAAGGTGGTGGTTCGCTTACCGCTCTTCCGATTATTGAAACCCAAGCAGGGGATGTCTCCGCGTATATCCCAACCAATGTTATCTCCATTACAGATGGGCAGATTTTCTTGGAGTCTGATTTGTTTAACTCTGGGGTAAGACCAGCGATTAATGTGGGTATCTCCGTATCCAGAGTAGGGGGTAATGCTCAGATTAAGTCGATGAAAAAAGTATCGGGTACATTAAAACTTGACCAAGCACAGTATAAGGAGCTTGAAGCATTTGCTAAATTCGGTTCAGACCTTGATGCCGCTACACTTTCCGTTATTACAAAAGGTGAGAAGAATGTGGAAATCCTTAAACAGCCTGTAAACTCTCCGCTTCGTGTAGAAGACCAGGTAGCGATGGTATATGCGGGTACAGAAAACTTGCTTAGAAATGTACCTGTAAGAAAGGTAAAAGAGTTTATGAAGGAATATGTAGAATTCCTTAGAGCTAAGCATCCGGATACTATGGCTGCCATCAAAGCAGGTAAGATAGATGGAGACATTACAAGTGTATTGAAAGCAGCTGCAAACGACATCGCTGCGAAGTATAATTAATGGTTCACTGTTGAAGGTTTAAGAGATTAAGCCTTCAACTAATACGATAAAACAATGGCGAACTTAAAAGAAATTAGAGGAAGAATTACATCAATCTCATCTACGATGCAGATCACCAGCGCTATGAAAATGGTATCTGCTGCTAAGCTCAAAAAAGCTCAAGATGCGATTGTAATGCTCAGACCTTATTCTGAAAAGTTACAAGAGCTTATCCAAAATGTAAATTCAAGCTCAAACCCTGATAATATCTCTGTATATGCACAGGCAAGAGAGGTAAAGCGCGTTCTCTTTATCGCGATTACTTCCAACAGAGGGCTTGCAGGGGCTTTCAACTCCTCCGTTATAAAAGAGCTCAACCATCAGATAGCTCTTAAAGAAGGCGTAGAAGTAGAAGTTCTTACAATTGGTAAAAAGGCTTTTGATGCTGTAAAGAAATTGAAGGAAGTATATGCAAACCATAGTGCGATATACGATAACCTCACCTTCGATGCAGTATCCAGCGTAGCTTATTCTGTGATGAAGGACTTCGTAGAAGGTAAATTTGATGAAGTATATCTTATCTACAATAAGTTTATCAATGCAGCTACACAGGAGGTTCAGGCAGAGAAGTTCCTCCCTATATCAATGCCAGAGACCGAAGATACAGGAGTAGAGAAAGATTATATCTTTGAGCCAAGCCGTGCAGAGATTTTGGATAACCTTATCCCTAAGTCTATAAAAACTCAACTTTTCAAGGCAGTGCTCGATTCCGTAGCGTCTGAACACGGTGCGAGGATGACGGCAATGCACAAAGCAACCGATAATGCACAGGCACTGAAGAGCGAATTGGTAATTTATTACAACAAAGCTCGTCAGGCAGCGATTACAAACGAAATCCTCGAGATTGTATCTGGCGCAGAAGCATTAAAAAATTCATAATTTTTATTTTTAAATTTATTGAACATTATCATTACCGCATCGGCTCTACTTGTAGAGCCGATGTTTTTTTATCCGCCGTATCTCATCGCAGGTTTAGAATCCCAATTTCCTGGGGCATTTTAGTTATAAAAAAATATATATCTTTGTCCTGATTAATATTTCGTATAAAAATGGACGACTCGGTCAGGATACTATTGGCTTTATTTCTTGTTATTCTCAATGGCTTTTTCGTGGCAGCCGAATTTTCAATCGTAAAAGTACGCTACTCTCAAATTCAAATAAAAGCAGCAGAGGGCAATCCTCTCGCAAAGCAGGCAGAGCATATCATTAAAAAGCTCGATGCCTATCTCTCCGCTACTCAATTGGGGATTACCCTTGCTTCTCTGGCGCTCGGTTGGGTAGGAGAGGCAGCCGTGCACAGCGTTATCGAGCGACTTTTCTTGTCATTCAATATCGGTTTAGATGAAACCCTCCTCACCACCCTCTCTTTGGTGCTCAGTTTTCTTATTATTACCATCCTCCATATTGTGTTTGGCGAGCTGGTTCCTAAGTCTATCGCGATAAGAAAGTCAGAACCCACAGCAATGTTTATTGCCTATCCGCTAAGGATATTTACCACCCTTTTTCAGCCTTTTATCTGGCTGATGAACTCCACTTCCAATGGGTTTTTAAGGCTCATCAACATACCGCCAGCCTCCGACTCCGATATTCATTCCACCGAAGAACTTCAGCTTTTGGTAAAGCAGAGCGCAGATTCTGGCGAGATAGAAGAAGAGAATTACGAAATCATTAAAAATGCTTTTGATTTCACCGATCATTCTGCCAAGCAGATAATGGTACCGAGGCAGAACATCCATTCCATAGACATAGAAGACCCCATAGACGATATCCTCAATACCATTATGGAAAGTGGCTACTCCCGAATCCCCGTCTATGAAGATTCCATAGACAACATCATCGGGGTGCTCTATACGAAGGAAATCATCCGCGAGTATGTAAAGCGCTCGGGGAATATCAGCCATTCTGACCTTAGAGAACTGATGCGCGAGGCATTCTTCGTCGTCGGGAGTAAGAAGATTTCTGACCTGCTGAAAGTCTTCCAATCAAAGAAAATGCACCTCGCTATCGTCATTGATGAGTTTGGCGGTACGGAGGGCATCATTACCCTCGAAGATATCCTCGAGGAGCTCGTAGGCGAAATCCAAGATGAGGAAGATGACGAGGAGAAAATCGTAGAAAAAGTAGATGAAAACACCTACTGGGTGCAGGCAGCACAACCGTTGGAAGAGATTAACGAGCACCTCCCAGAGGCGCTCCCGCTCTCCGATGAAGGTGATTATAATACCCTTGCGGGCTTTATTCTCCACGAGCTCGAAGATATTCCAGAGGAGAACCAAGAGTTTAACCTGCTGAATTACCATTTTAAAATCCACAAGATGCAAAACAAGGGGGTAGAATTGGTCGAGCTCATCTACCAACCCCCATCCGATGACAGCACCAATAACCAATAGCACCCACTAGCGTGGGGAGCCACTTATCACAAACTAACCGTGCAACGCCTGTTGCTTACTGCCTACAACTTACAGCTTTATTCGGAAGGTAGTGCCTTTGTTTATTTCGGTTTCGGCGATGGAGATTTTGCCTTTGTGATAGGTTTTTATTACCCTTTGGGCGAGGCTTAGCCCCAAGCCCCAGCCTCGTTTTTTGGTGGAGTAGCCTGGGAGAAAGATTCGCTGGGCTTGTTTGCTCGTCATACCACAGCCGGAGTCTTTAAAATCCATAAAAATCGAGTGGTTTTTCTGGTAGAGGGAGATGTGCAGGCTGCCGATACCTTTCATTGCATCTACGGCGTTTTTTACAAGGTTTTCTATCACCCAGCTGAAGAGGATTCTGTTGTGAGGAATGAGGATTTCCTGCTCGGGGAGGCTTAGAGTAAAATTAATTTTGGCGGAGATTCGGCTCTTTAAGTAATCAAAATTGAGGCGTAGGGTTTCGGAGAGGTTGTAGTCTTTCAGCTCGGGTATGGAGCCTATTTTTGAGAACCTCTCGGAGATGGTTTTCAGCCTTAGGATGTCCTTTTCTATTTCGTCTATACCTGTGCTGTTAGGATTTTCGAGCTTTAGAATCTCCGTCCAGCCAATCATAGACGATAGCGGAGTACCAATCTGGTGTGCGGTTTCTTTGGCGAGCCCAGCCCAGAGGAAGCCCTCGTCTCGGCGTTTCATTGTTTGCATAAACCAGATGGAGACGATGAGGTAGGAGAGGATGAAGACCCCGAGGAAGTAAGGGTAATATTGGAGATTGTTGAGCAATGCTGAATTATCGTAGAATACCAGCTGGGTCTCGTTGTTTGCCAGCTTTATTTCAAAGGGAGGATAGTTGCTCTCCATCTGCTGGATGTAGGTTTTCAGGTGGTTTTTATCCTTAATGATGTCTTCGGGGATGTTTCTAAAAGTGCCTTCGCTGATGATGGGGCGTTTTCTACTATCGGTTACGATAACGGGCAGCTGGTTATTCTCCTCGAGAATGGATAAAATCAAATCCTGAGTATCGGGAGAGATGCTTGTGGGGTTCTCTTGCAGGAGTTGCATTGCCTTTACGAAGATGCCCATTCGGTTGGTCTCCCTTGCCCTTAATTCTTTTACGAGAAAGATGGAATAGACCACGATGGCGCTAACGATACCCGTAAAAAAGATATAAGTGAGCCAAACATTAAACTTTGATAGATAGAGCCGTCTTTTCAGACGGCCAAAACATTACCCAAATTCAAGCCTGCTTGTGCAGGGCATGAGCAGGCTTCTGTGGCATTATTCCCTTGGTAATTATTGATGATGATGGAGAAGGTGTAGCCGTTGTGATAGCCCGCGAAAGACTTGGTATTTCTTATGGTACCGCTCTTCATCTTCATACCGTTTAGGGTGGGTAGGGCGTCATAGAAGGCATTAAACCAGTTTTGCTTTTTTGCCCAGAGGAGGGCTTGTACTTCTGCTTTTGCGGAGACATAATTTTGTGGGGAGAGCCCACTGCCGTCTGCAAAATTTATCATTGCTTTGTGTATCCCCGCTTTGCTTGTCCAGAAGTTTTTGAGCAATGCTGTGCCTGTTTTGTAGTTGCTCTCGCCTGTTTTCTCTTTTGCAATGGTCTTTATAAAGGTTTCCCCGTAGAGATTTACGCTCTTTCTGAGAAACCAGAAGACGATCTTGTCTAGCGTGGGCGAGTAGTACTCCAAAATCTTAGTGCTTGAGGAAGGTAGGGGAGAGGCATTGCCTTTGAACTTTTCACCAGAGGAAGTGAGGATTTCTCCCGAGAAGGAGATTTGCGCCTCTTTGAGCCAGCTTTTCACCTCATAGCCGAGGCTTAGCGGTGGGTTTGGGGTAGCGCCAGATACGGTCATTAGCTTCCCAGAGGGCAGGTTGCCATTGATAAGCGCTACCTCCGAGTGCGGTGCAGTGAAGATGAGGCTTTGGTCTGTACTGCCCTTTGCCTTTAGTTCAGAAGCCCAGTGGAGATTGGGCAAGGGGATGTTGGCGGACTGTATTTCGCTGCCTTTTATGTTCAGGTCAAACTGATTTTCCCTCCAATTGACTCCCCACACACCTGCTCCGTAGTAGTTCCCCAAGTCGTCCCAAGCCCATCCGCCAGGGATAGTCTGCAAATCAAACCAAGAGTCATCAATTATGATGTTCCCAGAGATTTTGGAGATATTGTTTTGGGTGAGTGAAGAGAGCAATTTTTGTTTAAAGTCTTCGGGTTTGTAGCCTTCGTATCGCCAGCTTCCGAGCGTAGGGTCTCCGTTTGAGGTGATGATAATATCCCCCGAGACATTCCCGCTTTCTACCTTTCCTGAATAGGATACAGTGGTGGTGTATCGGTAGCTGCTCCCCAGAGTCTCCAGCGCTGCACCTGCTGAGAAGATTTTTTGTGTAGAAGCTGTTGAGAGCCCTTTATTCCCTTGATATTCGTAAATGAGGTTTCCCTTGCTATCGCTTACGAAAAAGGAGATATTAGCAGAGTATGCTTCATTTGTATTGAGTAAATTGCTGATGGATTTATCTAATTTCTGGCTGATATTCTGGGCAAAGCTGAAAGCAGAAATACACACTGCCCAGAGAGAAAATCTGTTCATTCGCTATAAAATTGGTCATCAAATATAATAATTCTCTCCAGATTGCAGTGTTTTGCTCTTTCTTGAAACAGGTCTTTTTATAGATTATATCGAGTAGCAAAGCCCTCTGCTCCAAAGGGAGGATTTTCTTATTTTTGCACTTATGAATCAAGATACTATTTGTGCATTGGCTACGGCTAATGGAGTGGGGGCGATCGGCATTATCCGCATTTCGGGTGAGGATGCTGTGAGCATTACCAATAAAATTTTTGAGGGGAAAGATTTAGAGGCGGTGAAGACGCATACCGTTCATTATGGTTTTATAAAAGATAATGATGAGGTGATCGATGAGGTGATGGTTTCTGTGTTTTATGCTCCGAGAACCTTTACCGCTGAAAATTCTGTGGAAATATCTTTCCACGGCTCTCCGCATATTGCAAAAAGAATCCTTGAAGCGCTCATCAATAACGGTGCGAGGATGGCTAAGGCGGGCGAATTTACAATGCGTGCCTTTATGAATGGGCGGATAGACCTTTCGCAGGCGGAGTCCATTGCTGACCTTATTGCTTCGGAGAACGAGGCAGCGAGAAAAATGGCGCTCAATCAACTGAAAGGTGGAATTTCGCAGGAGATTTCTATTCTAAGGAATGACTTGCTGAACTTCACTTCGCTAATAGAGCTGGAGCTCGATTTCTCGGAGGAAGATGTAGAGTTCGCCGACCGCTCGGCCCTTAATCAATTGCTTCAAAATCTTAAAACAAAACTTCAGAGCCTTATCGACAGCTTCCAATACGGCAACGCGATGAAAAACGGGATAGATGTAGCTATCATCGGCAAGCCCAACGCTGGGAAATCTACCCTTCTCAATGCCCTTTTGAAAGAGGAAAGAGCCATTGTCAGTGATATTGCGGGTACAACCAGAGACACGATTGAGGAGGTGCTGCACATTAAGGGGACGGCATTTAGGTTTATAGACACGGCGGGTATCCGCGAGACGGTGGACAAAATCGAAGAAATAGGCGTAAAGAAAGCCAAAGAAAAGATTTCCACCGCGAAAATTCTCCTTTATCTTTATGATGAGTTTGATTCCACCGCAGAGGAGGTCATTAGCTTTATAAAAGAGATTTATCGAGAGGATTTGAAGGTGATTCTGTTACACAATAAGATTGATAAGCTCGTGGATAGGGAAGAGCCTACTCTTAACTCTTTTGATGCGCAGCTGAAAGCCGAGCTTGTCCCTTATTATACCGATACGATAATGGGAATTTCCGCTCGTGATAATATCAATATTGAACTTTTGAAAGCTGAACTCGCCAACTATGTTGAGGAGCTGAAAACCGAGGAGAATGCCGTAGTCATCACCAATCAAAGACATTACGAGGCGTTGCAAAAATCCTTTAACTCTGTTCAGAAAGTGGAGGAAGCGGTCTCAATGGGCATACAGACGGAGCTTTTGGCGTACGAACTTCGCACTGCTTTGGAGCATCTCGGCGAAATCTCTGGAGAATTTACCAATGATGAGGTCTTGGGGAATATATTTTCTAAGTTTTGCATTGGGAAATAATCATACATTATTAAAATCAGAATATGATGGAAGTTCAAATAAAAGATAATAAAATTTTTGCACCATTAAAGGATAAATGGTTAGTATTGAAACCTGAAGAAAAAGTACGACAAGAATACATTTGCCGTTTGGTTAATTCCTATGGTTTTGATCTAAAACAAATGGAGCAAGAAGTAGGAGTTACTAACTCTCAAAGAGGGCAAGGAAGAGCAAGAGCTGATATTAATATCTATAAAAGCGAAGCTGATAAAATAGCATCCAAAAGTCCTGTGATTGTAGTAGAATGTAAAGCTGAACATATTACAATTCGCGAAGAAGATTACTTTCAAGGTTACAACTATGCTTCGTGGGCAGGTGCTGATTTTTTTGTAACAACCAATCTAAAAGAAACTCGTATATTTAGGGTTATCAAAGGGCATATTCCCAAAAAACTTGAGGAAGTAGTCAATATTCCTACTGCTGAAGAAATGAAGAGCGAAAAAAAAATAAACGAGCTCTTAAAACAGACTAAAGCTTTTACTCGAGATGAGTTTTCTAAACTACTTTTTAAGTGTCATAATATCATCAGGAATAATGATAAACTTTCACCTGAAGCTGCTTTTGATGAAATTAGCAAGATACTATTCATAAAAATTAGATATGAAAGAACAAATTCCGAAAATCAAATATTTTCATTGGAAGCATTCAGAGCTGATAAAGAAAGTTATGACAAATATAAATCTAAGGGAGATAAAGATTTTTATCAACTTTTGTTTGAAAAAACTAAAGAAGATTTTAGAGATGATGACCTTTTTGAACCTACTGAAATCATTAGAATACGAGAGAATAGCTTTGAAGCTATTGTAAAAGAATTAGAAATATACAATCTTTCCACTACTTCCGATGATGTAAAAGGGATCGCCTTTGAACAGTTCTTAGGAAAAACATTCAGAGGAGAATTAGGACAGTTTTTCACCCCTCGGACTATTGTGGATTTTATGGTGGAAGTCTTAGATCCTCAAGAAACAGAAACTATTTGTGACCCTTGTTGTGGTTCAGGTGGTTTCTTAATAAAAGCCTTCGAGTATGTCCGTGCAAAAATAGAAGCTAAAGTCCAACAAGAAAAAGAACTTATCAAACAAGAATATTACACTGAAACCTACGAAAAACTATCAGATGTCGAAAAAGAAAAAATAGACGACAAAGTAAATAAATTCTTCTCTCAGTTAAATGAAGAACTCAATATCAACAATGACAAAAGCCGAATTAGAACATTGAGTTATGATTGTATTTTTGGAACCGATGCCAACCCTAGAATGAGCCGTACCGCCAAAATGAATATGATAATGCACGGTGATGGTCACGGAGGTGTACACCACAATGATGGGTTACTAAACGTAAACGGCATTTTTGAAAACCGATTTGATGTGATTCTTACCAATCCTCCTTTTGGAGCACGTGTAGAGAAATCACTGAAAATTACAGAAGCTGATAAATATACTGATGAAGAACGTATCAAAAAATACCAAAAACGATATGGTGATGAGTATAATAAAGCATTAAAGCAAGTGAATAACAATATAGGGAAACCTCTCGTGAGCCTCTATAAAATGGGGGCAATGAGTACCCTTACTGAAGTGCTTTTTATAGAACGATGCTTGAACCTGCTCAAACCAGGAGGTAGAATGGGGATAGTACTTCCTGAAGGCGTGCTTAACAATAGTAATTTGCAAAAAGTACGAGATTATGTAGAAAGCAAGGCAAAAATATTGCTAATCGTATCTATTCCTCAAGATGTGTTTATAGCAAGTGGCGCTACGGTAAAACCTAGTTTGTTGTTTTTTAAAAAATTTACAGAAGAAGAAGCACTACAATATGCAAGTATTAAGAGCAAAGCAACTATCACGATAGAAGCTAAATATGCTGAGGAGGTAGCAAATATCCAACAGGAATTAGCTAAAAAAGGCAAAGAAGCATTACCTGCAGAAGAGAAAAAACAACTCAGAGCCGAATTGAAAAATATTGAAACTAAAAAAGAACAAGAAATAAAAGCTATTGTTAAAGAAGAGTTCAACTATACTATTCCTATTGCCGAAGTAGAAAAAGCAGGTATTAGTACCACAGGGGCTCGTATAGATAACGAATTAGAACCCTTGGCTGAAGAATTCAAAAAATATACTTCTGAAAATCATCTGTGGGGAAAACTTACCGAAAGCGTTCAGTACGATGTAAAAGGGGAGTTTGTATATCGCATTCAAATAGCAGATAAAGAAGTTGGTGAACCCAAAATTTTCTATCAAAAAAGCAAGTATGAAAACTTATAAAAAATTAAAATTTGTAGAATTAAGGGAGTTAGGTTTTTGGGATACTAAGAGATATTTAAACATATCTGATAAAAAATTTAAAAACAATATTACTCTCTCAGATGTGTTAATTCCTTATAAAAAGAAAATATCTAAAAGAGAGATGATAGAAAAGAAATATGCTATTATCTCTAAGATTAATTTTGGAGGAGAGCTTTTTTTAAGAGATTTAAATGACATAGAAAATTATAAAGGAGATATTTATTTAGTTCCTGATAATAGTATTATTTATTCGAAAATTAATGTAAAGCACGGTTGTATTTTTTATAATGATAAAGGGAATACTCCTTTTGGTGTTAGTTCTGAATATCCTATATTTACATTTGATAATACAATAGTTTCTGGTAAATTTTTGCAGAAATTATTAAGGACTCAAGAATTCAAGAAACTTTTAGACACTAAAGCTACAGGTATTTCAAAAGCAAGAGTAAAACAAGCAGACTTTTTAGCAACAAGAGTTCCTTTACCTTCTTTATCCGAGCAAGAAGATATTGTAAAAAGTTATTATGATAAGATAGAACAAGCGGTAGCTTGGGAACAAGAAGCAGATGCTTTAGAAAAGAAGATTGAAACCTATCTGTTTGAGGAGTTGGGAGTGAGTTTTCAAAAATATGAACTTCTACAAATAGGTAAATTACACTTTATAGAGTTTAAGGAAATTGAAAATTGGATATATAATTCAATAGAAATGCAATTTTATAAAGATTTGAGTAAATCAAAATTTCCAATAAATACCATTGGTGATGTATTTGATTTTATTTCAAGAAATTGGGAAAAGAAAGCAAATGAAGATAAGGAATATATAGAATTAGGATCTATAGATGCTAATTTTGGAATATTAGAAACTAAAACAATTAGTCCTGAAAAAGCACCGAGCAGAGCTACTCAAATAGTAAAAACAGGAGATTTAATCATTGGGACTACGAGACCCTATTTGAAAAAGTTTGCAATTATAGATGAAAAATATTCTGACTTTGTAGCTTCATCAGGTTTTTCAGTAATTGAAGAAAATAAAGGGAAATATAATTTGTATTTTCTCAATGAGGTAATCAAATCGGATATTGGAATAAAACAATTCGAAATAAAAATGACAGGGGCATTATATCCTGCTATTACCCAAACAGAATTAGAAAGTTTAAAAATTCCTGTTCCACCACTATCAAAACAAAACGAAATAGCAGCTACAATAGCAACAATGAAGCAAGAACAAAAAAACAAAATAGAACGAGCAACACTCCTAAAACAACAAGCAGAACAAGAATTTGAACAAACTATATTCAGCTAAATTATGAGAATCAAAGAAATTAAAATAGCCAATAAAGCCTTTAAAAACCTTGATGTTTCATTAGAAAACAATACTTCAGGGGTAATGGCTTTTATAGGAAATAATGGCAGTGGGAAAAGTAATTTATTAGAAGCTATAAGTGCTATTTTCAAGCATTTGTACGACAAAAAGGAAAAGGATATTCCCTTTAATTTTTCATTAACTTATATAATAGGAAGTAGTAAAGATATAGTCAAAATTACCAAAAAGGGCTCTTCTGTTACCACAGAAATAAATAGCCAATCAAAATCTGACCCTTATAACTATCTTCCTAAACAAATTGTAGCAATCTATAGTGGTGAAGAAGATAGGTTGTGGAAAAAATATTATTTGCCTACCTATCAAGAATACATTGCAAAAATAGGAGTTGAAACCTATAATAATATGCCAAAAATGTTGTATATCAATAAGTTTTATTGGCATATATCTCTGTTGTGTTTGTTGTTAAATCAGTTCAATAACTTAGAGGATACTTTTTGTAGTGAAATCTTAGGGATAGAAAATACTAACTCTATTAAGTTTTCTTTTAATAAAGCGAATTATAAAAGTTATAAAGATAGTATTGTTAAGCAATTTATCAGTAAAATAGATAAAAAACAAGAGTACACCTTAGAAGAGTTGAGAACGATTATTGAACAAGAAGGATATACACTTATAGATGTTTACAAATTCTTCTATATTGCTTTTACACCTGTTGACCAAAAAATGCTTCAAGACATTGTTATAAAATACAATAATGAAAACTTAGAAATAGAAGATTTTAGTGAGGGTGAAAAGAAAATGATGCTCATCAAAGCAGCTTTAGAATTTGCTGCACAAGAGGACAGTCTGTTTATTCTTGATGAACCCGATGCTCACATACATCTTAGCAATAAAATGCAAATCAAAAAAGTGTTAGAAGAGTATGAACAAAACAGACAAGTGATCATCACTACCCATTCACCTACCTTAACCGATTGCTTAGACAATGAATCTATCTATATGCTTGATAGAGGAAAACTTATCTCAGCAGAGAAACAAAAAGTTTTAGAAAGTATCTCAGGAGAATTTTGGAATAGATTTCAACAAAATACATTTATTTCTTCCAAAAGTCCCATTATACTATTAGTAGAAGGTAAATTAGATAAAATACATATCAATAACGCTTATAAAGCACTGAAAGAAGAGTATTCAGATTTGAGATTTGATATTTTTGATATGGAAGGTCTTGAAAATATTAAACCTTTTTTATC
>ERZ773203.1062-NODE-1062-length-14417-cov-5.557165_pt1 | contig 14417 bp, 13 predicted proteins | sample MGYA00580529_ERZ773203 | MGnify/ENA primary metagenome ERZ773203 (study PRJEB29015, sample SAMEA2738176) | human oral metagenome | biome: human oral; feature: human-associated habitat; material: saliva | place: China | collected 2177 ... | reverse complement strand
GAAGAAGGTGGTGCTATTTTTATACTTAAATTTGTTGATTTTGACATCTAAAATATTCATTAATATTCTCCCATTTTTATAGAACTCTCCATACTAAATAAATGGAAATGCATATGCAAAACAAATCAAAAACACTATATTTAAATCTTAAATTATAATACTCATGAATAATAAATTTATTAATATCAACAGTATTATTAATAAACCTATAATCATATAATCTTTCGTTATGAGCACAAATATTTCTAAAACTGTTAATAAAAAAAATAATGTTACTTAAAGCTTCTCCTGCAAATATATAATCTTTATCAAACTCAGAATAAAACTTAATGAATTCCATTTTTATATTTTTAGCAATTTTAGATTGAATATCTTTTTTACAGCATTTAAAAAAGTAAGCTGTTGTTCCAAAATCCAACTGAGGCATTAAAACCCATAATGGAACTGTTTCATAATTTGTAATATAATGATTAATCCTAGTACCATTTATTCGCGATTGCTTACTAATAGTTTTGTTTAATTTTTGAACTAGATAATTAATAGTTTCTCTTAATTGAAAAGTATAATTAAAATTATTTACATTTTGATATGCATTATTGTCTGTTTTGTATTTTTCACAAAAATAATAGCTTAACTTCGTTTTTATGTTAGATTCAGCAATAAAAATATATTTTAAAAGATTACTTCTCATCTCGCTATCAAAATGATATAACCAAAATAAATTTTCAAAAAATGTATTTTCTTTATACATCTCATCTGGGTCTTCTATTTTTGTTTTTATATAATTAGGATTTAGGAAAACTTCTTTATAAGCATTAATTAGAGAATAATAATTTACTTTTTTTAAAATATCGAGTGCAAATTTTTCATTCTTAAATTTAAGTTTTTTCCTTTTAAGAACTTCTATCTGTTCTTCAAAAGTTTTAAAAATCTTCTCTTCTTTCATATCCATAATAAAAAACTCCTCAAAAAAAATTAACCCGATATTGTCTTGCAATACCGGGCTAGCATGGCAGCCCTCAGGCATCATGCATTCCACTTTGAAACAATTGTATCACATAATATAGTAAAGGTCAAACTATTTTAATTAAGAAATAGCAAGACCAAATTATCATTCAGCCTACTCTTTTTAAAATAGTATACCCTTTACTCACTATATTTTATTCGTTTCTCAACTTCCTCATACCTTTCACTTCCAATAAACTTTTCAAGGTCAATATTGGAACGGATATTTCCTTTTTTTATTTCCGGCATGAGTTTTGTTATTTCCTTTTTTGTAAATCCCAGCATTTTCAATGTATCCTCATCAATGCTATTAATATTGTATTTTCTGAGATTCTTTCCATTGTAGTTTTCAGCAGAATTTTTTATTTTTTCCGTATCAACATAAAGATACTTTTTTGCCTGTTTCACACCTGCATCACCAAAACGTGGAATATATTTCATTTCCTTTATATCTGAAATAATTCCCATTTCATCCCGGAACTCAATTATCTTTTCAGCCTTTGATTTCTGAAATCCCAACTTCAGCAGTTCATCATAGGTGACACTGTTCACATCAAACTTTTTTTCTGTCTTTGACAGATCATTTTCCTTTTTAGCCTTATCCTTCTTATAGGAAGTTTCTTCGCTAATTTCTATATCAGGAATGTTTTTATCCTCAATATAGAGCCTTAGAAAGTTTCCAGCAGTTAAAAGTATTACAAAAATAACAACATGTTTTATTTTCATGTTTTCAACCCCCTCAATTAATTTCCCTTTTATTTTAATTTTTTATCAGCCCTTTTATATTACCCGGATTTTTCATCTATTTTTTCAAACAATTTCCTTAACGCCTGCTTTTTCTCCTCCAGCCTTACAGGCAGTTCATTTATCCACACCAGCGGATCCTTCGGATTTACAAGTCTTTTTATACTGTTTCTCTTTTCTGTTTCGTTATAATGTATAAGCTTTGTTATTGCTCCTGCTCCAATTCCGATAACAGTCTTGTTTTCCTCTATCATTTCAATATTATAGACAGATTCTTCCCCTTCTAAAGAATATCCCAGATTTTCTCCCCACTGGAAACTGTTTTTCTGTCTATACATATAGTAAGGTTCCAGTTTCTTAGTTCCTGTTACTTCACTTATCTTATTAAAAATTTTTTCATAATCAAGTTCAATATAGTGTCTGTAATTTTCCTTATTCAATCTGCTTGCATTTTTTATGGCAAGATTGTGAATTGTAAGGTTTTCAGGATTGTACTTTTCCACTTCCTCCAGTGTATGTAAAATATCTTCAGTGGTTTCTCCAGGAAGACCCAGAATTAAATCCATATTGATTTTAAGCCCTATTTCTTTTGCTATATTGTAAACATTGTCAAATTCTTCCCTGTTGTGGTACCTGTTTACAAGCTTTAAAGTTTTTTCATTGAAACTCTGTGGATTTATACTTATTTTATCCACACCATGTTTTTTCAGTATTTCAAGTTTTTCCCTGTCTAAAGTGTCAATTCTCCCTGCTTCAAAGGTAAATTCCCTAAGACTTTGTAAATCATAATTTTCCTTTACAGTAAGAAGCAGTTTTTCAATTTCTTCAGCAGAAAGTATTGACGGGGTTCCCCCGCCAATATATATCGTATTTATTTTTAATTTTTCTTTCTTTGAAAATTTTCCTATTTCAGCCGTTTCATTGTAAAGTGACTCAATGTATTCATTATATCTTTCTGCATACTTTCCCTTCAGAAGATACGCAGGAAATGAACAGTAGGTACATTTTGTAGGACAGAAGGCTACACCAATGTAAACTCCTATTGTTTCCCTGTCGAAGTACTTTTCCTGTCTTTTTACAATACCAAGAAGAAGTTTTATCTTCTCATCACTTACAAAGTATATATTTTTAAGTATTTCTTCAATTTTTTCATAGGAAAGTCCCATATTTAAAAATCTTCCGACAATCTTTGTAGGCCTTACCCCAACAAGTCCTCCCCACTTATATTCCTTCTCTTTTCCAAAAAGTTTCAGAAGGGAGGTTTTTGCCATAACTTCAGCCTGATCAAAATAGTCATGTCCTATTTTTTCATAAGAAAGTTCTGTTTCCTTTACAGTTTTACCTCCAATAATAACAGAGGTTTTCACTATTATTAACTGTAAAGTTTCATTTACATCTATACATATGTCTTCATCTGTATTTTCAGATAAAATTTCATAATATTCAGGAAGAAGAACTCTTACAAATTCTTCCAGCTTGTTCTTATTTATATCTATATTTGCAGTTATCATTTTTTACTTTATAACTCCTGTAAGGAATAAAACCAGAATAAGTATTCCCACTATGATACGGTAATATCCGAATATTTTGAAATCATGTTTTTTAATATAATTCATAAATACTCTTATTACTCCATACGCAAATATGAAAGATAAAACAAATCCCAAAGCTATAAGGAACCATTCATAGCCACTAAGTCCTGATCCCATTTTAACTACCTTTAAAAGAGTTGCCCCCAGCATTGTAGGAATTGCCAGGAAGAAAGAAAATTCAGTTGCAAGAACTCTGTTAAGTCCAAGAAGGACTCCTCCAATAATAGTTGCTGCCGACCTTGAAGTACCGGGCACCATTGCCAGGCATTGGAAAATTCCTATTTCTACAGCTGTTAAGATTGGAAGTTCTGCTATTGTTTTATATTTTTCTTTTCTTTTTTTTCCTGATTCCAGCCATATAAGTAAAACTCCGTATACTACAAGCATTACCGAAACTGTCATTGGATTAAACAGATGTTCGTCTATGACATCATCAAAAAGCAGTCCTAAAACTACTGCAGGCAATACTGCCACTATAATTTTCATCCACATGATTACTATTTCTTTTCTTTTCTGTGGTGACAGTTTTGGTGAAAAAGGCCATATTTTATGCCAGTAATACACAACTACTGAAAGAATTGCCCCCAGCTGTATTATTATTTCAAATGCATTTACAAACTGCTTATTTTCCGACAGCCTTAAAAACTGTTCCACTATTATCATGTGTCCTGTACTGCTTACAGGAATAAACTCTGTCAGCCCTTCCACAAGGCTCAGTAAAACTACCTTTACAATGTCTAGAATCATTATTTCCACCTCTTGTTTCAATTATATTTATTTTATTCTTATATATTTATTTTCCTTCATATTCTTAAATTTATTGAATCCTATTATTCCCACCAGGATCACTGCCCCTCCAATAATTGTGGATAAGGAAAGTCCCTCATGTAAAAATAGTACTCCCGCCAAAGTTGATATAAATGGTCCTAAAAACATGAAATTAGCTATTTCTCCTGCACTGTCCGCCATTGCAAGTGCTTTTCCCCATAAAATATAGGCAACCACACTCGTAAAAAATGACAGGCAGAATATTACTGTAAACTGGCCTAAATTCATTTCAGGTATTTTCAGTAAAGACTTTGGCGAATAAATAGCAAGCAAAATTGCTCCCGTCATCATGCAATATATGGAAGATTCAGTTCCCGAATACTTTCCGGAAAATTTCCTCTGCATTATATTGTATATTGCCAGCAGAAATGCCGACAGCAGCATCCAGAAAATCCCTTCATTAAAGGAAAATACCCCTTCCCATAATGTCAGTATCAGTATTCCTGAAAAAGAAATAAAAATCGAAATCCAGCAGTAAATATTTATTCTTTCCTTAAGGAAAGCTACCGAAAGGATTGACGTAAATATAGGTGCACATGCCAGCAGGATACTCGATGTTGCTGAACTTAATGTGCTTACCCCCTTATTAAAGGTTATCATATGGAGGGCAAACCCTGTAAGTCCTGTAAGAAAAAACATCGGAATATCTTTTTTATCAGGAAGTTTAATCTTCTTTATAATTATAACAACAACTAACATAAAAAAAGTAAATACATACCTTAAAACTGCTAAAGTTGTTGAATCGTAATATTTTGTACCAATTTTTGTAAACACTATTGACACTGACCAAAAAAATACTGTTGTAAAAGCCAGAATCTGTGCGACTGCGTTCTTTTCAAATTTGAGCCCAATCTTTTTCAATGACAATCCCTTCCTTATAAGTCTATTTTATTATATATCAGTTACCGGAAAGTTACCGGATTTATCTTCTAAAATCCTTCTGGACTTTTTTCATGTCCCTTTCCTGATCTTTTCTTTTAAGGGCTTCCCGCTTATCATGCAATTTTTTCCCTTTTGCAAGCCCTATCTCCATTTTTACAAGTCTCTGTTTCGTATAGACAGACAAAGGAATTATCGTATATCCCTGCTCCTTTATCTTAGCTGCCCACTTTTCTATTTCCTTCCTGTTAAGGAGAAGTTTTCTTACCCTTGATTCGGGAAGATTGTTTATATTTCCAAATTCATACGGTGTTATGTGCATATTCATTATGAAAATCTCATTTTTTATAATTCTTATGAAGCTCTCCTTTATACTCACTTTCCCTGCCTTCACAGATTTAACTTCTGTTCCCACAAGTTCCATTCCAGCTTCCAGCTTATCTTCAATGAAATAATCATGAAATGCCTTCTTATTTCTAGCCAGTACCATTTCTAATTCTCCTCATCTTCTGCTTCAATATTTTCCAAATCTATCTGTTCTTCACTGAAAGGTACAACCTCTATTTCCATTCTATCGTATGAAGCTCCTGTAACTATTACTTTTAAAGTATCTCCCATTGTGTATGAGATATTGTTTTTCCTGTCAGTAATTTTATAGTTTTCTTCATCATAGACAAAATTGTCCCTTACAGTATTTACATTATAAACAACTTCTATATGGTTTTCAAGCTCCATAAATATCTTGTTTCTGTTCATTCCGCTAAGCCTTGCAATATAAGTTTTTCCAATCTTATCCTGTATATACTCAATCAGCTTTATTTTCACACTGTCTTCTTCAAGCTTGTCGGCTATTCTCTCTGTTCTGGAAATAGCCGTTGAAATCACTTCAAAGCTGGACATATACTTAGCCTTTTCCTTTTCCTTCATAAATCTTTCTATTGATCTTCCCAGCATTCTATGGACTACAAGATCCGAATATCTTCTAATAGGCGAAGTAAAATGCAGATAATATTTTGAAGCCAGCCCAAAGTGGCCCAGATTTTTATTTGCATATCTTGCCCTCTGCATTGCCCTTAAAATAAGCTTATGTATAAGATATCCTTCCGGAAGTCCTGTCGTCTTTTCAATAATTGTCTGGAATTTTCCAGGATGAAGGTCATCCAGATTTTTTATATAATATCCAAATTTTGCAAGCGACTCATTCAGGACGGATATTTTCGCCTTGTCAGGATCCTCATGTACCCTGTATATGGCGGGTATTTCTTCCCAGAAAAGCTTTTCAGCCACAACTTCATTCGCCGCAACCATAAAGTCCTCTATCAACTTTTCCGCTTCCCCTCTTTCCCTTACTTCTATCTTTTTAATAAGTTTATTTTCATCAAGTACAACCTTTATTTCAGGCAGTTCAAAATCTATACTTCCCCTACGCTTCTTTGTATTTCTTATTATGTGGGAAAGTTCAAGCATTTCTGTAAACATTTTATGGACAGGACTGTATTTTTCAATCAGTTCCTCATCCCCTTCAAATATTTTATTTACATCTGTGTAGGTCATTCTATATTTAGATTTTATAACAGATTTATAGAAATCATTTCCTATCACTTTTCCTCTGGCATCAAAATCTATTTCCACAGTAAATGTAAGCTTGTCTTCATGCGGATTTAATGAACACAGATTATTTGAAAGTTTTCTTGGAAGCATAGGTATCACCCTGTCAACAAGGTAAATAGAGTTCCCTCTTTTTAGGGCTTCCGTATCGAGTTCCGTTCCTTCTTTTACATAATAGGAAACATCTGCAATACTTACATACAGCTTGTATCCAAGGTCTGTTTTCTCTACATATACAGCATCATCCAGATCCTTTGCATCTGCCCCGTCAATAGTGACAATGTTAAGATGTCTCAAGTCCTTCCTATTTTCAAGTTCTTCAGAGAAATCCTCTTCTATCCTGTCAACTTCCTTTATTACTTCGTTAGAAAATTTTTCCTGTATCCCATTATCTATCAGAAGGGCTGAAATTAATGTCTGGGTATCCTGAGGATTTCCAATTATGCTCACTACTTCTCCTTCAGGTTTTTTCTCACTATCTCCCCAGAAATATATCTTTACTGCAACCAGATCTCCTGTTTTTGCACCTTTTGTCTTCTTTTTTGAAATATATATGTCCCTTGGAGCATTTTTCGGTCTTACAAATCCAAAATTCATGCTTTTCTCAAATACTCCGACAATAATATCCCTGTCTCTTTTTACAATCTTGTAGACTTCCCCCTCCCTGCTTTTATCAGGAGATTTGCTGTCCTTAAGTATTCTTATAAGGACTGTGTCTCCATTCATTGCAGTGTTTAAATAATTCCCAGGTATAAAAACACTTTTTTCCCCCGGAATATCAAGAAATCCAAAGTTTCCGTTACCAATAGAAATTTCTCCTCTAAGAAATCCTTCCTTTTCAGGCAGTGTATATTTTCCATTTCTTTTCAGATAAATTTCTCCATCTTCTTCCCAACTGTTTACAATCTGTTTATATAACTTTCTTTTTTTCTGGCTCCAATCAAGGAGCTGTAAAATTTCCTGAAAGGTAAATTCATACTCTTCCAGCACCTGTCTCAGGTATTTCAGTTCTTTTTCCAAATTTTTCATTTCTCACCTTATTTATTTTTATTTTTTATATATTAGAGAATTTCTGAACAGAATGATGTTCGGATGAATTATATTATTTTTTGAAAGCAGATATTCAAGTTTTGTATCTATTTCATATTTTACTGCTTCATCTAGATTTTCTTTGGCAAGTTCCCTTGCCTTTTCTACACCTTCCCAAGTCCTTCCATCCTCTATCGCATCTGCGAGATACACTATTTTAGACAAAGTAGACATATTCTTACTTCCTATGGTGTGATATCTCACTCCATCGAGTATATCTTCATTATCAACACCATAAATATCATAATTGTTCTTTACAAATTCTGCTCCTGCAAAACCATGTAATATTGCTGTTGAATGTGACATTTCATCTTCAACTTCAGGATATTTCCCCTTCACCAGGTCAATCATACGTGAAAGTTCAAAAAACTTCGCTATATCATGCAGATAGGCAGATACTTCAACATTTTCTTCATTTTCACCATGAATTTTTGCCAGCCTTTTTGCACACTCGGCAACTCTTTCAACGTGTGCATACCTTTTTTCATCAAGATGTCCCCTCACATTTATTTTAATTTTTTCTAAGTTCATTTCCGCCTCCTTATATGAAAAGCAGGCAATTATTGAATAATTGCCTCTCCATCTATCTGTATATTTATTCCCTGTATATTAGGAAAATTGTTTGAAATCGTCCTTGCTACCGACTGTGTAAACCCGTCAAACATCTCCTTATTTTTTCTCAATCCTGAAAATGCTTCATTTAATTTTATTATAACTGTATTTTTCCCGTCAACCTTTACATTATACGCACTCAGAAACTTCATATCCTTTGTCAGGAAAGGAGAATCTTTTATAACTTCATTTATGTAGTCTCCTTCTATAAGGTTCTGCTGCTTTTCAATAACCGCTTCCTTTTCTTCAACCTGTTTTGTCTGGGGATTATAAACAAATATGGATAATTTTTCAAGTGACTGCTGATTTTCTGCAGGTGCTTTAGTTAAATTCGAATCAACAACCACATTTATTGTTTCATTATTTTTCTTATCGTATTCATTTACTGCTATTGCACCGCCAGACAGAAGGATAAGCAATATTACAATGAAATTACTTTTGAAAAAGTTTTTTTTCTTTTTTTTGACTGCTGTTTCCTTTTCTTTACCTGTATCCTTGTTATTCCCCTCCATAGTTTACTCCTATCAACCTTTCATTATTTTAAATACTTCTATTTCATAAAGTGTCTTCTTATTGCATCAGCTATGGCTTTTGCGGCTCTTTCCTGATCAAAATCATTTACAAATTGGGATACATCTGAATAATTAGTCACAAATCCAAGTTCTATAAGTATTGAAGGAGAATTACTTCCTCTCAGTACTGCAAAGTTTGCACTCTTTACTCCTCTGTCCTTCATTGCAAAGTTACTTAAAAGTCCATTTAATACATCCTGTGCCAGTGCCGAACTTCTTGTCTGATTCATTCTGTAATTAATATCCTTTAAAGCGTAATCTGACATTGCGACTCCGCTGTCTACCGTGTTATTGAACTTTGCCACATCCCTGCTGTAATTATCTGCATCCTTCTTTGCATAATAATATACTTCAGTTCCGCTTGCAGAAGAATTTCCACCTGAATTCAGGTGAACACTTACAAACAGGTCAGCAGATCTTACATTTCCTATTTCAGGTCTTTCCTGCAATGTTTTAAATATATCTGTTGTTCTTGTCATTATTACGTTATAGTCTTTTCCTAGTTCTTTTCCTAATTTTAATCCTACCTGCAGTGCAAGGTCTTTTTCCCTGTAACCGTTTCCTACAGCTCCTGAATCGTGTCCTCCATGACCCGGATCTACAACTATCGTGTATGTTCCTTTTCTATTTGAAGTTGGTCTTCTTTCTGTTGTGTCAGTCGTTCTTGAAGGCTCATTTATTCTATTATCCACTACTTTGTTATTTATTTTTTCTCTTCCGTCATCTGAAGAAAGTGCATTCGGATTATTAAATTTTACCTGAAATTCCTTCTTTGAGTTCAGTACTGTGTAGTCTGTTCCGTCTTTAAGGAAAAAGTATATTTTTACTCCATCTCCCTGTTCCGTTATACTTACCGAATCCAAATAAGAATCTTCTAAAATTCTAGGATCTACTGCATTATTTTTTACATTTGGCAATTCCAGTATAAGTACTGATCCTGTTTCTGTTCTACCTTTTATTGCCTGTATGTTAACCTTCTTATTTTCTTTTAATGTTCCTGTAAATACTCCACTTCTATAATCTATTCTTCCCAAAGTTTCTGAAAATACAACTGTACTCATTAAAAGTAGCAGAAGTACAAATAATTTTTTCATTTTTTCCTCCTGATTTCCATTATGGTTTTAAAATTATCTGAAAACACACGATTAATGAATATTCAAAATAATAAAACCTGATTATTTCACAACTCTTGAAACTGCACTTTTTGAAATAGTCATTTTTACATTCTTATCAATTGTAATTTCTACAGTTGTTTCAGAAACAGCCGCAATTTTCCCATGTATTCCACCAATTGTAACTATTTCATCTCCTATTTTTAAGCTATCCAGCATTGTTTCCTGTGCTTTTTTTCTTTTTCTTCCTGCAAGTATCTGTGGTAAAAATAAAACTACCATAAACACTACATATATCAGTATCCATTGACCTGTTCCCATTGTTCCGCTCCTTAATCTGTAATTTATTATTTTTCTATAAAATTATACCATAATCATGGCTCTTTTTCAATTTTTTATTTCTTTTCCTGAAAAAGAACAGACTTTTCCACAATTCCTACATTTTTTTCAAAATATATATTCTTATCCTCATATTTTAAAAGTATTGGATATATTTCCACCCCTTTTTCCATTGCTTCGTAAAAAGTTTCAGAAAACTCCCTGTCTATGTTATGTTCAGGAGCAAATATTTCCGACCTCCTAAATATGAGGATTATTACTGCAGTCCTGAATCCCTCCTTCTTAAGTTCCATAAGTTCACGTAGATGCTTTACAGCCCTAACTGAAGGGGCTCCGGGAAATTTTGCAATATTATCCTCCACAAGTGTACATCCCTTTGTCTCAATATATATCTTATCTTTTTCCGTTTCCATGTAAAAATCCATCTTGCTGTTATTATATTTCATCTCAGGCTTTATATATGAAGGTTTTCCAAATGGCGAAACTTTTTCATTATTAAATATTGATTCTGCAATATATCTATGAAATGCTGTATTTATAAGGATTGTTTCATTGTTAATTTTTACAGCGATGACATCCCATTTTGTCTTCCTTTCCTCCTTATCCATCTTTTTTATAAGCAGTTCTGCTCCGTCAACAAGGAGTTCCTTCAACCTTCCTGTATCATGAAGATGGGCAAAATCTTCACCTTTTTCTTTTTCTTTCCCTTTAAATTCAAATCTTACTGTAAATCTTGTAACCCTTTCCTTAAAAATTACAGTTTTGTCATAATCTATTCTGTAAATGCTTTCTTTATTATCTTTCGTCTGTTTTTTCATTTATTTTTTCCCTTACTGTTTTCATTTTTATAATTCTCTGATTACTGCTTCCCCTGAATTTAAGCCGAGGAGAATAGAGCTCCTTAACAAAAAGACCGTCTACCAGTACATCTATATACTTAAGACAGGCTTTTCTTTCCTTATTTTCCAATATAGCTTCTATTGTATACCCTGTATAGAGCCATATGTTTTTCCCAGTTTTTTCCTTTAAAAATTTTAATACTTTAAACATTTCGACGGGATTAAATAAGGGATCGCCTCCGCTTACTGTAATTCCGTCGAGCAGTTCGTTACTATTTATTTCTTCCGCTATTTTTTCAAGCCTTTCATATGTCAGAATATCTCCATTGCACGGATTCCATGATTCCTGGTTATGACATCCGGGGCAGGCGTGGGAACACCCTGAAAAATAGATTGAATACCTCAGCCCTTCCCCGTCTACTATCGTTTCCCTATATATTCCAAGAATCCTTAACGTAAATTCTTCCTGTCTTTTTTCGGTTTCCATGGCATCACTTCATCCCGTGTTTCACTCTGTCTTTTTCTTCAGCTTTCTTTGCACTGTTCCAGCTGTCCAGATCTCCTGTCAGATATCCGGTTATTCTTCTTATTTTGGATATATTATGACTTCCGCATATAGGACATTCATCTCCGATTATTGTTTCTGTACCGCAGTCCCTGCATTTGTCAATCGGATGATTTATTGAACCGTATCCGATACCTGTATCTTTCATCGCCTTCACGATTTTCAGTATTACCCTTACATTCTTTCTTGCTTCCCCGTCAAGTTCCACATATGTAATGTGTCCTCCTGTAGTCAGCTTATGAAAAGGTGCTTCTTTTCTTATCTTGTCAAATATTCCTATATTCTCCTTCACATCAATGTGGAAGGAATTTACATAATAATCCCTGTCTGTAACGTTAGTTATTTCTCCAAATTTTTCCCTGTCAATTCTTAAAAATCTTCCCGCCAGACTTTCTGCAGGTGTTGCCAGTATGGAATAATTCAATCCACACTTCTCTTTCAGTTCAGCTGCAATGCCATCCATCATTTTCACAGTGTCATAAAGAGTATTATATGCCAGTTCACTGCTTCCATGATCCGCATCAAATAGGGCATACATGGCATTTGAACCTCCTACAAATCCTATTCCCAGCGTACCTGACAGAAGTACATCCCCAAGCTCACTGTTAGGACTTGCATTAATCATTCCCTTCCATAAATTATTTGCCCTCATGAAAGGAAACTGCTTTGCCAGTGCCGTTCTCTGAAAACTGTATCTCTCATGCAGCTGTTTCGCAGTAAAATATGTCATTTCCTTAACTTTTTCCTGAAATCCCTTTACGAGAAGTTCACATTTTTTATTTATTTCTTCCTGTTCATCTGAAAATTTTCCTGCCTGTTTCATTTCCTCTATTTCTTTTTCAACCTTTTTTCTCACTTCAATGGCAATTCTTGGGAAATTAATACTCGTAAAAGAAAGATTTCCTCTTCCAAGGCTCGTCTTTTCCCCGTGCAGATTTTCAAAAACCCTTGTTCTGCAACCCATTGTCGCCACTTCATATCTATATTTTAAAGGATCGTTTATATCCCATTTTTCGTGTCTGTTAAATTCAGTATCCAGGAATACAAAGTTTGGAAAAAGACGTCTGCTTGTTGTATGGCATGCTAGCAGAAGCAAATCAAAATTAGGTGCTTTAAATTTTTTCCTGTTTTCCATGTGGGAAGCTGTATTTTCAATATCCCCATTCAGTTCTTCCGCCGCCTGGTTCATTACTTCCTCAAAGTTTTCCATTGCATATTCGTAATCTTCTTCTGTATAGTTGAGCCCTTCCTTAACTTTAAAAATCTGGATAGGAAATATTGGCGTTTCCCTCTTTCCAAGACCGTCTTCTGTAGCCTTCAGAAGTTCCCTTATTACCATTCTTCCTTCTTCGGAAGTGTCTGTACCATAATTTATTGAAGAAAATACAACCTGGTTTCCTCCACGTGAATGCATCGTATTAAGATTGTGCAGGAACCCTTCCATTGCCTGATATGTTTCAAGCCTTGTATCATCATAGGCAATTTCCATAAGTCTTTTTATCTGATCCCTAGGTATTTTAAAATGTTCAGCTGTCTTTGTAATCGTTGTATCATCAGGTAATATTGTATGTATATTTTCGTTTATGAAGGATTTTACTTCCTTATTTGTTTCATCAACATAGTCTAATGACAGGAAGCTCAATATTCTGTATCTGAAATGTCTACGGAATGATTTCAGCACTCCTTTTGCCATATAAAAATCAAATGCCGGAATTGACTGTCCGCCATGCTGTTCATTCTGGTTTGTCTGAAAAATAATTGTAGCCAGTGTGGCATAAGTTGTTATACTTTTTGCTTCCCTTATAAATCCATGTTTTGTCTGAAATCCATGCTCAAACATATCTGCCAGGTCATACTGAAGGCATGTTGTTGTCTTGCTTGGGTAATAGTCCAGATCATGAATATGAATTTCTCCGTTGTTGTGTGCTTCCTTAAATTCAGGGGAAACCAGGTTCTCCAAAGTATACATTTTTGATACTTCGCTTGCAAACCTCATCATCTGACCCGCCGGTGTCATCGAAGACATATTTGCATTTTCATTATTTATATCGTTTTTTTCAACGTCTACAATTCCTGAAATGATTTTTTCCAAGTCTTCTCCCAGTTGATTGTGCATTTTCATTACCCGCCTTTCAAAATTATTTATTTTCAATTCTGGTAAAGAATAAGGCGTTCTAGACATTTGTTCTTTCACTTGATCAAAGTGATTTTTATAAATATGAGCATCACCTAACGTATGAACAAATTCACCTACTCCAAGGCCACATTCCTTAGCAATTAAAATAGTAAGTAATGAATATGATGCAATATTAAATGGTACACCTAAAAATACATCCCCGCTTCGTTGGTATAATTGGCAACTTAATTTCCCATCATTTACATAAAATTGGAATAATGAATGACAAGGAGGAAGTGCCATTGTATCTACTTCTGCTGGATTCCATGATGAAACGCTTAGTCGACGAGACGACGGATTACTTTTAATTTGTTCGACAACATTTTTTAATTGATCAATACCATTAAAATCTCTCCATTGTTTTCCATAAACATTACCTAAATCACCAAACTTTTTAGAAAACTCTTCATCTGAAAGGATTCTTTCTTTAAAAATAGTCATTTGTTCTTTATACTGT
>ERZ773203.1056-NODE-1056-length-14460-cov-5.410482_pt1 | contig 14460 bp, 10 predicted proteins | sample MGYA00580529_ERZ773203 | MGnify/ENA primary metagenome ERZ773203 (study PRJEB29015, sample SAMEA2738176) | human oral metagenome | biome: human oral; feature: human-associated habitat; material: saliva | place: China | collected 2177 ... | reverse complement strand
CTAATTCATAGTAAGTTCCAGTTGGGTTTCCAGATTTGATCAGGATACCATTTTGGTCCGCATGTGGGAAGACACGACCAGAAAATACTTTTTCTCCTTTATTGATGAAAATTTCAAAGACTGACTTGTCGATGAAGATAGTGGCAGTAGTAGCTTGGTTATTGATAGGGCAAGAACGAGTCGTCCCAAATTCTTGAGCGTACTGTTCACCAGCCTGACTACGATCCACTGTCACTTGACCATTGACAAGGTCAAAATTGATTGAAAGCCCCTTGCCTTCTTTGTCAGCGAGTAGGACAATCTCGCTTTGGCTATTGGCCTCCAAATTGAGCTCGAGTTCATAGGTGTTATTGGTTTGAGTACGATTTGAGAAGACTTCTTCAGAAGAACGAAGTTCTTTGACGGCTGCGACTGGATATTGGTAGAGTTTGCCATCTTTGATAGTGAGTTCTTTGACCAATGAGAAGGTTCCTTGGTGGTCAAAACGGTCAGATGGGTAAGAAACATCTGGTAGCCCAAGCCAACTTACTGCCAATGCACGTCCATCCGGAGCGTTGAAGGCTTGCGTTGCATAGGCTTCAAAGCCATAGTCTAGATTTTGCAATGGAGACACACCTACCATTTGTCCCTTTTCAGGATCAAAGGAAGCCCCGATTTTGTACATATTTGGATAGATATTATCATAGTCTAGAACAGCCTTATCCAATCCTTGTGGACAGTAGAGAAGGACAGGTTGCTCCCCAACAAAGACCAGATTTGGACATTCCATCATGTAGGCAGTGCGGTCGTTAGCAAAGTCAAGGTCGCCAACTGCTTGCCAGTTTGTATAATCATTGTCCACAGCCTTGTAGAGACGGATGAAGCCTTTTTTCTCCAAGTCCTGTCCACCGACGATAGCATAATATTGCCCCTTGAAGTTAAAAATTTGCGGATCGCGGAAGTGGTCAGTAGAGTCTGCTGGCTGATCAATCAAGATCTTGTCAATCTTTGTAATCTTGCCATCCTTATCCATCAGGGCTCCAATCTGGTAAGGGTGGCGAATCCAGTTTTCATCGCGAACATTTCCCGTATAAAATAGGAATAACTGATCGCTAAACTGCATGGCAGAACCAGAATAGGCACCGTGGCTATCTAATGGAGTATCTGGTAAAACTTTGACTCCAGTTTCTGTAAAGTGAACTAGATCATCACTTTCAAGCTGCACCCAAGACTTCAACCCATGGGCTGCACCAAAGGGGAAGTTTTGGTAAAAGAGAATCCATTTGCCATCGAAATAAGAAAAGCCATTTGGATCATTGAGAAGCCCCATTTTAGGCTCGACATGGTAACGAGTATGCCAAGGAGCTTGTGCCATCTTTTCCTTGATTTGCTTGATTTCATCATTAGACCAGTCTTCATAGCGTCTGTAACGGCGCTCAGTTGTCCATTCCATTTTGTCTTTCCTCCATAAGTTCTATTCTACTATTAATAGTAAACGTTTTCGGCAAAAAAAGCAAGTCTTTTATGTTAAAAAAGAGAAAAATATGTCAAACGATTGCCATAAATCAAGTAAAGGAAATCTGGCAAATTTTCACGAAAAAATGAAAGAAAATGTAAATAAAAGCCTTTATTCCTCAAGTATAAAGATATTTTTTTGAGGAAAAAGAAAAAATCCCTCAAAAACGAGCAAGAATAATCAGGAACAAAAGAAAGGAAAGAAAAAATCCTGCAAAACGCTTGACATATTTTAGAAACGTGATAAAATAATAGTCGTAGGGCGAATAAAATCGCTTTCAAACAAGAACAAAATTTTATAAGGAGATTTTTGCAAATGAACAATCAGGATATTGCAAAAAAGGTCATCGAAGCCCTTGGCGGACGTGAAAATGTCAACAGTGTTGCCCACTGTGCGACTCGTCTACGTGTCATGGTCAAAGATGAAGGGAAAATCAATAAGGAAGTGATTGAGAACTTGGATAAAGTTCAAGGAGCTTTCTTTAACTCAGGTCAATACCAAATCATCTTTGGTACTGGTACAGTAAACAAGATGTACGACGAAGTCGTTGCACTTGGTTTGCCAACCTCTTCTAAAGAAGACATGAAAGCAGAAGCTGCTAAACAAGGAAACTGGTTCCAACGTGCTATCCGTACTTTCGGTGACGTCTTCGTGCCAATCATCCCAGTTATCGTAGCAACTGGTCTCTTCATGGGTCTTCGTGGTCTCATGAACGCTCTTGGGATGACACTTCCAGAAGATGTTACCATTTACAGCCAAATCCTCACAGATACAGCCTTCATCATCCTGCCAGGTTTGGTTGTATGGTCAACCTTCCGCGTATTCGGTGGAAATCCAGCTGTTGGTATCGTCCTCGGTATGATGCTTGTTTCTGGTTCGCTTCCAAACGCTTGGGCAGTAGCATCAGGTGGTGAAGTAACAGCTATGAACTTCTTTGGCTTCATTCCTGTTGTTGGTTTGCAAGGTTCCGTTCTTCCAGCCTTTATCATTGGGGTGGTCGGAGCCAAGTTTGAAAAAGCTCTCCGCAAAGTGGTTCCAGATGTCTTGGATCTCTTGGTGACACCGTTCGTGACACTTTTGGTCATGTCTATCCTTGGACTCTTTGTCATCGGACCAGTCTTCCACGTTGTTGAAAACTACATCCTCCTTGGAACAAAAGCGATTCTTGCTTTGCCATTTGGTCTTGGTGGTTTGGTCATCGGTGGGGTTCACCAATTGATTGTCGTATCAGGTGTGCACCACATCTTCAACTTGCTTGAAGTACAATTGCTTGCTGCTGACCATGCCAACCCATTTAACGCCATCATCACTGCAGCGATGACAGCTCAAGGGGCTGCAACTGTTGCGGTTGGTGTTAAAACGAAGAATCCTAAACTAAAAACACTTGCTTTCCCAGCTGCTCTTTCTGCCTTCCTCGGTATTACAGAGCCTGCTATCTTCGGGGTAAACTTGCGCTTCCGTAAACCATTCTTCCTTTCATTGATCGCTGGTGCTATCGGTGGTGGATTGGCTTCTATCCTTGGACTCGCTGGTACTGGTAATGGTATCACCATCATCCCTGGTACAATGTTGTACCTTGGGAATGGTCAATTGTTCCAATACATTCTTATGGTAGCTGTATCATTCGTTCTTGGTTTTGCCCTTACTTACATGTTTGGTTACGAGGATGAAAAAGAAGTTGCTTCTGAAGTAGCGACAGAACGTTTGGTTCAAGAAGAAACAACTGGTAACATTCCAGTAGCTCCTCAAAATGAAACAATCCAAACTCCAATCGTTGGGGACGTAGTTGCTCTTGAGAATGTTGATGATCCAGTCTTTTCAAGTGGTGCAATGGGACAAGGGATTGCTGTAAAACCAAGCCAAGGTGTGGTTTACGCACCAGCTGATGCAGAAGTATCGATCGCCTTTGCTACAGGACATGCTTACGGTTTGAAGACAGCAAATGGAGCTGAAATCTTGATCCACGTTGGTATCGATACGGTGACTATGAACGGTGAAGGCTTTGAACAAAAAGTTGCACAAGGCGACAAGGTCAAAGCTGGTGATGTTCTCGGAACCTTTGACTCAAACAAAATCGCCGCTGCAGGTCTTGACGACACAACAATGGTTATCGTAACCAACACAGCAGACTATGCTTCTGTGACACCAGTCGCAAGTGGTTCAGTTGTCAAGGGTGACGCTATCATCGAAGTGAAAGCCTAGTCCTCTTCGAAAACCAGATCTAAAAACAAAACGAACAAATATCATGTTTGTTCGTTTTTACTTGGATGGTAAGATTTACAGAGGAAAATCTAAAATATTGAGAAATCTAGCCCTTTAAAATGTGCTATAATAGAGAAAACAAAGATAAGAGGTTTATCATGACAAAATTATATGGAAGCTTAGAAGCGGGCGGTACAAAGTTTGTCTGTGCTGTCGGAGATGAAAATTTTAATATTGTAGAAAAAACACAATTTCCTACAACAACTCCAATCGAAACTATCGATAAAACCATCGAATTCTTTTCAAAATTCGATAATCTTGCAGGTCTTGCCATCGGATCCTTTGGTCCTATCGATATCGATAAAAACTCAAAAACCTATGGCTTTATCACAACGACTCCAAAACCTCACTGGGCAAATGTAGACCTACTTGGTGCCCTTCGTCGTGCCCTCAACGTACCCATGTATTTCACAACAGACGTGAACAGCTCTGCCTATGGTGAAGTAGTTGCTCGTAACAATGCTGGTGGCCGTATCGAAAACTTGGTTTACTACACGATCGGTACAGGGATTGGTGCAGGTGTTATCCAACGTGGTGAGTTTATCGGTGGTGTCGGTCACCCTGAGATGGGTCACTACTATGTGGCTAAACACCCAATGGATGTAGAAAAAGAATTTAACGGCGTCTGTCCTTTCCATAAGGGTTGTTTGGAAGGCTTTGCGGCTGGACCAAGTTTAGAAGCTCGTACAGGTATTCGTGGTGAAAACATCGAACTCAACAGTTCTGTCTGGGATGTTCAAGCCTACTACATCGCTCAGGCTGCGGTCAATGCTACTGTGACTTTCCGTCCAGATGTCATCGTCTTTGGTGGCGGGGTTATGGCCCAACAACACATGCTAGACCGTGTGCGTGAGAAATTCACAGCTCTTCTAAATGGTTACCTACCAGTACCAGACGTGCGTGACTACATTGTTACTCCAGCAGTCGCAGGAAATGGTTCTGCTACACTTGGGAACTTTGTCCTTGCTAAAAGTGTCGCAAAATAAAACAAATAAAACATCCGCTTGGGTAACCAAACGGATTTTTCTATTCTCAAAACATCTGCCAGAAGAAATCAATAATATAGGTCAAACCATAAGTATAAACTACTAGGGTAAAGGGTTTGGTCAACACGATGATAATCATATAGCGCTTGAAGGTCATCTTGGTAAGGGCAGCCAGCATGCAGAGAAAGTCAGCTGGACTGATAGGCCAAATCATCATAAAGATAAAGAAACGTTCGAAACGATTGCCCTTATCTAGCCAACCGATGTATTTGTCATAGGTGTGCTTGCTGACGACTGACTGGACAAAGGCAGCTCCGTAGAGACGAACCAGGTAAAAGATAATGGCACAGCCAATCACGATGCCGATATAGTTATATATGGTTCCGATGATATGACCGTATATAAAGACTCCAGCCACTGAAGTCAAAGCACCTGGAATGATCGGAACGACGGTTTGTAGGATCTGTAAAAAGATAAAGAGTGGTGGTCCCCATACCCCAGCTTGCTGGATAAAGGCTGATAGGGTTTCCTTGGACTGTAATACTCCTGCCTGATAGGCCCAAATACAGAAAATCAAGGTGCCGACTCCCCCGACGATAGATGAGATATTGATGACTTGCTGTAGAAGGGGAGAAACAGCTTTCATTTGCTTATCCTGTGACATAGAAACTCCTTATAGATAGTATGATTCTACTATACCATATTTTATGGAGAAAAACTATCTAGATCATCTGAGAGGTGAAATAAGTGTGGTAAAATGAGAATAGGAAAATGACAGTATAGAATGAGGGAATATCATGTTAGGTTTAAACTTTAAAGGAAGTTGGCGTCAATACCAAAAACAGGTTTTGGATTGTTTTCAAGACTACCAAGCAGACGGTCATGTTCACCTAGTGGCTGCACCAGGGTCTGGAAAGACCACCATTGGTATCGAGCTAATCGCTCGTTTTGGCAACCCAGCCCTTATCTTGGTTCCAACTGTCACCATTCGTGAACAATGGGTAGATAGAATCCAAGATGCTTTTCTAGAGGATGGTCAGAGGATTTCAGACCTCGTTTCCCAAAACTTAAAGGAGATGAAGGCATTAACGATTGTGACTTATCAGGCTTTTCATAGTGCCATGAACCAATTGCAATCACAAGAAGATGGAGAAGCAGAGGATTTTGTGGGATTTGATTTGCTTGCAAGTCTAAGAACTCAGAAAGTTGCGACTCTTTGCTTGGACGAATGCCACCACCTGCGCAATGAATGGTGGAAAAGTCTGGAAGCCTTTCGCACGCAGTATGGACAGCTGCAAGTCATCTCCCTGACAGCAACACCACCATATGACAGCGAGCCAGAACTCTGGGAACGATATATCCGTATGTGTGGGGAAATCGACCAAGAAATCACGGTACCTGAACTAGTCAAGGAAGATACTCTCTGCCCTCATCAGGATTTTGTCTATATGTGTTCACCAACAGCTGAAGAGTCGGAACGTCTCAAACGGTTTGAGGTGACTAAGTGGGACTATATTCATCACCTTATAGTTGATCCTGATTTTCAAACATTTGTAGCAGGGTCTAAGGTCCTCAAAGGGGATATTTCATCTGATTTACTCTTAGAAGATCCCAAGTACTTGTCTGCTATGTTGATTTATATGCATTCTCAGGGGTTAACGATTCCTCCCTCTTTGCAAAATTTACTGGGAACCCAGAAGCTTCCAGCATTGACCTTCTACTGGCTGGAGACGCTGTTGCAGAGCATACTCTATCAGACACCAGCTTGGTATGAGGATCCAGATGGATATAGGAAAAAGTTAGAGGCTGACTTGAAGGCGCGTGGGTTGGTGGAAAAACGTCAGGTTTATCTAGTTAAGTCCAAGGCTTCTGACCAGCTTTTAACCCAATCTCTGGGGAAGTTGTCTGCCATTGCCGATATCTTTTTGACGGAGTATGAGAGTCTAGGTCAGGAACTGAGACAGTTAGTACTATCTGACTATATTCGCAAGGATTCTGCTAGTTATCTGGGAGATGATCAGGCGACCATTTCTCAGTTGGGGGTTCTCCCTTATTTTGAAAGCATTCGTCGAAAAGCTCAGGAGCAAGAGATACCTGTGTCATTGGCTGTCTTGTCAGGTAGTGTCGTTATTTTGCCTACCGATGTGGCAGCAGAGCTGAAGGAGCTCTTGCCTCAGGTTCCTCTTAGTTTCTCATCTATTGGTCACTTGGATCCAAAAGATTATGTGCAGGTTGGTTTTCCTAGCTCAGCTAAGGGAATCGTAGCAGCAGTGACGGAGCTTTTTCAACGAGGGCGGATTCAAGTCCTAGTCGGAACTAAATCTCTCCTCGGAGAGGGTTGGGATGCTCCTTGTGTTAATTCCCTAATCCTCGGAAGCTTTGTGGGGAGCTTTATGCTGAGTAACCAGATGCGCGGGCGTGCCATTCGTATCTGGCCGGGACATCCAGAAAAGACCAGTAACATCTGGCATCTGGTAGCCGTTCAAGCGGAAGCACTCATCACTCTTCCTGGTGAGGAGCCTAGACCAGAGAGCAATCAGGATCTGCAGACCTTGTCGCGACGGATGGAGCATTTTCTTGGCTTGGCCTATAATCAGGAGAGTATTGAGACCGGTTTGGATCGTTTGGATTTTCCAAAGCCCCCTTTTAAGAAAAAGCAAATTAGTGAGTATAATGAGCGAGTTAAGAGTCTCTCCAAGGATCGAGCAGGCTTGAGACAAAAATGGCAGGATGCTCTTGTCGTAGCGGATCAGTTCGAGATAGTTACAGAAGTCGCAACTCAAAAACAGAAGATCCCAGTCATGCTCTTGCTTGATGCATTAAAATGGGTTCGCATGTCATTGCTCTTGTTGGCAGTGGATTTGTTGGTTTTGTTATTTAGACTAAGACTGATCGGTGTTTGGTGGCTTACGACAGCCTGTCTCTTCTTTTTGGCCTTTGCATCTTGGCGCTACCTCCGCTATAAGAGTCCTTATAAACGATTGCAGTCTCTGGGTGAGCAGATCCGAAAGGCTCTGCTAGATTCGGGACATCTAACAGACGATCAATCCCGTGTCCAGGTAGAGGAGGACAAGGAAAACTACATGGTCTTTGCCTATCTCAAGGGAGGAAGTATGAGGGATAAGGAGTTGTTTGCTCAGACTGTGGGAGAGTTCTTTGCTCCAGTGGATAACCAGCGCTATCTCTTGAAGGCAGAGAAAGTCCGACAAGGTCAGTCACCTTACTATGTCGTACCCAGTCTTTTTGACAAGCGCAAGGAAGAAGCACAGAAATTCCTTGACTTTCTGACGCCAACTATCGGACGTTATCACCTCGTCTACACACGAACAGAGGCCGGACGGAAAATCCTTCTCGAAGCTCGTATCCAAGCTCTCTCTAACAAAAACGACCGTACCTTGACTAAGAAGAAGGTTAAAAGTCGGTTGGAGTAGAGGAGGTAGCTATTCGAAGTTTCGAAGCTATGAATTTCCTAAAATTTATATGCATTTTAAACTTAGAATGGCAAGAAATACATAAATTTATGAGCATTCTAACCTTCGAATAGTTTATCTGAGAAAGTTTTGAGGTCTTCGAGCTTTTGAATAGTCATCTTTCCTAAAGTTTAGATGTATTCTAAAGCTAGAAAAGTTAAAATCTGAAAATAGTAAGAGTCTCTATCTGATGGACGGGATACGTTTCCAGTCAGATAGGGATTTTCTATTTCTGAAATGGCTGATTTATCCAGTAAAAGTAAGAAATAGACTGAAAAAGTGCTGTTGGGATGATAAAGTAGACAGTTGAGCGGATGAGTGTCCTAAGTTCTTTGCTATTTGTTAGAATTGTCTTATCAACTTAAAGGAGAAAATCTGATGAAGAAAGATAAAGAAAATGAGGAGAGTATGCTATCGATACTTCCTCTATTGGGGCTCCTATTTTTGGTCTGTGTTTTGCTTCAAGTCTTTGTACTAAAGGATAGACCTTTGTTTCAGCCTGATAGACAAGGAAGTATTGTGAAAACAGATCAAAAACAGCTCTATCTTCCAGAACTAATCCAGTCTTGGTTTGATAAAGAAAAAACTAAATGATTCGTTAAATAGAAAGGTTATCATCATGACAAAAACATTCACTATCCGTCCGCTAAGCTATACTAACTTTACCAACCGTGAGTTTGAAAGTCTCATGGTAGATACGGGTCAACTACTAGAAGTTTTTGCTAAGGCACATAAGGACGAGCCTATGTATAGCAAACATCTTGATTCCTTCAAGAGCAAGCTAGCAGATTTCCAAGGCCAACTCGCTATCGTAGAAAAGAAAGAGGCGACGAACCTAACCGAAGTCGACCGAAATCGTGATAGCGCCCTAGTCGGTCTCTTTACTCTTCATAGGGGCTTTGCTAAGATTAAGGAGAGCAAACTCAAAGAAGCCCATGAGACTTTGAAACCAGTATTTGCCAAGTACAAGGATATCACCAAGCACAGCAATGATGTGGAAACGGCAGAAATCAAGAGCCTACTTAAAACTCTAAGTGAAGAACCCTACCAGACAGCAGTGACCAGTCTAGGACTAACCCCTATGCTACAGGCGGTGATCAGTGCGCAGGAAGACTATGATAAGGTCGAAACTCAGGCGCGTGCTCATAAGTCTGCCAAGGAAGTCGGTAAGACCAGACAAGTCCGTATCGAACTAACCAGTCTCTACGACCTCTTTATGCGCTATACCGCAGCCAGTGCGGAAGCCTATCCTGAAAAAGAACACCTGACTAAACTCCTTAAGGAACTCAATACAATCGAGACAGTAAACGACGATTGACTGGTTCAGGTAAGAAGGATAAGAAAGTTAAAGTAGAAGAGGCAGAACAAGTGGCAGGATAAAAATAAACGTCTTTAGATATATTATTATCTAAAGGCGTTTTTTGGTGGATTCGTGGTATAATTTTAGTAATTATCTATAATGTAGAGGAGAAAAATTCATGGCAAATACTATTCTCATTCTGGGCAATGGCTTTGATATCGCTATGGGGCGAAAAACAAAGTATACCGATTTTATTGAGTTTGAAAAACAATTATTTTCCAATTCAGATGAGAAATTACTGGAGTTTCTAAAAGCTAAAAATATTAGTATTGAGAAATACAAGAATAATTTGTATTTGAGATTTATTAATGGAAACGAAGAAACACTCGGGAAAAATTGGTCGAATATTGAACTCATGATTTCGCAACTAGCAGATGCAATAATGTATTTTAAAGAAAACAGTAGCTTGCTATACTCTAATCAACTTAATAGACCGCTAAAAAGTATTATAGAGCAACATAAGATTGATTGGCGTATGAGTGCTAATTACAGTTCAAAATTATATATTGCATATACTTTCCTCTCCCTATTCGATGAAAAAGGCTGGAGTTTTTTAGAAAGAGAAGTTGCATTGGATGAATTAAATAACGAATTTATCAGGCAACTTGATCTATTAATTGAATTATTAGAAATATATTTATCTTATAGAGACTTTCTTGATTTTGAAGTTAGGAACATTAAATTCAAGCTAACAGCTTTGGATGCAATACGTTATTTATCACATGCCTATATTTTAAATTTTAATTATACCAATACTTCAGAATATCTATTTGGAACTTTTGATACGCTAACTCATTTTATACATGGCCGAATTGATTTAGAGAGAACTTTCGGTCGCATCAATACTATGGTCTTTGGAATTGAGGACAAAGAAAATGATGTCAATAGTGATTTAATTCCTTATCAGAAATATTACCAAAGAGTTGTTAAAGAAACAGGAAGTGAATTTGAAAAATTTTTTAGAAAAAATTATACTAAGGAAAATTTCTCTACATCTGTAAGAAATATTCCTATTAGTTATGTAGCTCCTAAAAACATAGTTGTGTTTGGTCATTCTGTAGATCCTTTGGATAAAGAGATATTCCAAAAATGTTTTTCGTTAGCAGAGAACGGTGAGTATCCTTATCGGTTTATTTTCACTTATTTTGATGAGCAAGCAAAACGTTCGATTATTAAGAATCTTGCAATCATTCTTGGTAAAGAAAAATTGGTAGAGTTAACAGGAAAACGAAATGTTGTATTTATAAAGAGTGATGATAAGGATGGTATGGAAGATGTACTGTTATTTTAAAAAGAAATGCTTCATGATTTACTGATGAGGTTTAAATTTAATTATGAAAATCAATTCGCAGAAACAAGGAGAAACATGGAACAAACTAATCAAAAATCCCAATGCCAGCAACTCTGGGCTAGAAACAAATACCTCGTTTTGAGCCATTCCAGTAATATTTACAATGAGATTCGCCAATACTTGAAGAATGAGCGGGTGGAGGTGAGTCTGGTGCAAGAGATGATTGACCGTGCCTGTCAAATCCCTGAACATAGAGGTCAGGTTTGCAATGCCTTTCAGCATATTTGGGGCTATTTCAAAAAGAAAGCGACAGATGCTGAGCGAAAGTACTATATGCTCTTGCTGGATCGCTACCGCTTTGGTCAGGCTTCTAAGGAAGACTTGATCACTAAGACTCGCGACTTGCTTGATCGCTATCCAAATACCTACTTGCAACATTCGACTTTACTGAAAGGAGACTCCCATGAGACTTTGGCATGAGGCTTTGATTTCAAAACTTCCCCGTCCTCAACTTTTGGGGCAACATCGAGAGTGTTGCGCCCTGCGTGGCAATGGTTGGGGCAGAAAGCATGCGACGGTGAACTATGTCTTTACCCACTCGCCCTATCGTCTCTATGCCTATCATCGCTTGATTATGGAGGAGATGGCTGACCGTGGCTACAATGTCAGTCCAGAGTGGCTGGACAAGAACTACCGTGGCAAAACCTGCCCTCCTTATCAAGACTTGCCTGAGGAGAACCTAGGTAATCCCGTCTATAGTGAGCATGATGCAGAATACTATGAGGAGTGTCTGGCTAATCTCCGTGAGAAGGGGATTGAGCTAGAGTAAGAGTCAGGCTTAGCTCCACATTATAACTCTTCTCGTAATTTTTTCGAATAATAAAGATGAGACCTTTAGAGTTTTTCTAAGGTCTTGTTTTTATGGGTATTAGAATTTACTTTTAATAACTTTTGAGTTATAATTTAATTAGAAAGAGGCTACTTGGTGCATACGATTTACTTCTATAAGGACAAAAATGGAAATGAGCCAGTCTTAGATTATATGAGAGAATTGGCTAGAAAGAAGAGTAAGGACAGTCGCATCAAACTGAATAAACTAAACGACTATATCGAGTTGCTTAGTCGGCATGGGACTAGAGCTGGTGAACCCTATATCCAACATTTGGAAGATGAGATTTGGGAACTAAGACCTCTGAGGGATAGGATATTATTTGTGGCTTGGCTTGATGGGAGTTTTGTTCTTTTACATCATTTTGTCAAAAAGACTCAGAAAACTCCTAGGAGAGAAATTGAAAAAGCCAAGCGTGAACTGAAGGAAATAAAAGAAAGAGGGTTAAGTGATGAAGAATAGGGCCATTGGAAGTAATTGGAAGGATGTCCGAACAGAACTCTTTAGCAAGGAAGAAATTCTTGAAAGTGATATGCGAGTGGCTATTATGAGTGAGTTGATTGAGGCTAGACATGAGCAAGGTATCAGTCAGAAAAAGCTAGAGGAACTCAGTGGAGTAAGCCAGCCTGTCATAGCTAGGATGGAAACAGGAAAGACTAGTCCTCAGTTGGATACAGTCTTAAAAGTTCTTGCTAGTTTAGGAAAGACACTAGCAGTCGTCCCACTTGAACAGGAAAAAAGTTGATAGAGATGAAATTATTTGGTTGGCTAAAATCATCCACTGGATAATTTTACCTCCCGTCCGCACTTTTTCAGGGAAATATCAAAAATATCAAAGGAAAATCAACCTATAGTCTTCTCTAATAGCAAGCCATAGTCACTGATGAGAATCGTCAATAGCTCGTTTGAGCATTCCAACTAAAATACAGCCACCAAACAAGCAATACAAAGGATTTGAGACACAGATCTCAAGTCTTTTTCTTTTGTTCAAAACAGTGATATAGTTTCAAACTATATCAAAGCCTAATTATTTACAATTATACAGACAGTTTCTTTTCTGTTAAGATAGTTTCAACAACAAATTTTGGAGGACACATCATGTCAACTACAATCATCGGTTTCCCTCGTTTGGGCGAATTCCGCGAATTAAAATTTACAACTGAAAAATACTTTAGAAAAGAAATCTCAGAAGAAGAACTCTTGGCAGCCGCAAAAGACTTGCGTGCTAAACACTGGAACATTGTCAAAGAAAAAGGCATCACTGAAATTCCATCAAATGACTTTTCTCACTATGACAACTTCCTAGATGCAGCTTTCCTTTTCAACGTGGTACCTGCTTCAGTTCAAAACTTGGACTTGTCTGACCTTGAGCGCTACTTCGCTTTGGGTCGTGGTTACCAAGGAGAAAAAGGAGACGTTCGCGCCCTTCCAATGAAGAAATGGTTCAACACCAACTACCACTACATCGTTCCTAAGTTTGAAAAAGACACTCAAGTAAAATTGGCTGGTCACAAAATCTTCGATGAGTTCCAAGAAGCAAAAGAACTTGGATTGAACACTCGTCCAGTTCTTGTAGGTCCATTCACTTTCCTTCAATTATCAGACTTTGAAGAAGGCGTGAAAGCAGAAGACTTCGTAGATAGCTTAGTAGCTGCTTACCAAGATGTTTTTGCTAAATTGGCTGAACTTGGTGCGACTCGTATCCAATTGGACGAAGCAGCTCTTGTTAAAGATTTGACAGCTGAAGAAAAAGCCCTCTTCTTGAACCTCTACAACAAGCTTTTGGCTGACAAAAAAGGTCTTGAAGTCTTGATCCAAACTTACTTTGGTGACGTGCGTGACATCTACGCTGACCTTGTGAACTTGCCAGTAGATGCGATCGGTCTTGACTTCGTTGAAGGTAAGAAAACGCTTGAACTTGTGAAAGGTGGCTTCCCAGCTGATAAGACGCTTTATGCAGGGATTGTCAACGGTAAGAATATCTGGCGTAATAACTACGAAGCAAGCTTGGAAATTTTGAAACAAGTTCCAGCTGAAAATGTTGTCTTGACAACTTCTTGCTCACTGCTTCATGTACCATTTACGACTGCTAACGAAGACTTTGAACCAGCTATCTTGAACCACTTTGCTTTTGCAGTTGAAAAATTGGATGAAATCCGTGACTTGGATGCTATCCGTAATGGTCAAGGTGCAGAAGCTCTTGCAGCAAACAAAGAACTCTTTGCGACTGAACGTGTTGGTGAAAATGCGGAACTTCGTGCTCGTATCGCTGGATTGACAGATGCAGACTACACTCGTTTGCCAGCCTTTGCAGAACGTGAAGCTATCCAAGAAGATGCCTTCAAACTTCCAGCTCTTCCAACAACAACAATCGGTTCATTCCCTCAAACTAAGGAAGTTCGTGCTAAACGTTTGGCCTTCCGTAAGGGTGAATTGTCTCAAGAAGAATACGATGCCTTCCTTGCTGAAACCATCGACGAATGGATCAAATGGCAAGAAGAAGTTGGATTTGACGTGCTTGTACACGGTGAATTCGAGCGTAACGACATGGTTGAGTACTTCGGTCAAAACTTGTCTGGTTACCTCTTCTCTAAGAATGGTTGGGTACAATCATACGGTATGCGTGGGGTGAAACCACCAATCATCTGGGGAGATGTGACTCGTCTTAACCCAATCACTGTGAAATGGTCTAGCTACGCACAAAGCC
>ERZ773203.1055-NODE-1055-length-14461-cov-8.128974_pt1 | contig 14461 bp, 15 predicted proteins | sample MGYA00580529_ERZ773203 | MGnify/ENA primary metagenome ERZ773203 (study PRJEB29015, sample SAMEA2738176) | human oral metagenome | biome: human oral; feature: human-associated habitat; material: saliva | place: China | collected 2177 ... | reverse complement strand
TCTCAACGGAACTACCATTATTAATACGGCTGCACTGTTGAAGGGTGCGTCTATTCTGCGTGTGCATGATGTGAAAGAGGCTGTGCAAGCAGTGAAGTTAGTAGGTGAGATGAAGGACTTTTGATAAGAAGTTAAGTAGAATATTTAGAGGAGATAAGATGTGAAAGTAGGATAGAGCCATTAATACCTTACGAAGATATCAGTTCGTAATCTTGATGAGAAACAAACAAGGTTACGATACGATGCAGGAGTAACAAATTGATCGATGTTTTTATATCTTTACTGCTTTTAATATCTCAAACCGATAATATAAAAAATATTAGAGTTATGTTTTTTGAATTTGGAATAAAATATTGTTCCTGATCTAAACCACCTAAAAATGGTTCTCTCTGATAGCCCACTGATCTAAATTATATATATTCATGTATAATTATTGAATACAAATCAGCATCCTCTTTTGTCATTTTTGAATTAGAAGAAAACTTACTAAATATATATTTTGGTGCAAATTTATTCTTAACTATATCTAAAAGCTCTTCTTTTAAATCATCTATATATGTACTTGAGTTATATCTCATATCTTTATATTTTTCAATTACACTTATTAGCCCTTCTACTGAGTCCCTAAGTTCTATAAAATCTTCTTCTACAAAATTTTTTCTGCTTTTTAATTCTTCACATATCATAATTATTTAACTCCTTTCATTTATTATTTAATAGGATAAGTTTCTATTACTTTACCAAAATCTTTTGAATAGTGAACTACTCCCACTTGTAAAAGTAGGAGCTTCTTCAGAAGTAATTAAATTTTATTCATTTATTTTTTCAAACTTATTTTCATCTTCATAATACCAACTATTACTTCTCTTTTTATTTCCTTCAACATCTAAGATATAGAAAATTCTTCTATTTTTTTCATGCCATATTATTTCTTTTACTATTGCTATCTCATCAGGATACTTAATTAGTCTTACTTTATCTCCTACATCAAATTTAGGCTTTTTTAATATTTCATATCCCTCTTTTTTAATTATTGCTATTTTTGGTGTATGTTCTTTACTTTTTCCTATCACTACAACTTTTAAATAATTATCATTTTCTTCAATACATTTTAATATTGAAAAAAATATATTTCCTTCTCCTTCAGTTTCTGAATAAATAAGATCTATTCCTCCATTTTTTTTAATTACTCCATAAGTTCCTACATAATTTTTATTCATATTCTATTTTTCCTTATTTTTTAGTATTTACATGAATTTTACTATTTTTTATATAAGTTTACAATTTTTTATTTATAAAAAAAGAGTATAATATCTCAGTTATTGAAATATTACACTCCTTAGTTTTAATTATTTCTTTAAAATTTATATCCTAAACCTGTACTAAATCTTGTAGATTTTTTATTGCTTCCATGACTGAAACCATAGTCAACTTTTAAATTGAATAATAGTCCAAATTTATTTTCTAATTTATATTCTATTCCAGTTGTTGTTCTTCCTTTTTCTCTTTCAGGAACTAGAATATTAAATTCACTTCCTCCAACTACATTGGCTTTTATAGTTGTAGCCTTTGCTCCATTTAATATTCTTTCATAAGCTGTATTAATAATAAAGTTATGAATTGTGTTTCCACTTACTATAATTTTCTTTAAATCTAATCCTACTCTCGCTTTAGTTTCATTAAATGTCTTTGAGTTTACATGTAAGTTTACTATTCCATCATTTTCTGTTACTGCTCCACGTCTTACTCTACTATAGCTAAGTCCAAACTTTGGCTCAATATAGAAATTATTTCCTAGATTTTTTGAATAAGCTAGCTCTGTATATAAGTCAAAAGCTCTACTTTTTTGTTTTGCACTAGATCTAGATGTTTCTATTATTCCTTCATAACCTATCGCATCTCTTTTAACCTTATCTTCAGCAAAATCAACAGCTGTTCCTAAAGTAAATTTAAAGTTATTTACATATTTCTTTGCATATGCTCCAAGATATGCTGATGAACCCTTAATTTTTCCAGTTGATAAGTCAGTTTTTGAGTTTGTTCCACCTAATATTAAGCCAAAAGTTGTATCTTCTTTTAATCCATATTCTCCCTTAGCATAAGCCCCTGTTGTTTTAGTATCAACTTCTGTTGTACTAACTTTATATTTAGTTTCATTATCATTGTAAACTACTCCACCAACTACTGCCCATTTATTTAAGTTAGGTTTTATTTCAAAAAGAGCTTTTTCTCTTAACATAGATAGATTATCTAATGAGCTTCCTATAGTTGTTGCATAAGGATTATTTACATAAATATCTCTTAAATATCTATAGAAACCTTTTAATTCATCATTATTATATACCTTAAATTCTTTTATCTTATCAGCTGTAACTATACTTCTATATATAGCATTTAGTTCTCCATAATCTTTTGGTTTAGCTGGAGTACTAGGTCTAGCTGGTGTAGCTGGCACAGTAGGTGTACTTGGTGTAACACTTGTACCTGGTGTTATAGGTATAGCTGGTGTAACTTGTAAAGCTTTATCCTCTGGTAGAGGAATTGCTAAGTCTTTAGCTACTACAATCTTATATTTATTTCTAACTTCATGTGCTCCATCTACATAATTAAAAGAATATTTAGGCATTATCACTATATCATGAAGAAGTGAATCTGCATCTATATTAAGTTGATCTTGAGCTAGTAGCATGTTAGGATCTGTTGTATCAACTTGTCCTTTAACTGAATCCGTTAGGTTATTACCTTGTCCTAATTCCTTTACTCCTGATATATCATAAGGATCTATACCTATTAGTATTTTCCCATTTCCTTCTATTTTTATATCTTTTTTATAATAATCATCTGGTGCTACATTGTCATCTAATCCATTCTTAAATAAAGTACTCTCTCCTATAGTTAATCTTCCACCATCTTTTACAGTAATATTTCCCAAAGTTGTAGAATTTCCTAATAAATCTACATTAGTAGATACAAAAGTATTTACATTCCTATCTGGAGAAGTTTCAAAATCGTTTATTCTTAATACCATATTTTTATTTACTATATCTTCATTTGCTACTAAATTTATTGCTTCTATATCTACATCAGATATCATTATACTACCAACATTTGTTGTATTATCTATAGTAAGCTTTTTTAATAAAGGAGAAGTTTGTCCAATAACTTTCATATTTCCTATATTACTATTATTTTTAAATTCCATTTCTATTCCGTTTTCTATAAGTGTATAGGACATATTAAGAGTGGAATTATTAAAACTAATTTTTTTATTATCTTCTATTTTAGCCTTATAGATATTAAAAACTGAATTATTTTTTACTTCTAAATTTTTATCCATTGTTACATCAAAAGCATTTAAAATTCCATTATTTATTTCAGTATCATCTATAGCTGAATTAGCATAATTTTTTATTAATCTTCCTTTATCATCTTTTAATATTGTTGAATTAGGACTTATTTCTTTTAAGTTAGGACTTTCTAAAACTATTCCTTTATTAGCTGTTTTATTTGCAGATTTTAAAGTGTCATAGTCACCTGTTTCGAAATTAATAAGTCCATAGTTTTCTATTTTTTCAGTACTAGCTATGGCACTATTATCTACAGCAACATCTCCAAAATTTTTTAATTTTTTATTTTCGCTTAAAGTAATAGTGGTTCCTTCATTTTCTAAAATATTATGACCATCAAGATTTCCAATATAAGCTTTATTATATATATTACCAATTGATGTCATAAGAACAATACTTCCTAAATTTAATGTGTCGCTTGCTATGTTTGTTGAGCCAAATAATCCAATATAGCCTCTATTTTCTATTTTACCTGTTCCATCATTTGTTAAGTTAATTTTCCCCTTATTAACAAAAGTCTTATTCACTTCATTCAATAGAGTAACGTCAGATATATCTTTTAATCTATTCTCTATAGTTTCAGTTTCTATTTTAAATAGACCTGTCTTTTTTAAATTCTCTGTTGCCTCTTCCAAAGTTCCTGAGTTTTCTCTTTTAATTCCCTCATTTCCAACCTTATAAATTCCCCCTGCAAAAGCTAAGTTAGCTGATAATAAAAAAGCTATTAATGTAGCTGTTGTTATTGCAAGTTTTCTTTTTAAATTTCGTTTTAGCATTTTTTCAATTTGCTCTTTCATTTAGATACCACCCTTCTTTTTATTTTTTAAAATATCCCTAATATAATTGAACTGTAAATAATTTTAAAAAAACAAATGTTTTTTTATTTTATTTTTTATGTATGTTTTACGAATTTATTATACGCTTATTTTTAAAAAAATCAAATATAATTTCAAATTAATTTTAAAGATAAAAATATTTTATAGTTTTAGGTATGTAAGAGCTACTATGAAAAAATTTAGTTATAAAAATAAAAAAAGCCAAATGTAAGTTTTAGGCTCACACTTGGCTTTCTGATTATTCTATTATTTTGAGAATAAAGCTTTTACTTCATGTTTTTGGATTAATCCTACTGATTTATCAATGATTTCTCCATTTCTAAATACTAGTAAAGTAGGTACGCTCATAATTTTGTATTGAGCTGCTAATTCTTCTTCTTCATCTATATCTACTTTAACTATTTTTTTGTTTGGATCTTCTTCCACAACTTCATCTAATATAGGTACTAAACTTTTACAAGGTCCACACCAGTTTGCACCAAAATCTACTACTACTATTCCTTCTGCTTTTAATACTTCTGCTTCAAAATTTTCTTTTGTTCCTTTTACTAATGCCATTTTTTTCCTCCTATAAATTTAATTTTATATATTATCATTTATGTATACATTATAAAATAGTCTTTATATATTTTCAGTGACATAATCACATTATTCTTTTTTACTTATTTATATATTTATCTATTTATGCTAAAATAAAAGAAAATATATAATTATGTTAGGAAAATATTATGGAAAATATAAAAGAAAAATTTGAATTTGAAGTTAGTCCTGAATATGAAGGAATGAGATTAGATAAATATTTAGCTGAACAGATTGAAGAAGCAACCCGTTCTTATTTAGAAAAACTTATAGATAATTCCTATGTAAAAATAAATTCAAAAGTTATAAATAAGAATGGTAGAAAATTAAAATCAGGTGAAAAAATTGAAATTTCTATTCCTGAAGAAGAAAATATAGATATTGAAGCTGAAAATATTCCTTTGGATATAGTTTTTGAAAATGATGATTTTATTTTAGTAAATAAAAAATATAATATGGTAGTTCACCCTGCCTATGGAAACTATAATGGTACTTTAGTAAATGCACTTCTATACTATACAAACAATCTTTCTTCTGTAAATGGAAATATAAGGCCTGGTATTATTCACAGACTAGATAAAGACACAAGTGGATTAATATTAGTTGCAAAAAATAATTATGCTCATGCAAAACTTGCTTCTATGTTTACAGATAAAACTATACATAAGACTTATCTTTGTATAGTTAAAGGTAACTTTTCAGATGAAAATTTAGAAGGTAGAATAGAAAATTTAATTGGTAGAGATACTAAAGATAGAAAGAAAATGGCTGTAGTTAAAGAAAATGGTAAACTTGCTATATCTAATTATAGGGTTGTAGAACAAGTAAAAGATTATTCTTTGGTAGAAGTTCTTATAGAAACTGGAAGAACTCATCAAATAAGAGTACATATGAAGAGCATAAACCACCCTATTTTAGGTGATGTTATCTATGGAAGTGAAGATAAAAATGTAAAAAGACAAATGCTACATGCCTTTAAATTAGAATTTTTAAATCCTTTAGATAACAAAGAATATACATTTACAGGAAAACTATTTGACGACTTTATAGAAGTTGCAAAGAGATTAAAATTCGACATTAATAAATACATTATTTAATAAAATAAAAAATAAACGAGTCACATAGTTGGAAAAAGTAAAAAACAAGTGGAATTTAGCTAGCAATGAACTGTTTTTTACTTTCCATTTAGCTAGTGACGAAGTATTTTGGAGGAATTTATGGATAATCCATTGTATCTATACGATTTAGAATATAAGAATGTCATAGGTGTAGATGAAGCAGGAAGAGGTCCACTTGCAGGTCCTGTTGTTGCAGCAGCTGTGATATTAAAACAATATAGTGAAGAACTAGATGAAATTAATGATTCTAAAAAGTTAACAGAGAAAAAAAGAGAGAAATTATATGATATAATATTAAATAACTTCAATGTTGCAGTAGGAATTGCAAGTGTGGAAGAAATAGATAAATTAAATATTCTTAATGCTGACTTTTTAGCAATGAGAAGGGCATTAAAAGATTTAGAAAAATTTCATGAAGCTAAAAAAGATTACATTGTTCTAGTTGATGGAAATTTAAAAATCAAAGGCTATGAAGGAAAACAATTACCTATAGTAAAAGGAGATGCAAAAAGTCTTAGTATTGCAGCTGCCTCTATAATTGCAAAAGTTACTAGAGATAGAATTATGAAGGACTTAGGACTTAAATACCCTGATTATGATTTTGAAAAAAATAAGGGCTATGGAACTAAAAAACATGTGGAAGCAATTAAGACTAAGGGTGTTTTGAAGAATGTTCATAGAAAAGTCTTTTTAAGGAAAATTTTAGATGAAACTAAAGATGAACCTAAGGAAGTACAATTAAGAATACTTTAAAACAAAGGTTAGTGATAATTTTGAATACAAGAGAAATAGGAAATAAATACGAAGATAAAAGTGTGGAAATCTTAATTAAAAATACTTACAAGATACTTGAAAGAAATTATCAAAATAAATATGGTGAAATAGATATAATTGCACAAAAAGATGATGAAATTGTATTTATTGAAGTGAAATATAGAAAGACAAATAAGTTTGGCTATGGCTATGAAGCAGTGGATAGAAAAAAATTATTTAAAATTGTTAAACTAGCACAACACTATATGCAGTCTAAAAAATATGAAAAATACAAAATGAGATTTGACTGTATGAGTTACTTAGAAGATGAACTTGACTGGATAAAAAACATTGTATGGGGTGATGAAATTGGCTTTTAGTTGTCCTAAATGTAGATGTAGACATTGTGAAGAAAAAAGCATTATCTTACCTGAAAAAAAGAAGAATTTTATAAAAATAGAGCTTAATACTTACTATGCTAAAACTTGCTTAAATTGTGGCTATACTGAGTTCTACTCTGCAAAAATTGTAGATGATGAAACTGAGAAAAAATGTAAGGACAATGCTGAACCTGAAGGAAGCTATTAAAAAGAGTTTAAGATTCTTACTCTTTGATAATAGCTGTACCTCTTGTCATAATACTTTAGATAGAGAAGGCTTTATCTGCTCTAAATGTTTAGAAAATTTGAAAAGAGAAGCCTACTTAAAAAATAAGGAAAATTTTTTCTATGTTTTTATCTATGAAAAAGCTGTGAGACAGATTATAGCTGACTACAAATTGAGAAATAGAAAAGATTTAGCAAAGGATTTAGCCTATCTTATTCAAAAACCTTTTTTTCAGTTACTTGAAAGAGAAAAAATTGATGTTGTAATACCTGTTCCAATAAGTGATGAAAGAATGCTCGAAAGAGGGTTTAATCAAATAGAATATCTTTTGGAACTTTTATCTGTCAATTACAAAAAAATTCAAAGAATTAAAGACACAAAACATATGTATAATTTAAAAGATGTTAAAAAAAGAGCAAAAAATGTTAAAAATGTTTTTAAAAATAAGTTGAATTTAACTAATAAAAATGTTTTAATAGTTGATGACGTAGTAACAAGTGGAGCGACTATTCGTTCCATATGTGAAGAGTTAGAGAAAACTAATGAAAACATCAATATAAAAGTATTTTCAATAGCTATGGCAAGACACTTCATTAACAATTAACTTGCAAAGGAGGGGGAAATGGAAGTATATATAGATAATCAAAAGACGAACTTCGGTAGGCGAACTAAAGATTTAGAAAAGATCTTAAAAGCTATCAGCAAAAAACTCGAAAAAAATAATAAAGTTATAGAAAATATCTATATTAATGGAAGTTCAATAGAAGAGTTCCCTTTCATAGATATGGATATGAAAAATGTGATGGAAGTCACTACAAAATCATATGTTGATTTATCTCTTGAATCCCTAAACCTTTCAAAAGAATATATTGAAATATTTTTTGATATAAACAGTGGTTTTCAAGAAAATATTATAGAAAAAGAAGAAATTTCTGCAATTGAAATTGAAGAAACTGATGTTTTTCTAAATTGGTTCTCAGATTTATTATATTTTTTAATTACTAATTATAGCTTTACTTTTCCTGAATTGGAAGAAACTTTTGAAACTTTTAAAGGAGAATTAGCTATTTTATCTGAGTTTAAAGAAAAGAAAGACTATATTGCTTATGTAAGTACTTTAAATTACTGTGTTTCTGATATACTTGAAACATTCATTGCCAATATAGATTATTATCAAAATTGTATATTGAATGATGAGGCACAAAAGAAGAATTTATTTTAAATAGGGAGGTTTTTATGAGAAGATTAGTTATAGCAGGAAACTGGAAAATGTATAAAAACAATAGTGAGGCTGTTGCAACATTGACAGAATTAAAAAATTTAACAAAAGACGTAAACAATGTAGATATAGTTATAGGAGCACCTTTTACTTGTCTTTCAGATGCAGTTAAAGCTGTTGAAGGAAGCAATGTTAAAATTGCTGCTGAAAATGTGTATCCAAAAATAGAAGGAGCATACACTGGAGAAATTTCTCCTAAAATGCTTAAAGATATTGGAGTTGAATACGTTATCTTAGGTCACTCTGAAAGAAGAGAATACTTTAAAGAAAGTGATAAATTCATAAATCAAAAAGTTAAGGCGGTTTTAGAAATAGGAATGAAACCTATACTTTGTATTGGTGAAAAGTTAGAAGAAAGAGAAGGAGGAAAAACTCTTGAAGTTCTAGCTACTCAAATCAAAGGTGGACTTGCTGATTTATCTAAAGAAGAAGCTGTAAAAGTTATAGTTGCTTATGAACCAGTTTGGGCTATAGGAACAGGTAAGACTGCAACTCCTGAAATGGCTCAAGAAACTCACAAAGAAGTTAGAAATGTACTAGCTGAAATGTTTGGAAAAGAAGTTGCTGATAAAATGATAATTCAATATGGTGGATCAATGAAACCTGAAAATGCAAAAGATTTATTGAGTCAAGAAGATATTGATGGAGGACTTGTTGGAGGAGCTTCATTAAAAGCAGATTCATTCTTTGAAATTATAAAAGCAGGAAATTAAAAATATATTGGAGGAAAATTTAAATGATAGGTATAGGAATCGTAGGGCTACCTAATGTTGGAAAGTCTACATTATTTAATGCAATAACTAAGGCAGGAGCAGCAGAGGCAGCAAACTATCCTTTTTGTACAATAGAACCAAATGTTGGAATGGTAACTGTTCCAGATGAAAGATTAAATGCACTTGCACAAATTATAAACCCTGAAAGAATAGTTCCTGCAACTGTTGAATTCGTTGATATAGCAGGACTTGTAAAAGGAGCTTCAAAAGGGGAAGGTTTAGGAAATAAGTTTTTATCAAACATAAGAGCAACATCTGCTATCTGTCAAGTTGTAAGATGTTTTGATGATGAAAATGTAATCCATGTAAGTGGTCAAGTAGACCCTATAAGTGATATAGAAGTAATAAATACAGAGTTAATCTTTGCCGATATAGAAACTATTGAAAAAGCAATAGAAAAACATGAAAAATTAGCAAGAAATAAAATTAAAGAATCAGTAGAACTTATGGCTGTTTTACCAAAAGTAAAAAAACACCTTGAAGAATTTAAACTTTTAAAAACTTTAGATTTAACTGATGAAGAAAAACAAGTTTTAAAGAACTATCAATTACTTACTTTAAAACCTATGATATTTGCAGCCAATGTTGCAGAAGATGATTTAGCAACTGGAAATAAATATGTAGATTTAGTAAAAGATTATGCAGAAAAAATTGGTTCAGAAGTTGTAATAGTTTCAGCTAAAGTTGAAGCTGAATTACAAGAAATGGACGATGAAAGCAAAAAAGAATTCTTAGAAACTTTAGGAGTTAAAGAAGCAGGACTTAACAGACTTATAAGAGCAGGATTTAAACTTTTAGGTCTACAAACATACTTTACAGCAGGTGTAAAGGAAGTTAGAGCTTGGACTATAAGAATAGGAGATACAGCACCTAAGGCAGCAGGAGAAATTCACACAGACTTTGAAAAAGGATTTATAAGAGCGAAAGTTGTTTCTTATGATGACTTTATAAAACATTCAGGTTGGAAAGGTTCTCAAGAAAATGGAGTTCTAAGACTTGAAGGAAAAGAATACATTGTTCATGATGGAGATTTAATGGAATTCTTATTCAATGTATAAGATTTAGAATTTGAGGGGTTTTTGCAGTTTTGAATGAAGTAATTTTTGCTTTAATTTCAATAAATAAATGCAACTACCCTTTTTTCTATTAAAAAAAGTTGAAAATTTGAGCATTTAATGGTATATTTTTTATATATTATATTAAAAATAAAATTATTAGGAGGAAAAATGAGTTTTAATTGTGTAAAAAAAGTTGAAAACGATTATGATAAGTATGTACTTGTAAGTACTACAGGTAAAATAAATCTACCTGATTATCTAGACAAAAAAAGTAAAGACCTTGCTAAAGCTGTTATTGAAAAAAATGAATTTACAGCAAAAGCATCTGAAAAATTAGCAATGACATTAGTAAATAATAAAAAGGTTATAGATTTTGTAATAGTTGGTTTAGGAGATAAAGCTAAATTAAATTGTAAAAATATAAGACAATATCTTTTTGATACTTTAAAAAATGAAACAGGTAAAGTTTTATTAAGCTTTGCTAATGAAGAATTAGACAATATGGATATTATTGCTGAAGTAGTTGAACATATCAACTATAAATTTGATAAATATATCTCTAAGAAAAAAGATAAATTCTTAGAAGTTTCTTATTTAACAGATAAAAAAGTTCCTAAATTAATAGAAGGATATGAACTTGCAAAAATTTCTAACATTGTAAAAGATTTAATCAATGAACAAGCAGAAGTTATGACTCCAAAAGCACTTGCTGACAAGGCTGTTGAACTTGGTAAACAATTTGGTTTCCAAGCTGAAATCATGGATGAAAAGAAAATCCAAAAATTAGGAATGAATGCTTATCTTGGTGTTGCAAGAGCGGCTCATCACAGACCTTATCTTATAGTTATGAGATATAAAGGAGATGAAAAATCTAAATATACTCATGGTTTAGTAGGAAAAGGACTTACTTATGATACAGGAGGTTTATCTTTAAAACCTACTGATAGTATGCTTACTATGAGATGTGACATGGGTGGAGCAGGAACTATGATGGGAGTTATGTGTGCTGTTGCTAAAATGAAAGTTAAAAAGAACGTAACTTGTGTTATAGCTGCTTGTGAAAACTCTATAGGACCTAATGCTTACAGACCTGGAGATATCCTAACTGCTATGAATGGAAAAACTATAGAAATCACTAACACTGATGCTGAAGGAAGATTAACTCTAGCTGATGCTTTAACTTATATAGTTAGAAAAGAAAAAGTTGATGAAATTATAGATGCGGCAACTTTAACAGGGGCTGTTATGGTAGCTCTTGGTGAAGATGTAACAGGAGTATTTACTAACAATGATGAAATGGCAAAAGAAATCATTTCTGCTTCTAACCACTGGAACGAATATTTCTGGCAAATGCCAATGTTTGATATCTTCAAAAAGAATTTTAAATCACCTTATGCTGACATGCAAAACAGTGGTACTAGATGGGGTGGATCAACAAATGCTGCTAAATTCTTAGAAGAATTTATTGATGATACTAAATGGACTCACTTAGATATAGCTGGAACAGCTTGGGCTAGTGGAGCTAATCCATATTATTCTCAAAAAGGAGCTACAGGACAAGTATTTAGAACTGTATTCTCTTATTTAAAAAATAGTAAAAACTAATATAAAAATGGAGCTTTAAAGGCTCCATTTTTTTAAAATCTTTTTAAGGGTTTCGTATGAAAAATTTTATTACTGTCTATTCTATTATTTATTTATGATTTCTAACATATCTTCAACTGTTTTTTCTCCAAAATAAACATGTTGGTCATCTACTATAATAGCAGGTACACTCATAATATCATATCTATTTTTGAAATCTTGGAAAGTGAAGATATTTATCATTTCCATTTCAATATTTTTATTTAAAGTTGCAATTCTTTGAGTTGCTTGAACTGTCTTTGGACATTTAGTACAAGACAATGAAATTCCAATTTTAATATTTACTGGTTTATCAATTTTTTCAATTTTTTCTAAGCTTTCAGGAGCAACTTTTTGTCCTGGTCCAGCAACATTGTATAGTCCTAATATGAAAGAGTTTAATTCATGTCCACTTGGTAAACTTGAATATTTTAATCCTGAGAAGTTTCCATCTTTATCTAAAACAGCTATAGTAGGTGTTCTTTCAACTTTTACCTTAGCTTCTAATTCTTTGTTTTCTCCCTCGTTGTATGAAGAGAATTTTAATTTTTCAGGAGCTATAGAAGCTATATCTTTTACTGCTTCTTCAATAGCTAAAGATTCTTCAATAGCAGGATTTTTGAAAACTACTATTTCTACTGGATTTTCAAATCTATCAACAACTGTTACTAATTGTTGTTTTAAATCATCATCTAAGAATTGTTCTTTTTCTGTTTTAATAGATGTTGTTTTTTGTTCTTCTTTTTCTTCTTTCTTAAGTCCTAATTCTTCTCTTAAGTCATGAACATATTTTTCTATACTTGTAGCAGCGATAGCTCCATCAGCAACAGCTGTTACAACTTGTCTTAATCTCTTAGGTCTGATATCTCCTACTGCGAATACTCCTTTAACATTAGTCATTAAATCTTCATTAGTAGGTATGAATCCACCTTCTCCTATTTCAATATGTCCTTTGAATATTTGGCTTGAAGGAGCGTATCCAACGAATACGAATACTCCAAATGTTTCTCCAACTTTTGCTTTGTACTCAGTGATTTCTCCTGTTACATTATTTTTAAATTTAGCAGCTGTTGGTTTCATATCTCCTGTTAATTCAATTAACTCAGTATTGAATTTAGTTGTAATTTTTGGATGTGCTTTTACTTTATCTCCTATAGATTTAGCACAAGTAAAGTCAGGTTCTCTTGCTATTATTGTTACAGATTTTCCATATTTTGTTAAGAACATAGCTTCTTCTGCAGCAGCAAATCCTGCTCCAATAACAAATATATCCATTCCTGTAAAGAATTCTCCATCACAAGTTGCACAGTAAGCAACTCCTCTTCCTGTAAATTCTTGTTCTCCAGGGAAACCTAATTTTCTAGGTGCTGCCCCTGTTGCTATTACAACACTTAGAGCTGAGTATTCAGCATCTTTAGTTTTGATAGTTTTTATATCTTTAGTAAAGTCCATATCTACAACTTCACCTTGTACAAAGTTAACTCCAAAACCTTCAGCTTGTTTTCTAGTTTGAGTCATAAGTTCAGTTCCAGAGATTTCTAATATACCTGGATAATTTACAACTTCACTAGTTAGACTTATTTGCCCACCTTTATTTTCTTTTTCTATAACTAAAACATCTAATTTTGCTCTTCCACCATATATACCAGCAGATAGACCAGCAGGTCCTCCACCTATAATAATCATATCATAAATTTTTTCCATGTCTCTTCCTCCTTGTTTAGGGCTTATACCCTTTTATATCTCTAAAAATAGTTAAATCTCTTATTTTCAGTTATACAAAAGGGGATAATAATACCCCCTTTATATATCTTATAATTCTCCGATTAAGTCTAAGCTTGGTTTTAAAGTTTCGCTTCCAGGTTGCCATTTAGCTGGACATACTTCTCCGTGTTCAGCAACAAATTTTGCTCCTTGAAGTTTTCTTAATAATTCTTTAGCTTCTCTTCCAATTCCGTTGTCATGTACTTCATAAGCAACGATTTTTCCTTCAGGATTGATTACGAAACTTCCTCTTAATGCTAATCCTTCTTCTTCTATCATAACTTCAAATGCTCTTGCTAAGAATCCAGTAGGATCTGCGATCATTGGGTAAGTTACTTTAGAAATTCTTTCTGAGTGGTCTGCCCATGCTTTGTGAACGAATGCTGTATCACAAGAAACTGAGTAAACTTCTGCTCCTTCTTTTTGGAATGCTGCATAGTTATCTTGTAAGTCTTCTAATTCAGTTGGACATACGAATGTAAAGTCTGCTGGATAGAAAACGAATACTGACCATTTTCCTTGTAAATCTTTATCTGTAACTGTTATAAAATCTTTTTCTCCTTTTTTGAAAGCTTGTGCTTTGAATTCAGGTACTTTTTTTCCTATTAATGACATAATATGCCTCCTTTAATTTTTTAATATTTTCTAAACTTTTTAAACTAATAATTAAATTGTAATCATTACAAATACATAATACTATATCTGACTTATCTTGTCAAGTATTA